>OGDG01000906.1_pt1 | contig 13375 bp, 7 predicted proteins | sample 1570391 | NCBI WGS metagenome assembly OGDG01 (sample SAMEA2582186, study PRJEB24529) | metagenome | biome: Human gut stool | place: China | collected 2011 | reverse complement strand
TAGGACAGTTAAGTGGTAAATTTAAAGTTCAGTTCTTCGTAGGAAGTTCAGTGGTTAAAATCCCTGCCTGCGTATAGCTGAGAACCGTTATTTGATGATGAGGGCTATTCATATAAATGTAGGTTAAATTTTTCTGACCATTTCAAACTGTTGTCCTTTTGGGGTAAGTCCTAATGATGACAAGAAACCAGTGACTGATTCACAATCGCAATCAACATTAGTAAATTTGAGTACATCGCTTTGAAAATGACTGACAGCACTTTTAAGCAAGGACTTACCTATTCCTTTACGCCGGTAATCTTTTGCAACTGCGAGGGATGAAATATCGCCTGATGCCGGTTCAAAGATAACAAATCCGACAAGTTCTTCTCTTTCATAAGCTCCCAATATGTCCAAATTGTCGATTCCGCGTTCCAGTGAAGCCCTGTCATTTTGCCATGAAGGATGAAAATCGAACCAGGCCGTTTGGTTAAGGCAGTTTTTTAAATCCGATGGGAGTATGCGACATGCGGTATGGTTTACTTGCAATACAGGAACAATATCGCTCAGTTTGGCAGAGTAGTAGTTGAAATTTCTCTGTGTTTCAAAGCCTAATTTGCGATATATTTTTATTGCTTTGTGATTGTGTTGCAAAACTTCCAGTACATATTGCCGAACTCCTTGTTGATATATCAATTCGAGGCTGAAAGTGAATATTTTTTGGGTTAGGTGTAATCCCCGGAATGAAGGTACGGTTCCCGTCCCTGTGTCATAGGCCGTCAAGATGTTGTTGTACATGCCTGTTCCGTTAAACACAAAAGAAATCAGCCGTCCTTCGAAAAATGCTCCGAAAGATAGTTGTGGATTGTATCCTCGTCGGTCGAGCATGCGTCGCAATTCATCCGCATTCAAAGAGAAATCATAATCTTTGAATGCGGATGAGAATGCCGCATACAAATCTTTGAAAGAAACGGACTCTAAAGAATGAATGATGATTCCCATATCGGACGGTGTTATGTGTTTGGATTTTTATCACTATTCTCTACGGTTAAACCGTGCTGTTTGAGAAAGCTGAGCTTATCCCAATAACCTCTTTGGAAAACGATTTTATCGTTTTGCACATGGAAGAATCCGCATCCTCGCAACCCGAGCGGATCTTTCCATTCCATGATAGCCCATTCTCCATCCTCGAATATATGCTCAACAATACAAACCATTTTTGAGGTTGCAAATTCATTTACAAACATTTTATGGATAGCTGTTTTTCCTATAACCGGGGTGTTTGCGACTTGATGGTTTATGGCATCCTGAGCGTATAAGTTTGCCAAAGCGACTGCATCGGCGGCGTTGAAGCAGTCAATCCATTCTTGTAGTATCTCTTTTGGCGTCATATTTTTCGTATCTTTTATTCTTTAATATTTAATTGTTGCTTTTTCCTCTATAAGTTAGAATTAGACATTTTTTCTAATTCCTTTTGAAATGATCATCAAAAACAAAATTAGTATTTTTTTCTGTTTTACTGATGATTCTGTAGAAATATTCTCGTTCATATTATTGTGTCATAAGGAACGTGTCAAAAAAGCGGTTTCCACATTACAGCTTTATGGTAAAATGAGTTTAACCAACTACATAACGCAATCTGTTGTCGGTACTGTTATCTATTTCCCATTCGTATTCTATTTAGCCCCTTATTGTGGGTATGCAGCAAGTTATCTTATCGAATTCACTCTCTTTGGGAGTCAAATATGGTTGTGCAAATGGTGGCTGACAAAACATAAACAAGGTTAGTTGGAATGTTTTTGGTATAATGTTTATAAACATAAATCAAGAAAGAATAAATAAATTTAATAGAGGCTGCCCAAAAAGAAAGAAATTCTTGCAATCACTCTTCTACAGATACTTGCAGAGGGGATAAGATTTACTTTTAGACCTTTTGGATAGCCCCTATTAATATTTTATATAAAATTCATAATTTTAAATTTTTATCCCTTTCGATCGGTTTTCATCCTTAAACTGAAAACCCGGACGCCCGATAATGATATGATTGGCAATGAAATTGCCAGACGGACTTCGTTTATCCATCGGGCTGCGAATCTGCGGGACATCATCGGTTTGTTGTGGCGATATGCTCCGTACACCTTCCGCATCTGGCTTGATCTCCTGCCCGTTCTTTTCTTTTTCGGTGACTTCCTGCGCGGGCGGCGCAAGCTCCAACTGTATCTTGCGGTCAAGCGCGGCAAGTTCGGACTTCAACTGTTTCAGTTCGTCCTCTTTCTTCCACACCTTGCCCGCTATCTCCTGCAACTGCGGAACCTCCTTTTCCAGCACCTCGTTCTTCGCCTTATACTGGTCGATGATGGACGGAATCCTCTCCAATGCATTCAGGAAATTACGTGCGGCGGCTACCGGGTCAGCCATCGCCAGATGCCCGTTGTTATAGGTGTATTTGTAATTCCCTTCCACCACGAAGCGATTGTCGGTAAATTCCAGCCCCTCTTTGAGTATCCTCTCGCTGACCACCGTTATCGGGAAACCGTAAATCTCCCCGACAGGCTTGTACAAACCGCCCGTCGTGGCGTTCTTGGCTATCTCCTGCAAACGCTTTCCAATAACTTTTTCGTCGGTTGAATCCACGCCGTCCACCTTGACAATATTAAGGCGACTACCTTCCTTATCAGTCTGCACAACGGAAAGAAAACGGTTCCAGTCCTCCGTCATGGCTTCGATGACAGCCGTGTTGTTGCGCAGTTCCCCCGTCTTGGCTTCCAGCTTGAACTCCGAATCGCGCTTGCCCTTGTTGAACGACTTGCGTTCCCCTTCAAGCGATGCGATACGCTTCTCCAGTTTCGCCTTGTCCAAAAGGTCGGTATTGCCGGAGAGCAACGCCATGTACTCCGAGAAGTTCATGCCCGATTTCTCGTCCATAGCCCCCTCATCGATGGTACGTGCGCCCATCGCCCCGCTTTTGAGCTGCGAGATGAACGTCTGCTTGCAGTGCAGCAGGTTGAACTTGTAGCTGTCCAACGACTTTTCCACCGCGTAGATGATGACATCCACATTGTTCCCGGCAAAACGCTTGGCAATCTCGTTGCCCGCCCTAACTCCGCGTCCGTCACGCTGTTGCAGGTCGGATGGACGCCACGGCGTATCCAAATGATGGATTGCGACACACCGTTTCTGCGCGTTCACACCCGTTCCGAGCATGGAAGTGGAACCGAACAGCACGCGCACCGTTCCGGCGTTCATGGCGTCTATCACCCCCTTGCGTGCCTTGTCGGTCTTGCACTCCTGAATGAAGCGCACCTCGCTTGCCGGGATGCCGTAGTCCTCCGTCAGCTTCCGCTTTATCTCGCTGTACACGTTCCATCCGTCGCCCGGCTGGTATGTTCCCAGATCCGAGAACACGAACTGCGTGCCTTTCTGCGCGTCGTATTTGTGGTAATACTCCGCAATCGTCTTGGCGCAGTGGGAAGCCTTGTTGTCGGGGTGGTCCTCATAATGCGGGTCTATCATGCGCATGTCGAGAGCCATCTTCCGCGCGTAATCGGTGGCGATAAGCATCTTCGCCTTCTCCTCCGTTTCCGACAGGGGCGGTCTGCCCAGCAGCGTGGCGTCACCCGTCTTGGCGAACTGCATCAGCTGTTTGATGAAATACTCTTGGTCGGGCGTGGGAGGTATGTGATGCAGTATCTCGTTCTTACGCGGACGATCCACACCCACGTCCTCCGCCGTGCGGTAATCGGTAATCTCGTTGTAGAAGGCGGCAAGCTCCGGCACTTTGATGAAATATCGGAAACGCTCCTTCTGAACCACATTGTTCGTCACGTTGAACTCGAAGTCGGTTGTCTTTTTGGCGAAAATTGCCGCCCATGCGTCGAAGCATCGGATATCCTGCCTTTCCAATTCCTTCGGACGCAGATACTTGAAGAGCAGGTACAATTCCGTCAGACTGTTGGAAATGGTTGTGCCGGACAGGAACGTAGCCCCCAAGTCCTTGTCCGTGCGCTCCTGTATAGTTCGTATGGCAAAAAGCATATTCAGGGCTTTCTGGCTTCCTTCCGAGTTTCCCAACCCCGCCACACGGTCATGCCGGGTGTTGAAAGTCAAGTTCTTGAATTGGTGGCTCTCGTCAATGAAGATGTGGTCGATGCCCATCTGCTTGAAGTCCACTACGTCATCCGTGCGGGATTTGATGGCGTGTTCCACTTTCTCCAACTTCGCCACAAGGTTGTGCTTGCGTTTCTCCAATCCTTTCAGCATCGCCCGCGACACGTTCTTGCCCTGCTGCCGCAGCACTTCAAGGTTTTCCTCCACCGTGTCAAGCTCCGCTTGCAGGATGCGCTGTTGCAACTCCGGCGACTGTGGTATCTTGCCGAACTGGTCGTGCGACATGATGACGCAATCGTAGTCGTTGTTCTTGATGTTGTTGAAAAAACGCACGCGGTTGGCAGTCGAGAAATCCTTTTCCGAAGCGTAGAGAATCCTCGCATTAGGATATGCCGCCTGATAAGTGGCTACTATCTCCGCCACGTTCGCCTTCAAGCCGATAATCATCGGCTTGTGCGCCAAGTTCAGACGCTTCATTTCATGCGCTGCAATACACATTATCAGTGTTTTACCTGTTCCAACTTCGTGGTCACAGATCCCGCCTCCGTTCTGTTTTATCATCCAGACGCAATCCTTCTGCGACGGATAAACGCTTTGAATACCCCGGCTTGCCAATCCTTTCAGATTGAGGTCGGGAAACGTCTGGTGCGAACCGTCATACTTCGGTCGCACGAAACAGTTGAACTTGCGGTTGTACATTGTCGTCAGCCGTTCCTTGAACTGCGGCGACTGCTCTTCCAGCCATTCCGAGAACCCGTTACGGATTTCGTCAATCTTGGCGTTGGCGAGCTGTATGCCCTCGCTGTCGCGCACCTTGATGTCATTGCCATGCTCATCCTTGCCGATGGACTTCATCATGTCGGGGCAGGTGTTGTGCAGGGCGTGTTTCAACAGGTGCATACCGTCATAGTTCCGGTAATAGCCCTTCACTAAAAACTCGTCCGTGATTTTCATGGTGCGGTAGCCGCACGCCACCGAATACTCGTCCATGCTTGCGGAGTAGGCGATTTTCACGTCCGTGTCGAAAAGATGGCTCATGTAGGCGGCGTACACGCCCGTCGGAATCCAGCGTTCCCCGAAATTGAAGTCGAGGTCCTCGAAGGCGATGCGCGGCGGCTCGGCTTCTTTCAGAGCCAACAACGCCTGCTTCACTTCCGGCATACGCCCGTTTTCTGGGTTGTCACCCATCCATGCCTTGATGCGCTCCGCCTTCTCTATCACGTTCCCGGCGATGAACCTGTCCTTTATCTCGTAACCGGTTACGAGCGGGTTGTAGAAGATGCGTCCTTTGAGGGCGTCAAGCAATCCCTCTTCCGTGCTGTCGGTTATCTCCCGCATATAGTCGAGATTGACCGTGCCGAACTTGTTGAGCGATGCGGAGAGTGCCTCTTCGGGAGAGCTTACGTTGGCATGGCTCTCCACCGAGAAGGAAACGGGACGCTCGAAGATGTCCGCCTTGACGAACCTGCCGTCTTCCGCACGTTCCAACGAAAGGATGTCGCGCCCGGCGGCATCCATCATCAACAGTTTCACGTTCTGCTTGGCATTGAGGTTGCCGTAGCGCATGACAAACTCATCGTAGCAGGTGTTCAACGCTATGCGTTGTGCAGACCCTTCATCGTGATACTCCGCCTCGTAGCGGTAAAGCCGCTCGTATGAATCACGGAGTGACACATACAACATCGCTTTCTCCTTCTGGTAGCCAGTCAGGTCAAGCGGTTGGAATGTCGCGCCGTAAGGCGTGAGGTCTTTCAAATAACCGAGATTGCGTGAAGCATCCAGTACCATAGAGCCGTCACGATAGTGCGGCTCCAGCATGCCGTTGAACGGACGGGGAGAAAGGTCGAGAGGTTCCTCCTCCGGTTTTTCCGCTTCCATTTCGGGGAAAAGGGAGGTTGCAGCCGTTTCCGTTGCGTGAGCGGCAGGAGTGGCGGCAACTTCCGGCTGCGTTTCGGGTTGCCGTGTTTCCTGCTCCGGTGCGGCTTTCACGTCCGGGACATGCTGCCGTTTCTCCTGATGCTGTGCCGCCAGCCTGCGAAGCTCCTTGCGTCGCTCCGGCGTGAGGTCCATCATCATTTCATAGAAGCCGTTGATGGGCGGGTTGGTATCCCAATCCAAAGTGGCGTAAATATCATCCGGATCGGCTTTGGCTGCGACACTCACCGGCTTTGTTTCTTGGCTGTCCCTGTTCTCCGTCGGTGGTGCGGCAGACGGCTGTGGCGGTGCGGTCGTAACCTTCGGCGTAACCTGCGCCTGCGGTTTGGGAGGCATACGTCTTGCCGGGCTTTCCTTTTTCGCCGTCTTTTTCTTCTTGGAGGGTGCTTCCTGCTTGCGTACCTCCTCGGTCATGCCCCAGAGGTCGAGCAGGGAGAGCTGCACGCCCTCCGAATAATCGGGACGGTGCGGCTCTATCTCCGGCTTTTCTTCCTCCGGCTGCGGTGTTACCGCTTCGGGCTTGGCTGCCATTTCATTACGTGGCTGTATCTCAGGAGTGACAACTGGTATGGAAATGGTTTCCGTAACCGTGCTTTTCCCCTGTGCCGGATGCAGGCTGTACATTTCATACAGTTCTTTGTCAAACTGATGCAACTCGATTTTCAGATGTTCCCGCAAGTCCTCCGCCATTTGCCCGATGCCGCCCCGGTGCAGGAGTTGATAGGCAGGTTTCCCGTAAGGGTCTGTGCCTCTGATTAAATCCGTATTGGAAAGAGAGCTGATGCTCCATACATACCCGTTCACCGAAGTGCCGATGGGCGTCTGTTCGGTCTGCATGAAAAGTTTCTCGTTGTAGTACAGTTCCCCGTTCTTTCCGCTGTTCTTTTGCAGGATAATCAGGTCGCTGCCCACCTCCGTACCCGCGTTGTCCGTGAAGAGATTGTTCGGCAGGCGTGCGACACCCACCAGATTGGCATTACGCATCATATACTCGCGTATGGGTGCGTTGGACGGTGCGTCCAGCACCCCCTGCGAGGTGATGAACGCCACGATGCCGCCCTCACGCACAGCGTCAAGGCTTTTCAGGAAGAAGTAGTTGTGTATTGCCTTCGGTGCGGAACGCCTTGCCGGGTCTTGGCTTCCTGTAAACTCCGGGTCGAACACAGCCACGTCGCCGAACGGGATGTTCGAGATGGCAAGGTCGAAATAATCCGTGAAGGGCTTCTCTATCTTCTCGAATCCCTGCACCCTTACCTTTTGGTCGGGATGCAGGTGTCCCAATATCTTGCCCGTCATCAGGTCTTTCTCGAAAGCCATGATGTCCGCGTCCGGCTTGTTTTCCAGCACGGCATCCACGAATGCGCCCACGCCCGCCGACGGCTCCAACACACGGTCGGGACGTATGCCGTGTTCATGCAGAGCCTCCGCAATCGTGCCGGTTATCTCCGGCGGTGTGTAGAATGCGGTCAGCACGGACTGCTTCATGGCATCCGCGTACCGCTTGTACTCCGTATCGTCCTTGCTGTTTTCACGCACCAGCCTGTGCAGTTCCACCGTAGGGGCAAACAGTTCGAGGTCCGATTTCGCCCAATGCACGGCATCCGTCAGTTCCTTTGCCGGGTTCAGTATGCACTTCAACCCGCCGAAACCGCAATACTTCCGAAGTATGGCTTGTTCCTCGGCGGTTGCCGTCCTCCGTTCCCTGTCAAGGATGAATGCCGTCCGTATCGCCTCGATGTTGTCCCGCAGCCGTTGTTTGCGGTTAAACGCCATATTCCCCGATATAAAGGACGACGGCTCCCGTCAGCTCCGTGTAGAGCAGGTCGTATTCGGGCGACAGGGCGAAGTTGTCGTCCGAAAGATCATAGGCGGAGAATACGTTGCCGACAGGCGGCAGCAGCTTTCGGATGAAGGCTTCGCGTTTCTTTTCCGGCACTTCGTCGGCAAACTCGTTTTCCACGACTTCGCGGAGGATGGCGTACTTGGAATAGCGAAGACCACGCAGGAGCGTGTCCATCGCCAACTCCTGCGCCCCCTCGGACGGATAGCCTTCGAGCCGCGCACGCTCATACGTTTCGGCGGCACGGTCGGCACGTTCCCGGATGAAGGCATCGTCGGAAGCCTGTTCAAACCTGTTCGTGCGGAGATAGTCCAGCAGGTACAGACCGTAATAGGAAAAGTCGGTCTGACCCTCGTTTTTCTTCTTGTTGTTCATTACTTTGGATTTAGCGGATTGATAATTAACGGGATAATCGGTTGGAAAAAGGAAGAAAAAGGCACTCGGTATCCCTCCGAGTGCCACCACTAAATCCAAAGTATGAGTGTAATCCGGTATCGAAGAACAATTCATTACTCTGAACAAGTGGCAAAGTTAATACTATTTCTTCCGTCCTGAAAATTTCCTGCTCGTTTTCCTTTCGGGGAACACGAAAGTCGTGTTATAGTCCCCGTCAAAGGCGACTATGGCGTCGAAGCTCTTGCCCTGCTTGCTCTTGAAGCCTTTGAGCGGCTTCGTATGCCCATCGGTGAGCAGCTCTTTGATCTCGTCATCGGAAAGGGTGCGGTTCGCCTTCAGGCGGAACACGGGTAGCCCGCAGTCCGCGTTGTCGCAGCGGACGACCTTGCCGTAGAACTGCATACTGCCCGTTCCGCACTTGGGACACTTGCAGCCGGAATCCCTGCGGGCGAACAGCTTGTCGCACGAGAGCAGTTCGGAGGTAATCTCCTTTGTGTACGCCTCTATCTCCTTGCAGAAGGTGTCGGCGGGCAGCTCCCCGCGCTCGATGCGTGCCAGATTCTTCTCCCATTCGCCCGTCATGGCGACGTCGGCGATGCGCATCGTCTTCACGACAGAGTAAAGGGCAAGCCCTTTTTCTGTCGGCACAAGCGATTTCTTGCAGCGTTCCATGTAGCCGCGCTTGAAGAGCGTTTCGATGATGGCGGCACGGGTGGCGGGCGTGCCGATGCCGCAGTCCTTCAAAGCCTGACGGAGTGCGTCGTCCTCTATGTCCTTGCCCGCCGTTTCCATAGCCGAGAGCAAGGTTGCTTCGGTATGCAACGGCTTGGGTTTGGTCTTTCCCTCCGTGATGGAACAGCCTTTCAACGTCAGCGTGTCGCCTTCCCGCCAGCCGGGGATGGCGGTTTCTTCCTTGTCCTCCTCACCATATACGGCACGCCATCCGGCTTGCCTGATGACGCTGCCTTTCACCGTGAACTCCACTCCGGCACACTCCGCCGTGACGGTAGCGGTGTCCTTGACGCATTTCTCGGAGAACGCCTCGATCATGCGCCCGGCAACCATCTGATAGACGGTGTTGTCTTCTTTGGAGAGGAACAGCGGTTTCTCTCCCGTGACGAGCAGGGCGTGGTGGTCCGTCACCTTGCTACCGTCCACGCTTCTGCGTGTCGGGACGGCTTTCGGCTGCACCTTGCCTTTCCATTCGGGCAAAGCCCCGATGAAGGCGAGCAGCTTGGGGATTTCGGCGAACACGTCTTCGGGGATGTAGCGGCTTCCGGTTCTCGGATAGGTGATGAGCTTCTTCTCGTAGAGCTTCTGCGCGATTTCAAGCGTCTGTTCCGCCGTGAAGCCGTGCTTGGTGTTGGCTTCCTTCTGGAGCGTGGTCAGGTCGTACAGGAGCGGTGTTTCCTCCGTCTTCTCCTTGCGTTCGGCTTTCGTGACGGTGGCTGTGCCTGCCGACTTCACCTTATTATACAGTTCCGTCGCGGGCTCTTTCTCTTTCCATTTTTCGGAAGAGGAAAACTTCACAGTTCCTTCGTCGCAGCCGTCCGTTGCGATATGGAGCTGCCAGAAGGCTTCGGGCGTGAAGCGGCGGTTCTCCCAGTAGCGTGCGCACACCATCGCCAATGTAGGTGTCTGCACCCGCCCGACGGAGTAAGTGCCGTGTCCGGCGGCGATGGAGAGTGCCTGCGTGCCGTTGATGCCCACGAGCCAGTCCGATTCGCTCCGCGCTTTGGCGGCAAGATAGAGGTCGTCGTATTTGCCGCCCGCTTCAAGGTTGCGCAGTCCCTCGCGGATAGCCTTGTCGGTAAGCGAGCTTATCCAGAGGCGGACGAACGGGGTGGCGCATCCGGTGTAATGGTAGAGGTAGCGGAAAATAAGCTCACCCTCGCGTCCGGCATCGGTCGCCACGATGATCTGTTCACTTTCCTTGAATAGCCGGGTGACGGTCTTGATCTGCGTCACCACGCCGCTGTCGGGCTTGTAGCCCTTCTCCGTCTTTACCTGACGGGGGACGAGCGTGAAGGTGTCGGGGATGACGGGCAGGTTGTCACGGACGAAGCCGCGTATGCTGTAGCCGTCGGGCATGGCAAGCTGTACGAGATGTCCGAACGCCCAAGTCACGGCGTAGCCGCCTCCCTCGAAATATCCTTCCTCTCTCTTTGTCGCGCCCACGATACGGGCGATCTCACGTGCCACAGACGGCTTTTCTGCAATGATTGTCTTCATATTCTTCTGTCGTTTTGAATTTTACAAATGTTACTTCGGATTTAGTGGCGGACACCGGATTACATCTTCATGCCCTTATTGTTTCTTTTTTGCGGCTTCTCCTGCTGCTGTTGCTGCGCGGTGTCCTTCGGGGCGGTCTGTCCCTTCCGCAACGGCTCCTTCAGGTTCTTGGTAGCCTCGTTGGTCTTGCCCTCGCTGTTCACCGCCACCTGCGTGCGGCTCTCGTTGGAAGGCGCGACCTTCTGCGCGTTGTCGGGGTTGGTGTCGTAGCGGTACGGGCGTCCCTTCTCCGGGTTGAACTTGATGTACATCGTGGCGTGGAAGCCCTGCTTGTCGGTCACGTTCTCCAGTTTCACGGCTTTGCCCGCCACGTAGTCGGCTTTCTGCTGCTCGGTGAAGTCCACGCCGCTCCATTTGCTGATGGGGCGGATGCTGCTGTCGGCGTTCGTCCACGTGTTGCGGCGTTGCTCCTTGTTCGTGTTGGCTGTGTTTTCCGTACCTTGCGCCTGTTTCTCCTTATTTTCCTGTGTCTGGACGGCACGGGGCGACCTGCCGGTTCCCGGCACGAACTCCACGCCGCGCTGCTCCACGTTCACTTGCAGGGTGGTGACGAACTTCCTGCCGTCCTTGCGTTCGATGAGTTTGTCACGCACGGGCAGACCGGCACGCAGCATGTCCTGCTCCTGCTTGGTGATTTCCGTCTTGCCGATGCGTTCCGGTATGCGCACCTTGCTGGCCGAGACATCCGTGATTTCGTTCGTCTTGCGGTCGATGCTGACGAACGAGGGGATGATCTCGCCCGTTTCCCTGTCCACGAGGTCCACGACCCTGCCGAGGTTGCCCGTTTCGCGCAGGTTCTTCCGGTCATCGTCGGAGAACTTGTGTTCCTTGTAGTCGTCGAGCTTCTGCTCCTTTCGGATGAAGTGCGGCACAAGGCTGACGTTGCCCTCGCCGTCCTTCTTGAAGGAGAGGCGGGCGTCCAGTTCGAAAGCCTCTCCGCCGAAATTGGGCGACACCCTCACCAAGTCGGACTTGCCGTAGTTGAGCATCCTGTTAAGGTCGCCCGACTTTTCAAGGTCGTCGCGCTTCACGCCCCATTTCTCCTCCAACTTCTGCCAGTTGATCTTGCTCTCGTCGATGGGCTGGTAGCCCCGGTTGCCCTGCGTCTGCTGAGGACTTTCCTGATTCTGTTCGTTTTTCTGTTCCATTTCTTCCTGTTTTTTAGGTTCGTCATCTTGTTTCTGTTCCGGTTGTTCCTGTTTTTCGGCGGACTGCTCCTCCTGTACTTTCTTTTCGTAGCCGGAGGTGTCCACCTTGTGGGGCGCAAGCATCTCCTTGTTGCCGTCGGGATCTTTCAGCAAGTCCTTGATAACCTCCAGCAGTTTGTCGGCTTGGTCCGCCGCGACACGGTAGAAACCGAAGCGGCTGGGTTCCCTGCACTGCCGGAAGAAGTTCCTGAAGAAGTTGTCCAGCACGTCGCCGTGCCGGTCGAATTGCAGGAAACTCTGCGCGTTCTCCGCTTTCGCGGGGATACGCTTGGGGGAGCCGTCGGCGTTCAGCCCGGCTACCACGCTGATTTCGCCCGTCTTCTCGTCACGGACAACCAGCACGTCCTTTTCGTCTTTTTTCTTTGCCATCTGAAAAATGTTTTAATGGTTATTTTTGAAAGAAATTATGGATACGAGCCTTGTAGAAGGCTATGTCTTCCTTGCGGAAATCCTTTACATGTTCGGAGAGGAACGTCAGCACGTCCGCCTCGCTGTAATAGGTCTTTTTGCCGAGCGTCTTGTAGGGCAGCGCGCCGATGCTGCGGTAGCGTTGCAGGGTGCGCTTGCTGATCTGGAGCAGCATGCACAGGTCTTGGTTGTCGAAAAGCCTGATCCCGTCCATCGGGTTCGGGGCTTTGCCGGACGGCTGCATGGAGAGCAGCATCTCGTCCTGACGGTCGAGCCGTTCCATCACCTTCTGCATCCAGTTCTCGAAATTGTTGCGGGTAAGCAGTTCCATGTCTTACGTCCTCCTTCCTTTGGGTCTACCGCCCGTGCGCAGCGTGTGGTTGCGTTTCAACTGTTCCGGTGTCGCGGCTTCGCCCGTAACGGTGCTGTCTTCGAGCAGGCGGTCGATTTCCGACTGCCGGTAGCGGCACTTGCCGCGCAGCACGACATAGGCGATGCGCTGTTCGCTGCGCATGCGCTGGAGGGTGCGGCAACTCACGTTCAGCAGGTGCGCCGCCTCGCGGGTGGTGAGCAACCTGTCGGGAGCTTCTTCCTTCCTACCGCCGGAAACGGCACGCACGTGTGCCGCTATCTCGGCTATCTGTTCCGTCAATGCGGTGAAGGCGGAACTTTCCATCGTTATCACTTTCATATTCAGTTCTTTCTTTTGGTTTATTTGCATGAACATAGGCTGCGCCTCGGCATACCGTTCAAGCGGGCTTGACGTTCTGCGCTCGGCTTGCGCTATGTTTCTGCGACAAAATTCGGCAATAAACCAAATGGGCTTTAACAGCTCACTACGTGGCTCACGTAAGATTTTTACGGATAATGGCTCCGTAACCCGGACAGACGGCGCAACAAGCTGCCTTTTAGCGGGAAACGGTACGTGTTCAAGGCGGCTTCGTTACCTTTGCGGCAAACTCTGAAATGTTTTGCTTATGGAAATAGTATCTATCGAGAAAAAGACCTTCGAGATGATGGTGGCGTCCTTCAACGCCCTCGCGGAGAAGGTAGCCGCCCTGAGGCGCAGGAGCGACGGCGGGCGGATGGAAAGGTGGCTCACGGGCGAGGAGGTCTGCGGGCAGTTGAGGATCAGCCCGCGCACGTTGCAGACTTTGCGTGACAGGCGGCTTATCGGCTACTCGCAGATAAACCGCAGGTTCTATTACAA
>OGDG01000892.1_pt1 | contig 13543 bp, 9 predicted proteins | sample 1570391 | NCBI WGS metagenome assembly OGDG01 (sample SAMEA2582186, study PRJEB24529) | metagenome | biome: Human gut stool | place: China | collected 2011 | reverse complement strand
CAGAAGGCGTTAAGTTATATTTTATTGGAATATTCTTTGCGGGAATTAATATTGTAGGTGGCGGTGCATTCAGTGCAACAGAGGATGCGTTTAAAGCGGCAGTTGTTTCTGTGGCAAGAGGATTTGTGCTGATTTTAGGTGCAGTTTTTGTAATGTCAGCACTTTTTGGAATGACAGGAGTATGGCTTGCGTATGCTGTTGCTGAGGGAATAACAACATTTATAATGCTTGTAATGGTGCTAAGAGTGTGATAGAATATTTGCGGACAAAATTATCCCAGAGATTGGGAAAATATGAAAGGAGTCTATATAATTATGAGCAATATTGCAGACAAATTTGAAGAACTTGGAGTAATTCCAGTAGTAGTATTGAATGATGCTAAAGATGCACTTCCATTAGCTGAGGCTTTAGTTAAGGGTGGTCTTCCTTGTGCAGAGGTTACATTCCGTACAGCAGCAGCTGAGGAATCTATCCGTCTTATGCATGAAGCATATCCAGATATGGTACTTGCAGCAGGTACAGTACTTACAACAGAGCAGGTTGACAGAGCTGTAGCAGCTGGTGCTTCAGTTATCGTAAGCCCAGGATTTGATCCAGAAATCGTTGATTACTGTATTTCTAAGAACATTCCTGTTATGCCAGGTATCGTTACACCTTCAGAGCTTGCTCAGGCTGTTAAGAGAGGCCTTACAAGAGTTAAATTCTTCCCAGCTACAGCTGCAGGTGGAATTAAGATGATCAAGGCTATGTGCGCAGCTTACACTAATGTAAGAATCATGCCTACAGGTGGTATCAACACAGCTAACCTTGAGGAATTCTTATCATGCGATAAGATCTTCTGCTGTGGTGGATCATGGATGGTTAAGGGTGATATGATTAAGGCAGGAGAATTTGACAAGATTAAGGATATGACAGCAGAGGCTGTTGCTCTTGTTAAGAAGATTCGTGGCTAATCACCAGTGATTGTTAATATCAAAGATACATATAAACCCCGTATTCTGTTTTGCAGGATACGGGGTTTTGTACGTATATTATGTTTTTTAGTGAATTACAGATTAGAAAAAATATTGTCAATTTCTTCATGGGGAAGTACAAGGGCAAATCTTACATGACCTTCTCCAAGGCTTCCGAAGCTGCTTCCTGGTGTACATAAAACACCAGTCTTATTAAGAAGTTCCATAACATAATCAGCTGAATTGGTATAGCCGTCAGGAATGGCAGCCCATACAAACATTGTGCCTTTAACATCAGCAGGTTTAAGTCCAAGCTTCTTAATTCCGGCAACGAGAGCATTTCTTCTTAACTCATATTCAGCACGGTTGTCAGCGACATATCCTTGCGGACCGTTAAGTGCAGCAACAGCAGCTTTCTGATATATAAAACTTGTTCCATAGTCGAATTGTGAGCGGACAGTTTTGAATTTGCTTACGATTTCACGGTTTCCGATAAGAAATGAAAGGCGCAGACCAGTAAGATTATAAGTTTTAGAAAGAGAGTTGAATTCAACTCCAACTTCCATAGCACCTTCGTGGCTTAAGAAAGAGCCACCAATCTGTCCGTCATATATAATCTCAGAATATGCGTTGTCGTGAATAATAATGATGTTATATTTCTTGGCAAATGCGATGAGTTTATCGTAGAATTCATCAGGTGCAGTAGCACATACAGGATTCAGTGGATAAGATACAACCATCATTTTGGCTTTTTTTGCAGTATCTTCATCGATAGAATCAAAATCTATAAGATAATCATTCTCTGGGAGAAGATTGTAATAAGCAATCTGTGCGTCACACAGGAATGGTCCAATCTCGAATATAGGATATCCCGGATTAGGAACTAAGCATAAATCACCAGGGTTGCACAAAGCAAGGGCAATATGAGCCATGCCTTCCTGGGTTCCGAATACAGAGGCGACTTCATCAGGTGTGATAACGGTGTTGTAACGGCGTTTGTACCATTTGCATACAGCGTCAAGCAATTCATCAGTATCACCAAGTGAGTACTTGTAATTCTCAGGGTCAAGTGCTGCCTCTGAAACAACCTTCATAACAGATTCATCAGGCTTGAAATCAGGAGTTCCTACAGTAAAGTTATATACCGGCTTTCCCTGTGCAAGTCTGTCATTCTTTTTCTGATTAAGTATATTAAAAATGTTGCTGCCAAAGCGGTCAGCTCTCTTAGAAAATTCAATATTCATATGTATACTCCATTTCTTTAAATGCGTATCTGCATGCATTTTATTCAGACCCGAAATATAGAAAAATTTCAAGCCTATCGAATAAGATACTAGCATAATTAACAAAAGTCAATTTTAAGGTGTATTTTTTGGTGAAAATGTGATAGTTTTATATATGTAAGTAGAAATAAATAAGATATGGCGGTCTGCAAATGTTACATACAGGAACATTAAACGGTAGAATGCAGACAGAAAGGAAAGGTAGAAGATATGTCAGTACAGGATTATCTTAGTGCAGTAAAGATTGGTAAAAAAGAATATCATGCGTGTGTAAATAAGGGTACGTACCCATATCTTCCGGTTTTGGAGGATATTATTGATGAAAACAGTATTGACAGAGAAGTTAGTCTTGGAAGTGACCAGATTCCGTTAAGACTTGTGGTTGGAACATGTACAGCAGGTAGAACTACTGCATTTGCAGACAACTTCATGCCTATACTTGACTGGGGAACAGAATTTTCAGCAAAGTGGGCTTCGCTTAGCGACAGTCAGGTGAATGAAGGAATAAGAGACGATATTAAAGTATATGAGTACATGAATAAGTTCTATGTGCTTGAAGGTAATAAAAGAGTCAGTGTACTTAAATATTTTAAGGCGGTGACAGTAAGTGCACAGGTTATAAGAAAGATACCTAAATACAGTGATGATCCTGATGTTAAGATATATTATGAATTCATGGATTTTTATAAATCTACCAAGTTAAACGATATATATTTCAGTAAAGAGGGCAGTTTTACAACTCTTATGGAGCTGGTTGGAATTACACCAGGAGAACCAATGGATGAGGATGATAAGAAAGACCTTGTTTCGTGCTATCTTAATTTCAGGCTTGCTTATGAATCAAGAGGAGGGGATAAGTTTGATTTCCCAACAGGAGATTCATTTTTACGCTTCATTCATATTCACGGATATGATGCTGTTAAGAAGATGACTAAGTCTGAAATGGCAAAGAATGTCGCCAAGACATGGGCTGAATTCGAGCTTCTTGATGACAACAGCGAAGTGGAACTTAAGATGACGCCGGCAGCAGCACCTAAGAAGAATATATTAAGCTATCTGCTTCCAATGGGTGGAGGAGTTAAGAAGCTTAAGGTTGGATTTGTGTATGAAAAGACACCGCAGGATTCAGAGTGGTGTTATACACATGAGCTTGGAAGACAGTATATTGATGATACATTTGGTGACCAGATAGAAACATATGTTGAGGAGAATGTGATACCGGAGCAGAATGATGAGGCGGCAATTAACAGACTTATAGAGAAAGGATGTGACCTTATATTCGTGACATCTTCGGCGATGAATATGGCTGGACTTAAAGCTGCAATAGCACATCCGTCAGTAAAGATTCTTGATTGTTCTCTTAACATTTCACATAAATATATCAGGTCATATTATGCAAGAATGTTTGAAGCAAAGTTTATAACAGGGATTATTGCAGGTTCACTGGCTGATGACGATAATGTTGGTTATATAGCTGATAATCCGGTTTATGGGGCATGTGCGAATATAAATGCATTTGCATTGGGAGTAAAGTTTGTTAATCCAAGAGCCAAGGTTTACCTTGAATGGAACAGTATTAAGGATAATGATTCAGAGGAAAATCTTGCTAAGAAGAATATAAGCATTATTTCTAATCAGGATATGATTACTCCGGGCAAGAGTAAGAGAAAGTTCGGGTTGTATAAAGCGAGTGATTCGGATAAGCACCTGGCTATGCCTGTATGGCACTGGGGAGTTTTTTATGAAAAGCTTATACAGAGCATTATGAGTGGTTCATGGAGTAAGGATGAGGACGGCGATAATGTAAAAGCACTTAATTACTGGTGGGGAATGTCGGCAGGAGTTGTTGATCTTATATATTCAGAGAGTCTGCCATCAGCAACTAAGAGACTTGTAAAGCTCTTTGAGAAAGAACTTAAGGAAGCAAGGTTCAGAGTGTTTGAGGGTGAATTAAAAGATCAGCAGGGTAATATAAGGGTTGAAGAAGGGAAGCTTATTGATCCGGAACATATAATTACTATGGACTGGCTGCTTGATAATGTGGTTGGCAGACTGCCTCGGTATGATGAACTTACAGATAATGCTAAATTAAAAATGGCACTTCAGGGTGTTGTCAAAGAAGAAGAATAGAAAGCATGCTGCCTGCAGTGGTGGCTGGGGAATTATTAATGAAAATACTTGTGTTAGCTGATGTTGAATCAAAGTACTTATGGGATTATTTCGAAAAGGAAAAATTGGAAGGTATAGATCTTATACTTTCAGCAGGGGATTTAAAGCCCCAGTATCTGTCGTTTCTTGCATCATTTTCAAAAGTACCTGTTCTTTATGTGCATGGCAATCATGATGACTGTTATGATATACAGCCACCGGATGGATGCATTGATATAGAGAATAAGATATATGTGTATAAAGGTGTCCGTATTATGGGACTTGGTGGTTCTATACGCTATAAGAAGGGAAAGAACCAGTATACACAGAAAGAGATGAACCACAGAATTAATAAAATGTGGCTTTCAATAAAGAAGAACAGGGGCTTTGATATACTGCTTACACATTCACCGGCAGCGGGAATAGGTGACGGACCTGACGAACCGCATAAGGGTTTTGAGGGCTTTAATTATCTGTTGGAAAAATATAAGCCTAAGTATTTCATCCATGGTCATATCCACAAGACCTACCAGATGAAGTTTAAGCAGGAATATGAATATAATGAGAATACTAAGATAATTAATGGTTATGAGAGATATATATTGGAATATCCGGATGCTTAATCTGCACCGTGGCATATTAGCTTAATAGCAAATGTGCTACGGTGTTTTACATATTTTTGACATATTTTCACATGAAATACATAAAAATTATGAATATGGTACCTATTTCCTACTTAACATACATGTACTTTTTGAGTAAAAGTTGCTAATATAACGACATAAACCCTTGCTGGTTAAAGCAAAATGCACAAAAAAATGTATTGAGGAGGAAAAGCAAAACATGAAAGCTATTATTAGCAAAGCAGCTCGTAGAAAATGGGCATGGGTACTTGCATTGGTTATGATTGTGAGTATCGTGATTCCTACATCACTTCTTACAGCGAAGGCGGATGTTGGAACAGTTAAATTTATTGATGGTGCGGCAGGATGGTTAGAGTCAGCATATGCTCAGTGGACCATTGATAATCAGGCAGAAGGATATACAGCATATATCAAGAAAGCCAGTCAGGCAGATTCTGCTTATGCAAGAATCGACAATGAACTTATCAGAAAGTATAAGAACTACTACAGGGTTGATGCAGTAGGACTTGCGGCAGGTGACTATGTTATTAAGGTAGTTCCTGTAAAGAACGGAAAGGAAGTTACTGACAAAGCACAGGTTACTAAGACACTCAATGTAAGTTCTTATGACAGATCCGGATTTGCATTTTCATCTGAATCAAAATATAAAACAGGTTCAGGTGCTTACAATGAGAATGGAACACTTAAGAAAGATGCAATTGTTCTTTATGTTACTAACGATAATGCAAAGACAATTAAGGCATCAGTAAAAGAGGCAAAGGGAGAGAAGGAATATACAGGTCTTCAGACAATAATTGATGCATATACAAAAAGTGCTAGCAAGGGGATAGAAACAAGAGCACTTGATGTTCGTGTAATCGGATGTGTTACAGATACTGCAATGGATAAGTTTTCAAGTTCATCTGAGGGAGTACAGATTAAAGGAGCTAGTGCTTATTCAAATCTTAATATGACAATAGAGGGTATCGGAGATGATGCAACAATCAATGGATTCGGTTTCCTCTTAAGAAATGCAGGAAATGTTGAGATGAGAAATTTCTCAATTATTAATTTCATGGATGATGGTATTTCTCTCGATACAGCAAACTGCAATGTATGGATTCACAATGTTGATCTGTACTATGGTAAAGCAGGTGGGGATGCTGACCAGGCAAAGGGTGACGGTTCAATTGACATTAAAGGTAATTCACAGTATATAACAGTTTCATATGTACATTTTTATGACTCAGGTAAGTGCTCATTATGTGGAATGAAGAGTGAGTCTGGTCCTAACTATATTACATATCATCATAACTGGTTTGATCATTCTGATTCAAGACATGCAAGAGTAAGAACAATGTCAGTGCATATGTATAACAACTACTATGATGGCAATGCAAAGTATGGTGCTGGTTCAACAATGGGTTCTTCATTATTCATACAGAATAACTATTTTAGGAACTGTAAGAATCCAATGCTTTCATCTAATCAGGGAACAGATGCACTTGGTGAGGGTACATTCTCAGGTGAGAACGGTGGTATCATTAAAGCATATGGAAATGTTATCGTAGGTGCACAGAAGATTATCTATGCAAATGCTGTTTCAGAAACAGGTGATTCTGCAAATGCGGCATCATTCGATGCATACCTTGCAAAGTCAGCAGATGAGAAAGTTCCATCTTCATATAAGACTGTAGCAGGTGCAACATCTTATGATAACTTTGATACAACTAAGGATCTCGGAGTTAAATCAGGAAGTCTTAATAATGCAGAAGATGTACCTTCAGTAGTAACATCTGCAAAGGGAGCAGGAAGCCTTGGCGGTGGAGTGATTTCATGGACATTCTCTGATAAAGATGATTCTGTATATGCCATAGATAAGGAATTAAAGGCAACAGTTACTAATTACAAGAATACAGATCTTGTTTCTGTAGGTGGTACTAATGCGAAGATTGTTTCACCAGATCCAACAACAGAAGAGACTAAGGCAACAGAGAGTACAACAAAAGCAACACAGGCAACAACTAAGGAAACACAGACAACAACAAAAGCAACACAGGCAACAACTAAATCAACAGAAAGCGCAACAAAGGCAACTGAAAAGGAAACAACGGGTTCAGATGCAACAACATCATATGATAAGACAAGCCTTTCTTATTCAGGTGCGTATACAGATATCAGTAAGAAGAAAGATGCAGATTTCAAGAATGCAAAGTATGTATCATCTTCAAATGAAATTCTTAATGCAATCAGTTCAGCTAAGGCTGGTGATGTAATTATTGTAAAAGAGGGAACATATAAGTTCTCTGATACAATTGTAATTAATAATGCCATGAATGGAAAATCAGGCTCTTATATTATTGTAAAGGCTGAAAGTGGCAAGGAAGTTAAGTTTGATTTCTCAGCACAGAAGCTTGACGGAGCTAACAGAGGCGTTGTTGTAGATGGAGATTACTGGTATTTCCAGGGAATTAATTTCTATGGTGCTGGAGATAACGGAGTATTACTTGCTGGTAATAACAACATTTTTGAAAAATGTGTATTTGAAGCAAACAGGGATTCAGGTCTCCAGATTTCAAGATATGACACAACAGCAGCTACTAAAGATTTATGGCCATCAAATAACCTGATTATTAACTGTACATCACATGATAACTGTGATTTCCCTGAACAGGGTGGTACAGGTGAGAATGCAGATGGATTTGCTGCAAAGCTTACATGTGGTGAAGGTAATGTATTTGACGGATGCATATCATACAGCAACTCAGATGATGGATGGGATTTATTTGCAAAGAGTGCAACAGGTCCTATAGGTGTAATTACAATAAGAAATTGCGTTGCATTTAACAACGGAACATTATCTAATGGTGTTCATTATGCTAATGGAGATATGAATGGATTTAAGCTTGGTGGTTCAGGTGTTGGAACTCCACATAATGTAATGAATTGTCTGTCATTTGACAATGGTGCAACAGGATTTACAGATAATAATAACCCAACAGGTCTTACAATTGTAAATGTTACAGCATGGGGCAATGGAAAGTATGCTAAGAAGGGTAACTTCTTATGTTACAGAACATCAAGTGCAGCAATATTTAAGGGACTTGTATCAGCTGGTGCAATTGATTCAGATAAGTTTACTGGTAAAATGGCTGATTCAATATATTACAATTCAGGTAAGTATTATAATCTTTCAGGCTCTTTGTTTACTTCTTTAGTAAGTGGAGATAAGAAGGGAACTGTTGTAACTGACCCTGCTAAGACAGCTGGAATGTTTAAGAACACTGTTAATGCAATCGATATGAGCAAAAATATAGATAAACAGCTTAGAAATTCTGATGGAACTGTTAATATGAACGGTCTCTATGAGACAATAGGAAGCTATGCCTCAATGGGAGCAAGATTCAATGTTGCTAATCAGATGATTAGTGTATCTTCAAAGAAAGGCTACTGAAAGCACAACAAAGGAGACACAAACTCCAACAAAGGCTACTGAAAGCACAACAAAGGAGACACAGGCTCCAACAAAAGCAACAGAAGCATCTTCAGTATCAACAAAGGGTGAAAAATTAATTCTTAATGCTAATGATGTTTCAACAGGAAAGATTAAGAGTTCAACTGTAGTTGATGGTCTTAAGATTGTTGCAACAAGCAAAAAGACTGTAACAGTTGATAAGAGTGATAAGGATTACAAGAATATCAGCTTTACAAAGAGAATCAAGCTTAGCGGTGCAGGAAGCGAATCTGCAAGAGCAATTGCATTTAAGACAGCAGGTGAATCTAAGGTAAAGATATATGCAACAAGCTCAGATACAGATACAAGCAGACTTATTAAGATTATTGATAAGAACGGTAATGATGTAACAAGTACAGCTAAGATACCTGGTTCTTCACTTAAGTCAGTATCATTCAGATTAGATGAGGCAGGTGAATATTATATTGTATCAGAATCTGGTGGAGTTAATATTTATTATGTAGAAGTATCTAATGGTATAGCGTATTAATATTTTGTGAATTTCCCCGCACATAGTGCGGGGATTTTTTTATAAAAACATTTTATAGTGAAATATACATAAAGACTTGACCTTGACATTGGTTCATGGTTTACAATTTGAACAAATGAAAGAAAGGAATGGTCTTTGTTATGAAAAACAAAAATAGAAGACGAATCAGTTGTCTGCTTAGTGCAATCCTTTTGCTTGTTATGAGCTTTGGATTTGGAACATTTGCAGGAGCTGAGGAATCAGATTCATCAAAGCCTGTTGTCTGGATTGTGGGAGATTCGACAGTCAGTGCTTTCACAGACAATTATTATTATCCTAGATATGGATGGGGAACACAGATTGATAAGTATCTGGATGGAACTTTTGAGGTAAAGAATATTGCTTTATCAGGAAGAAGTTCAACAAGCTATACAGCGGATAAGGAGTATGGTGAGCTTATAGCTGGAATGAAAAAGGGAGATTTTCTTCTTGTTGGTTTCGGCCACAATGATGAAAAAGCGGAGAGCGGAAGATATACTAACCCTAATGGAGATTATAAAACAGCAGGTTCATTTGCTAATTCTTTATATGAGAATTATATAAAGCCGGCACAGGCAGCAGGAACAACAGTTGTTTTATGTACACCGATTGTAAGAAGAACTGCTGATGGCAACTGGTCTGACAGTCAGCTTCATGTTACAGCTGCTTCAGGAGAGTTTGAAGGAGGAAGTTATCCACAGGCAATCATTAATCTTGGAAAAGATCTTAATGTTCCAGTGGTTGATATGACTTCTCTTACTAAGAAATTATATGATTCATTAGGAGCAGCCGAGACAGTTAATTTACATGCATGGACATCATCAAAGCCAGAAAGTGTAGACAATACGCATACTAATATCTGGGGCGGAACATATAATGCATATCTTGTTACTAAGACAATTAAGGAACTTAATGTAGCAGGACTTGCAGAGCATATTATTGATGCTAAAGCACCAACTAAGAGTGATGTTTTAAAGTCTAATCCTGATTATAAAGAGTCAGAATATTCAAATGATTTAAAAGACAGCGAATTATGGGCTAATGCAGGAATCTTTAAGGGAACTGTATTTGGAAATGTTGGCGGCAATGATAAGATAGCATCTAAATTTAAGCTTGAGAGTCTTGACAATGGTAATATTAATATTGCTGTTAATGGAGCAGGAAAGATAGCAAGTACTGCTGATGGAATTGCTATGTATTATTACAGAGTTCCAGCAAACAGTAATTTTACAATTACAGCAAAGGCGACTGTAAACAGTTTTACATCTAATGATCAGGTATCATTTGGTCTTATGGCAAGAGATGATATGTATATTGATCAGAATAATAATAATACTTTAGGTGATTATGTTGCAGCTGGTCCACTTAAGCTTACTAAGAAAGGTTCTGTATGGAACTGCTTTGCAAGAAAGAGTGGTGCTCTTACACAGGGCGGAACATGCACTAATGAGATTAAGGCTGGTGAAACATATAACCTTAAAATCGAAAGTAATACAGATGGTTATGCATGTACATTTGGTAATGAAGAAACTATTACAGGTGGTTTTGATTTTAAATTAACTTCTGTAGATTCAGAATATGTATATGTTGGAATGTATGTTGCAAGAAGTGCTGATGTGACATTTTCAGATGTTAAGCTTGTTGTTGATGGTAAGGAGATTACATCTGCAGGCGAACCAGAAAATCCAACACCGGGCGAACCAGAGAATCCAACACCAGGTGGACCAGAGAATCCAACACCGGGCGAACCAGAGAATCCAGCACCAGCAGAACCAGCACCAGAGCAGCCTGTTAAACCAGAGACACCGGCAGAGCAGCCAGCTACAGAGCCAGTGGTATCAGATAATAATGGTGTTAAGACAGGTGATTCATACCATATGGTATGGTATATTGCTGCAATGACATTAACAGCAGGAATTGCATGTGTTGAATTAAAGAGAAAGAAGACATTCGATAAATAAGCTTATAAGAATTTACTTCTCCTAATATTTCCAGAAAAAGCTTCCGGTTAACTGCCGGGGCTTTTTCATTTTTACATTTAAAAATATATTTTTATTAAGAAAAATCTTAAAATATTTAAAAATGGCTTGCATTATCCTATAGGCTGTGATATATTTTCTTAGACACAAAAACAAATGTCCGTCACAGAAAGACAGAACAGAGGGAAGTGTCTTTTAGATTTTACATATTGAAGGAGTTAAAAATGAGCGATAAGTTAAGAGTTGGTATCCTTGGCGGTACAGGTATGGTAGGACAGAGATTTATAACATTACTTGAGAATCATCCTTGGTTTGAGGTTGTTTTAGTAGCAGCTTCAGGACGTTCAGCAGGAAAGCTTTATGAAGATGCTGTTGAAGGACGCTGGAAGATGCAGACACCAATGCCAGAGTTCGTTAAGAAGATGACTGTATATGATATGGATAAGGATTTTGATGAAATCGTTTCTAAGGTGGATTTCGTATTCTGTGCAGTTAATATGCCTAAGGACCAGATTAAAGCTATAGAGGAAAGATATGCTAAGGCAGAAGTTCCGGTTGTTTCTAATAATAGTGCTAACCGTTGGACACCAGATGTTCCTATGGTTGTTCCAGAAATCAACCCAGAGCATCTTGAAGTTATTAAATATCAGAGAGAAAGACTTGGTACTAAGAGAGGATTTATCTGTGTTAAGCCTAACTGTTCAATCCAGAGCTACACACCTGCTCTTAATGCATTAAAGGAATTCGGACCAAAGCTTGTTGTTGCAACAACATATCAGGCAATCTCAGGTGCTGGTAAGACATTTGAGCAGTGGCCAGAGATGGTTGAGAATATCATTCCATATATTGGTGGTGAGGAAGAAAAGTCTGAGAAAGAGCCTTTAAGATTATGGGGCAAGATTGAGGATGGAAAGATTGTTCCTGCAAGTGATCCGGTTATCACATGTCAGTGTATCAGAGTTCCAGTTCTTGATGGACATACAGCAGCTGTATTTGTTAACTTTGAGAAGAAGCCAACTAAGGAACAGATTATTGAAAAGTGGAGAAGCTTCAAGGGAGTTCCACAGGAACTTAATCTTCCAAGTGCTCCAAAGCAGTTCATCCAGTATCTTGAAGAAGATGACCGTCCACAGGTTAAGCTTGATGTAAATTATGAGAACGGAATGGGTGTTTCACTTGGCCGTTTAAGAGAAGACAGTGTGTTTGATTATAAGTTTGTTGGTCTTTCACACAACACATTAAGAGGTGCAGCAGGTGGAGCTGTTCTTATTGCAGAGCTTCTTAAGGCACAGGGTTATATCACTCCTAAGGATGCAGAATAATTAAATTCTAATACACATACCAGAAAAGAGATGTCAGAGATGGCATCTCTTTTTACTTGCTTAAAAACCTATTATGATATAAAATTATGAAACGACTTAAAGAGTTAAGAGGGGACATTTACATTGAAGGAAAATTATTTTTATGCAATGCTGTCGAGAATGAAATATATTAACAGATGGGGACTTATGCAGAATACACGCCATGAGAATCTGTGCGAGCATAGTCTTGAAGTGGCATTCATAGCACATGCATTGGGAATTATCAACAATGAGATATATGGTGGGAATATTAATGCTGAAAGGCTTGCAATTCTTGGAATGTATCATGATGTTACAGAGATAATTACGGGTGATCTTCCGACTCCTGTAAAGTATTACAATCCGGTTATAAGAAATGCTTATAAGGAAGTAGAGCATGTTGCAGAGGAGCAGATGCTCTCAGGTCTGTCATCTGATATAAGAGCACATTATAAGGGTGTGTTATCAGAGACAGAAGAGGAAGAAGAACTCTGGAAATATGTAAAGGCGGCTGATAAGATGTCAGCTTATATCAAATGTCTTGAGGAAAAGAAGTCTGGTAATATGGATTTTGCTGATGCGGAAAAGACAATATATCAGGCTATTGTTGATATGAATATTCCGGAAGCAGATTATTTTATAAAAGAATATATACCAGCTTATATGGGAACTCTTGATGCTTCAGGAGAATAATAATTGTGTAATAGACACAGAAATGAGGGATATAATGGGAAAATCCGTATATATCGCGGAAAAACCAAGCGTGGCGCAGGAGTTTGCCAAGGCACTGCATGTGAACTTCACAAGAAAAGACGGATATCTTGAGGGTGGAGACCATATTGTGACATGGTGTGTAGGACATCTGGTAACTATGAGCTACCCGGATGCATATGATCCTAATCTGAAAAGATGGAGCTTTGACACCTTGCCATTCATACCAAAGGAATTTAAGTATGAGGTTATACCTGCAGTTGCGAAACAGTTTAATATAGTTAAAGACATTCTTACAAGGGATGATGTTGAATATATATATGTGTGTACCGATTCAGGACGAGAGGGAGAATATATATACAGGCTTGTGAGGCAGGAGGCAGGCGTTAAGGGAAAGAAAGAGCGCCGTGTGTGGATTGATTCGCAGACCGAGGAAGAGATTCTTAAAGGAATTAATACAGCCAGAGATATATCTGAATATGAT
>OGDG01000889.1_pt1 | contig 13563 bp, 15 predicted proteins | sample 1570391 | NCBI WGS metagenome assembly OGDG01 (sample SAMEA2582186, study PRJEB24529) | metagenome | biome: Human gut stool | place: China | collected 2011 | reverse complement strand
GGAGCCATCTACCGCTTCGACAGTACCGTGCTTATCAACCGGGAGATTTTTGATGCCTACTTGGAACGCTTCCATGAACCTGCCAGAAAAGTGACCGTCGAGGAGGTCGGGGACGAATGAGCGGAAATGTCTGGATGTTCTCTGACCAAATTGATGATGAGGATATGGATTTCATGCGCCATGAGTTCGTGACGTACAGTATGGCAAGCGATTATTATGGGTTGGGTCTGAAACCTGTTACCCGGATGGCACATGAATGTGGGGCTATCTATAAGATTGGCCGGAAGATTTTGATTCGGAGAAGCATTTTTGAAGAGTACCTGCGCCAGCAGAGAAAGATTTGAGGTGTGCAATGGAAAAGCCGAACACTAGATCGCATGATGAAAATAATGGGCTGGACTATGTGCTGGTCGGAGATTACTACATTCCTGCCTTGATTTTGGCAGAGGATTCTCGCCCTGTTAGTCGTTGGGGTAGAACGTACAAACGGTATCTTAAAGAACATCATCCAGCACGGTATCAGGTTCTTCTGCTGTCCGGCAGGTTGAACATCTATCTGGCGGATATTGATGCACAGGCAGAGGAACAGCTGGAGTTGCTTACCCAGCAGATGGCTGAACGTGAGGGGGTGAACGAAGAATTGAAAGCCGCAAATCAAATGGAATGGGCGCAGAGGATGAACAGCATCCAGAATCGAGCGGAGGAAGCTATTAAGGCCGAATTGATTTTTGCATAATGTCGGAGGGACAGATACCGTATAACTTGGTATCTGCCCCTCTTATGTTTACAGACTATCGCTATAAATTGATGTAAAGGCATAAATTTCAAAATATTTTGAATGCAAAATGGAATATATTTGCATTCTCATTGACGCTCTATTGTAAAAGCATTATAATTGTTACATAAAATTCACACAAACCACACCTGTACAATTGAGCAATAGGGAAAAGTTATGACGAATGGCATAGAAGCAACAGTTGCTCTTTGCAAATGCGGAAAAGTCCACAAAGCCTACGGTGTCCGCTTTGAAAAGGCTGGCAAAAAGCACTGGAAGTACACATGGGCGTTTCCTATCAAAGAATCAGCCGCAAAACATGAAGGCTACGATGAAACCACAATTATTGGTACGATTGAGCCAACAGAAGATTATCCCGGATGTCCTTACTGTGCAGCAACTACCTTCGTAATATGCGGCACCTGTGGAAAATTGAATTGCTACAATGGTTCCAGGGTGTTCTCCTGTGGATGGTGCGGAGTACATGGTGTTGTCAGTTGGGGTTATGACGGCTCTGGCATCCGAAGCAGTGGAGATCGGTAAAAGATTATGAGTATCTTCAACAAGCAACAACAGAAGCCCATGCCGACTTTCTCTGCCAGTCAGACGGTTCTTCCTTCTGCTGCAATCTCCCGGATTGAGAGTGGCAGTCTGGCAGAACTGAATGTGCCTAACTTGATGCTCAAAAAGGGTGAAAAATGCTGCTTTGTAGACAAGAGCTATGAAATGGTCGAGACAAGCATCACTCGAAATGTCCGAAAATCCGGCGGTACCAGTGTGCCAAGTGTCTTTTTCAAGGGCGTTCGATACCACATGGGCAGCAGTGAATCTATCCCTGTAACGGAAACCAAGGTCGACTACATACCGGGATACCTTTATATTACCAACAAGCGCATCATTTTTACCTCGCAGAAAGGCGGCCTAGAAAAATCCATTGGTTCGCTTTCTGCATTTCATCCCTATTCCAATGCGATTGGGCTTCAATTTGGGCAAAAGGTCATAAACTTTATTCTGCCTCGTGCGGATCTGGCAGTACAAACGTTTCAAATTATGACGTAAATCATCGAAAGGGTATTGTAATATGGGAAATCTAAAAGTACATGATAAGCTGGATATTCAAGCTGGTGGACAGGTTGAGGTTCTGGATGAATTTGGTTCTGGTGGTCAGGGTACGGTCTACAAGGTATCGTACAACGGCAAAACCTATGCTCTGAAATGGTATCATCTGGGAGTTTTCAAGGGAAAGGAAAATGACTTCTATAAAAACCTCGAAAACAATATTAGCAATGGTGCGCCAACGGATGCTTTTCTCTGGCCAAAAGCCATTACCAAAGTTTATAACGACCAGTTTGGCTATCTGATGGATGTGCGCCCGTCTGGTTACGAAGAACTGACCAACTTTTTTGTGGGTGGCCGAAAGCAGAAACAGGCGCGTTTCAAAAGTTTCTACGCCCTCTGTACGGCAGCAATCAATATTATCGAAGCCTTCCGTGCTCTGCACAATAATGGCTACAGTTATCAGGATATCAACAACGGCAACTTCTTCATCAACCCGGAAAATGGCGATGTGCTGATTTGCGATAATGATAACGTCAGTCCGTTCGGAACCAATCTTGGCATTATGGGCAAGCAGCGCTGGATGGCTCCGGAAATTGTTATGGGAAAGAATGACCCCGACAAGAACAGCGACCGTTTTAGTCTGGCCGTAGTGCTGTTCCGGTTATTGTTCATCAACCACCCGTTGGAAGGCCGTTACAGCACCCCTCCCTGCATGACCAAAGAAGCCGAGCAAAAATATTATGGTAGTGCTCCAATTTTTGTCTATGACCCATCTACAACGGAAAACCGTCCGATTCCGGGAACTGACCATAATCTGAAACTGTTCTGGAATGTTTATCCGGACTATGTAAAAGAAGCGTTCATCCGTGCATTCAGTCATGATGTAATGATGAAGCAGAAGCCACGCATTCTGGAAAAAGAGTGGCTGGATATTTTTATCCGCCTGCGCACGGAAATTGGCCGCTGCCCACACTGTGGGCAGGAAACGTTTTATACATTCAGGGGAAGCCACGATATCCCCTGCATGGAATGCAGCAAAAAGATTTCCATTACAAATGCGCTGCAAATCAAAAATCAGATTTTGCCTATCTTCCCCGGCTTGAAAATCAGTTTGTGGACAGTGGACAGCTCTCTGGAAGATATCCGCACACAGGTAGCCGAAGTAGTGAAGAATCCGAAAGATCCGAAACTACTTGGCCTCCGAAACCTCAGCCAGCGCACTTGGAGCGTAAATCTGCCAGATGGTTCTCAGCGTCCCCTGCCGCCACAGCAAGTTGTACCCGTTCGCGCTGGATTTGAAATCCATTTCCTTGGTGGAACGAACGATTCTGGAATTATCATGTAAAAGAGAAAGGTGAAGAAAAATGTCTCTGTTGGATAACGTAGCACCTGCCCCTCGAAAAGTCATGACGCTGTTTTATGTGGTCGATACCTCCGGCAGTATGTGCGGAAGCAAAATCGGCAGCGTCAACAGCGCAATGGAAGAAGCCATTACCAGTGATTTGCCGGAGATCAGCGCAGCAAACGATGATGCTGAAATCAAAGTGGCCATCATGCAGTTCAGCAGTGGTTGTTCGTGGATCACTCCGCAGAGTGGTCCTATTGCTATTGGAGATGTGATCTGGAACGATCTGAACGCAGGCGGCGTGACAGATTTGGGCGCAGCCTGTAAGGAGCTGGATAAAAAACTCTCTCGCAATGAGTATTTGAACAGCCAGACAGGAGCGTATGCTCCGGTCATTCTGCTGTTCAGTGATGGCGGCCCCACGGACAACTGGGAAAAGGAACTAAAACAGCTGAAGCTGAACAACTGGTTCAAACACGCTATTAAAATTGCCATTGCCATCGGTGACGATGCAGATAAGGCGGTTCTGGCCGAGTTTACCGGAACGATTGAGTCTGTCATTACGGTCAATGATAAGCACACGCTGAAAGCTCTGATTCGCAAGGTCAGTGTCCGCGCATCGGAGTTCCAGAGTCACAGCAAGCAATCCGGTGATACGACCTCCAGTGCCGAGGATGATAGTGCCAAAATTGCACAGGATGCCGTCAATGAGATCAAGCAGGATGCTTCTCAGAACAGCCCTGTTTCTGGTGGTGACTCTGGTGCCATTGATGTTTCACTGGATCAGGATTGGGGCAACTGGTAAAAGCTGATTCTCGGTGGGAGGTCAAATTATGGCTGAATATTACCAGTTCGCTCATTCTGTACAAGGCTATAACCATATTAAAGCAAACAAGGTTTGTCAGGATGCATCCGGTGAGTGCCACTTTGAAGATGTATGCATTATCGCTGTGGCAGACGGTCACGGCAGCGATAACTATATTCGCACAGACCGTGGCAGTAAATTTGCGGTTTCTGCGGCTTTGACAGCTATCAAGGCCTTTGTACAGGAAGCGCGGGAAAATCATCTGTCCACTGTTCCTGATTCTGAAACCGAATTGATTCAAGTTTCCAAAAATATTCTTGCTCGGTGGTATACGCAGGTAGAAAATGATGTTGCCTGTGAACTATTCCAGCCGGAAGAACTGGCAAAAGTATCAGAGAAATATAAGCAACGGTACGCTTCCGGGCAATATAATGCCAAGGCTTATGGAACGACCTTGATTGCAGTCTGCATGACCAACGAGGGTTGGTTTGGCATCCATATTGGAGATGGAAAATGCGTTGAATTGCTTGAAAACGGGACGCTTTGCGAGCCTATCCCTTGGGATGAAGCTTGTGAACAGAATATCACCACCAGCATCTGTGACAGTGATGCGATTGAAGAATTTCGTTATATAATTCAAAAGGATTTCCCTGCTGCAATTTTTATCGGAAGTGATGGCATTGATGACAGCTATTCCTCTGAGATGGAATTGCATGAACTGTATCGCAACATTTTCATTGTCTTTGCAGAACATAGTACAGAAATTGGTAGCAATGAAGTCCGTGACTACTTGCCAAAAATCACCAGACGGGGCAGCGGTGATGATGTTTCCATTGCAGGCATTATTCGCACGGATCTTTCTGAAGATTCAGTCGCTAAAATTAAGCTGTGCGGCGAAGAAATCCGGCTGAAAGCCCAATTAGAAAAGGCAGAGTGCACCCATCGATCCGCCATTGAGAAGAAAAACTATATCGAAAGCAACATGGAGCGAAACCGAGCGGAACTTCAGAAACTGACTGAACGTCTGCTGGATGCTGAAGCTGGTCTAAAAGCATCGGAGGTCGCTCTTTATAAGGCGCAGGCTGAATGGAAATCGCTGCAAGCCAGACTGAACGCACTGGAACGCGATACCTTGGGGAATGTTGCAATACAGGCTGAGAATGTAGTTGTACCCGATTCCGATGCGAAAGACTTGATTTCCATTCAGGATGCGGCAAAATCGGAAGTAATGCAGGAAACTCAAGGAATTTCACATTGATTCGTCAAAAGGTCTTCGCCAGATGTGGCGTAGGCCTTTTTGTGTTGTGTGTGAGGAAAGATCATGACCGAATTTGGAAGATATCTGAAACAGTGTCCAGCGGCACTCAAAGATAAAACCCGAACATTAAGTTTGCTAAAAGATTCTCTGAAGAATGACTTGCCGAAGTTTCGCGTATTGCAAGCAGCCTATGAACTTGGAATACTAGAAGCCATCCAACGCAGCAATCCGATTTCAACAGATGATAGGTTGAAAATCACGACAGGTCTTGTCAGCCAGTATGCCATGCTGGAAAACGCAGCTAAGAATGCTATTGATTATTGGCAAGACAGCGTTGATGCAGATATTCTTTATCGTGCACTTAATGATGCTGACGAGTGCAGAGAATCTCGCATAAATTCCGCTGAATCTACTGCACGACCTGCAATTCCGATAAAGCCACAACAGAATCCAGCTGAAAATCTGCTTAAGATCGAATCAATTTCGCAGGATTCTATTTGCATGGGCATTCGGCTTCAATGGAAAAAACAATCGGAAATCGAATGCTATGAAATCTGGCGGGCAAAAGAATCAGAGCAACCTGTCAAAATCAAGGAAGGTTCTTTCCCTATTCCACGGTATCAGGATTACGATGTGGAAGCTAACTGCTGCTATACTTATGTAATCCGGGGATTGAATGAATCTGGAAAAGATATTGCACATTCCGCAGATATTCAGCTGATTGCCCCAAGCAAGCCACCTGTATTTCAAATTCGAGAGTTGCAGTTTACCTTTTCTGGTCTCCAACTCAAATGGAGTATGCTTTTTGAAGCAGAAAAATATATTGTCCAGAAATACTCGGATGTCTATGGATGGACAACTCTTGCGGAGCTTCCTGTGGAGCAGACCATGTATCTGGATGCTGCCGCTCAGGGTGGAAAGACAATTAAATATAAAATCCGGTGTGTCTGTAAAAATGGCACCGCGATAGAAACCGCTGAAATTGAATTGAATTTATAAAGGAGCCAGACTACTATGAATCTAAACCTGTTGGTGTCAATTATAATTTATGCACTCATGGCGTTTTTTGTTGGATGTGGATTCTACCATATTGTCAATCTATCAAAATATCAGAAGGACTTTGCATTAATAGGGAAAAGAATTAAAACCGATGCCCAGGCTGTTATTGATTTACAGGAGTATCTTGACGGAACGACTAGTGAGCAAAACAAATTATTTCAGTCTGATAAATTAAACGCCAAACTTGAAGAGTATCGAGCTGCGTATCAGCGAACAAAAAGCACTAGTTTTGCGGCTCCTTTTGTCGATATTACAGATTTCTTTAGCGGGGAATTCTTAGACGAATTGGGACACACCGGATTCTGTGAATTGGTTCCCGGAACTATGACTGGCCTTGGAATTTTAGGAACCTTTGTTGGCTTAGTTCTCGGTGTTGGTGGATTTGACACATCCACTACAGATGCTGTTATGGTTAGTATCACCCACCTTCTTGGTGGCATGAGTACAGCTTTTTTGACAAGTATTGTTGGTGTGCTACTATCTCTTGCGTTTTCACATATCTATAAAAAGTACGTCGACAGCACAAATCAAAGCCTTGAAGATTTTGTAACTGCATTCCATGACAAGAATCTAGATGGCTCTTCCAGTAATGCCGAAAACCAGCTTTTGGGTTACCAACAGCAGCAGACCGAGTTGATGAAAAACTTTGCTACCGTCGTTTCGGAAGCTGTCAGCACCTCTATCGCTAATACCATGCGTACCGAGCTGGTTCCAATTTTCGATGAGATGAAGTCTACTGTTAAAGAGTTCAGCGAAATTGCAAGCCAGCAGCAGAAAGATGGCCTGAATCAGGTCGTGCAGGAATTTATTCGCTGCATGAACGAATCCCTGCGTGGGCAGTTTGATGAACTGGCCGCAACGATTCAGAAAACTTGCGAATGGCAGAAAGCGTCCACCGAGCAAATGCAAAAAATTGTGGATAGCATTTGCGATACATCGAACGAAATTGAAAAAGTCAATGCCGTTTCCCATCAGACCGTTGAAGAAATGAACGGTTTTGTCACGCTTCTGAAGGAGTATCAGGAAAAACTCCATTCTGAAGCAGAACTCATTCAGCAGCAGATTGCAAACAGCAATGAAATCAGCGAACGGCAAGCCAATTATTTGGATAAATTGGTGGAAAGCGAAAGCCGTGTTGCTGATTTGGCAGACAACGTGAAAAAGGAAGCAGATGCTGCACAGCAGGCCGTTGATATGCTGTCGGACCACTGTAAAGACCAGATCAGTGGTATTGTGGATGCTGCCAAGCAAGATATGGACGCTCTGGCCGCATCTACAAAGGTTTTGACAGAGGCTAGCCATTCGCAGATGGAAACGCTGGCACAGACTGCTGAAAGCGAAATGCAGTTGCTGTCCAACACTGCCGCCCAACTGAGCGAAGAAAACCACAAACAGCTGATGGAACTGACGAAGGCATCCTCTGAGCAGATGTCCGTGATTTCTGAGGCTGCAAATAATGTGATGCAAAATAGCAAGCAGCAGATTGAGGAAGCAATCAAGGCAACACAGGCACAGTCGGATGCTTTGATACAGGCTACCAATGACTTCTCCGACTTTGTACAACAAGAGCACAAAAAATTGGTGGAAGCTGTGGATAAAGAGGTGTCTGGTCTGTCCAATTTTGCAGGTCAGACTACAAGCGAAATTCAGTCTGCGACTGCTGGCATGGAGAACGCGGCAAAGCTGCTGGATAAGAATCTGGATGATGTACTTGATCGCACCTTTACGTCGTTCGACAGCAGCCTGACCGATATTTCGCAGCACTTGAGCGGCACCATTGCAGATGTGCGCGATACTACCGAGGCCCTGCCGCATGTTATCCGTGAATCTCAGAAGCAGTATGAAGCGGTTCTCGCTAAACTGACAAGCCAGACCCAGACCTATCTGGATGCAATGGAAAAGCTGACCGCACTAGTTGAGCAAAAGGCTCCTGTTACGGCTGATGAAGAAGGGAATCGTCAATGAGACGCTATACCAAACGAAATAAAAACGGCGAAAAGCTGAATTTCTGGCTTTCTTACTCTGACATGATGGCGGCATTGCTACTGGTCTTTATTCTGATTCTGTCCTGTACCCTGCTGGAAACCCGCGCAACCTATGAAGCGAAGCAGGCCGAGCTGGAAGAAAAAGAACAGATTATTCTGAATCAGCAGTCGCAAATTGATACGATTGTGGGTGTTCGTGGAGATCTGATTGATGCCCTGAGCAAAGAGTTCTCTGGTAACGACCTTTCCGTCAAGGTAGATGCACAGTCTGGTGCAATCACTTTTGATTCAACGCTGCTCTTTGGCTACAACGATGATAAACTTCAGGATTCCGGCAAGGCTTTTCTTGCAGAGTTTTTGCCGAAATATTTCTCGGTTCTGCTGGGCAAGGATTTTTCACCGTATGTTGCTGAAATTATCATTGAGGGACACACTGACACGGATGGCGGTTATATGTATAACCTGCAATTGTCACAGAACCGCGCGTTTGCCGTCGTGTCCTACTGTCTGGATGAAAATAACCATTTTCTTTCGGACAGCCAGTTGGAAGAGCTGCGCGTTTTGCTGACCGCAAATGGACGCTCGTGGAGTGCGCCTATTTATGCAGCGGATGGAACAGTTGATATGCAGGCATCCCGCCGTGTGGAAATTAAATTCCGCTTAAAGGATGAGGAAATGATGAACCAGATTGCCGAAATGCTTGAGGAAACAAAATGAAAACAAGCTATAAGCCTTCTAAACTTCCGGCTATTGCTGCGCAGGTGCGGAAAGAGCATCCCACAAGTTCTGAAATTAGAAACTATCAGCTTGATAATAGCTTCTTAGACGAAGTGCGCCAGTGGGCTAAACTACCCAAAGAAGATGTAGATGGAGAAGCTATCACTATTCCGATTCGCAAGGTGCGGTTGCTGGCAAATTATGTGCCAGCCAATTCTCTGCACCTCCCACTCCTTAATCTAACAAGGATTCTATTTCTGCGCGCAAATGAAGAAATCGCACGGTCACTTTTTATTCTCTGGCAGGATTTTTTTGAAAATCAAGATTTATGTTATCTCCTTTATCGTATCGTACAGGACAAGCCTGAACTGGTAAAGAAAATCGTTTCCAATACCAAACTGGAAAACACCACTATGATGCAGTGGTTTTCCAGTAAAAATATCCCCTATGTAGTCGGAAGAGAGTGTATGCGCTTGCAAAAAATCCAACGGATTCCCTTTCCAGAAAGACTAAAATCGTTGATGATTTTTCCAGATAGCAATTTAGGCCAACAGTGTATTCAGGAATACCTTACCTTCTGTGATCGAACTGGGTATCTTGAAATTTCTGATCGAGATATGCTGCCTACTTTGAGGAAGTATGCTCCGGATTCTATAAAGCTGTTCCTGAAGAACATCTTGACAGAGCTGAACGTTGAGGATTTCCAGAGATACTACCAGTGCGGCACCTATCTCCGCAATACTTATACCAGCGACGCAGGAACGCTAAAGTATAAGAATTTCTTTTCCGGTTTTGCGCCGGAGCAGGAACTCAAATATCATCGCTGGCTCAATTATATTTTGATTCGAGAGAGCTTCTCCAAAAACAGCAATGATGAACGCTTGCAATTCTGGAGCCAATATGTACCGTACAGTACAGATGCTTATCGTGTATCTGCAAGCGAATGTCTTGTAATCGAATTTGAAATGTACAGCATTATTGAGTTTACTACGAAAACCATGGGGCCTCTGTATATTTACCGCAAAGATATTTTTGAAAAATTTGTCAAGAAATATCTTAAGCGCATGAATAATACGGAGTTGCGGCACAGCTTGTACAATGAACTATTGCAGTACGCTACAGAAAGAATTATCCATCACGATAATTGGCAGTATAAGACCGGCCGTTATCTAATGGCGCATAGTATTATTTAAGAATCCACTAAAGGAGATTTTTTGATGCAAACCGTTGTAAAAATCAAGCTAGAACTTAATAATGGGCAAAGTGTTGATAATGAGTTTGTCTACAAGGATAGTTTTTTATCTGTCTGTGATGATATGATAAAGAAAATTTTCCCTTCTGTAGATACTTGCACAATCGTCAGCGGTTGCTTCACAATAGGAAGTGATAATCTATCAGTATGCGTAAGCAACTACAGTTTAACTGATGAGATTTGTTTTTTTTGCATTTCACAATATGCCAATGAAACTTCATTCATTTCAGGTATTTGGCGTTAACATTCATCTTGTTGACTGCACAACTGACTTGCTCCAACTGGATTGCGAAAAAATCCTTTTAGCTGAATGTCAAATTGCACAAGCGGATATTGGGCTGAATGGACACTATGAGGCATTAAAGAGCAGGAATAGCCAAACTGACACTTGTACTGCTTACACTATGAATGTTTTCGATATTCGTTCCTGCTATATTGAAACATTAAAAACGTATATTCAATGCAATTATGTGAATGTTCAGGAAAGCACCATATCAAATTTTTATTTTTATGGTGGTTTTGTTGGAAAAGTAGTAGCAGTGGTGAATACGCTTAATATTTGGCAGTTCTGCCAAATTGGAAACTTAGAAGTCGATTGTCAAGTCAATAATCTTAAAGTTGAAGATAGTTCCATCTCAAAATTTATTGCGAAAGGGAAATGTCACATAGGAGATATTTCCTCGGTCTCAACGGAATGGGGCGATGCTTACAATTTTGATCCAGAATCCTTTAATAATAAAAATTCAGTTGTATGGGAAATTATCGTAAAATCAGCAGAGCATTCTGGAAATTCGCAAATAATAGCTGAAGCAAACTATAATATTGTTAAAGCATTATATCAAGAAGAAAAAGGTCTTGGCAAGATTATGGGAAAGGTTTTTGATTTTTGTAGCGGATATGGTTATAAGCCTCTGAGAGTTTTTAAAGCAGGTAGTATATTGATTGGAAGCGTCTTTATACTGCTCGTGATTCTTCGTCCCAACAAGTGCAAGGTATCACAATGTCTGGCTTACGCAGTGGCAGGGATTGCAGGGCAAAGCGGATTGACAATCTGTAATGGTATTAGTTTTTGGATTGTGACACTAGAGTATCTTCTTGGCGTCATCCTGTTTGCTGTTTTTGTCAATGGATTATACTTGAGATACAAAAATTAAATATGGATGCAAAGGTTGAACTATCTTTATGAACTTACGCATTATCCTTGACCAGTATCCACAATGTCTGGAGAGCCGTGCAAAGCTATCTGCCATCCTGCGCGACTTGTACCACAGTGAACGCCGAGAAATCAATATTGTTTTGGATATATATGAATGTGGCATTGCAGATAAAATCAAACATCTTAAAAGCATTGATGCCTTGCAGGTACAAGCTTTTTGTCACCAACTCGAAGTCGAGTATGCACTTCCGGCCCAATATGCACTTCGTGGACTTGCTTTGTGGCTTGAAGCCTACAATGTAGCGATTCAGAAAAATGAAGTTCCTGCTAAGGATTCTCGTGTGTTGTCTGGCCCTACAAGTTTTGAATCAAATGTTTCACAAGATTCAGAAAACGTTTATCAAATCGTCAATACTGCTCCAGAATATGAGTTGAAAGTTCTTACTCTAGCGACGGCTGAGATTTCCCAATATCATGGGCATACTTCTAAAAATGTTATCATCCCTAGCACTATTGACGGAAAAAATATTGTTGGTATCGGAAAAGGTGCATTTCAGCATTGTACAACAATCGAATATCTACGAATTTCAGAAGGGATTCGCTACATTGAAGATGGTGCATTTTTTGATTGTTCAGCATTGAAGAACTGCTTGCTCCCACAGTCCCTTGTTCGTCTTGGCTCAGAACTTAATACACTACCAAATCCTACCGGAGTTTTTGAGCACACAGCCCTAGAACATATTATTTTGCCGGAAGCTATTCGATATATTGGAAAATGTGCATTCAGAAATTGCTCAAAATTAAAGAGTGCCGCGATTTTATCAAGTATAGAATGTTTGCCAGCGGAAGCGTTTTTAGGATGTGAGCGGCTTACTACAATTGAATTGTCCAATACCGTTAAGATTATTTCCAATCGAGCATTTGCGTTCTGTGAAAGCTTGCAAAGAATTGCATTACCACCAAATGTAAAAAGCCTTGGTGAAATGACTTTTCTTGGATGCACTTCACTCAATATGATTCGATTGAATGTTGGATTAACAAGCATTCGCCAAGGGGCTTTTTTAAGCTGTACGAACCTAAAGGAAATCCATATTCCATCAACAGTAACTCTGTTTGGAGAACATCTTTTTGAATACGTTCCAATTCACAAAGCAAATGGGAATGCAGTGATTTATAGGAGCAGGCGGCAAAACCTCAATCTGTTGATTTACTGCGCCTTGGGTTCCCATGCACTTGAATATGCGCAAAGGAATAATATTGAATTTCGAGTAGAAAGACATTAGTCCTAGCGTTATTCTCGAATGAAAGTACACACATCAGGGGACACTTATATCAACTTTCCGGAAAGGGTGTGATTTTATGGTTGACCGTATTGTCAAGGAGATTAACATCTGCTTGGAAAATGACTGCTACATTTCAGCATTGGGAATGGCATTGACCCTGCCGGATATTTGTGGAAAAGCTAAATATCCCCAATGGAAAAAGCAGAATGTTGGGCTGCGGTATAAGAAATGGTACGATGAGTATATTGGATTCCGTGAAATTCCAAGTGGACCACATAGTGAAGATTTCTCGTATTTAAGTGGTGAGGTTGTTTACAGTCTGAGAAATTGCTTGCTGCATCAAGGAAATCCCAATATCGACAATAACAAAATCACAGAAAAGCGTTGCAAGATGGATTACTTTATTCTCGTGATTAACAAGGATGAACACATAACTTCATCTGAGTTCGCGTTAAACTACGATGGTGCTCGTTCGGATTGTGGAATGAAGGTGGACCTTTATAGCCTTTGCGGAAAATTAACGCGTGCAGCTTCCGATTACTATCACAGTAATAAAGAACTCTTCGATTTTTTTCAGTATCAGTTAATACAATAATACAGTCTCACCCAAGAGCGGCAAAGTTTCATTGCGAACTTTGCCGTTTTTTTGTCCGAAATTGTGAAATTTTCAAAACTGTATTCCAAAACGGTTCTGTGGATTCCTATTAGTGTAGGAGCTTTCAAAATCTTTTGTAAAACGGCTTTTCTCTAGTTCTATAAGTGGAAAATGAACAAAATCTATATTCTAAAATTAGTCAATTCAACAAAATTTTCAAAACTGTATTTCAAAATAGCCCTATAGATTCATATTGGTGTAAGAAGTTTTCCAA
>OGDG01000887.1_pt1 | contig 13574 bp, 7 predicted proteins | sample 1570391 | NCBI WGS metagenome assembly OGDG01 (sample SAMEA2582186, study PRJEB24529) | metagenome | biome: Human gut stool | place: China | collected 2011 | reverse complement strand
ACTATTACCAGTATGAGAGCTACAAGAGCCAGGTGCAGCAGAAGGCCTTTGACGCTTCGCCCTATCAGGCGGCGGGCTACTCCGACGAGCAGATCAAGGCCCTGATGGAGCAGAACCAGAGCGAGATCGAGGCGCTGTACTACTCCACGCTGCAGTCCATCACCAGCAACCTGACCAGTGTGCAGACCAACATCGACAACATTCAGGCCCAGCTGGATACGCTGGCAAGCGGTGCGAATGATTACTACATCTATGCGCCCACGTCCGGCGTCATCCACATGGACACCCCTTATAAGGTGGGCATGGTGCTAAGCGCCGGTTCGGCACTGGCCACCGTGGCCAGCGAGAACAGCGATCAGGAGATCGTGGCGGCCCTGACCGTCAGCGACCGGCCGCTCATCAACGTGGGCGACCCCTGCAAGATCGCCATCACCGGCCTGTCGGAGTATTCCTACGGCAACCTGACCGGCACGGTGACTTCCATTGACAGCGATGTGACCTCCACCGAGGCCGGCTCGTACTACAAGATGACCATCAAGCCCAACAGCACCTACGTGGTGAGCAACAGCGGCGACAAGGTCGATCTGGCCAACGGCATGAGCGTGACCGCCCGTGTCGAGTACGACAAGCTGACTTACTTTGAATATGTCATGGAGGCCCTGGGCGTTTTGTTCCGTTAAACAGCGTCCGCAAACTCAACGCCCAAAGAGGTACGATAGAATGAAACTGAACCCGAAACAGCTGGCCGTAAGCGCCGCCCTGCTGGGCCTGCTGGCCGCAGGCGCCGCGCTGCCCGCAGCCGCAGCCAGCCCCATTTCTGCCCCGGCTGCCATCACCTTCCCGTGGAGCCCTGTGGCGGCCGAGAGCGTAGAAACAGGGGACTATGCCCCCACCATGACCGTGGGCACGGCCCAGCAGCTTTCGCCGGTGGTCCAGCCGCAGAAAGCCGCCAGCCGCAACGGCGTGAGCTACGTTTCCGATAACCCGAACATCGTTTCGGTCGGGGAGGACGGCGTGGCGCAGGCGGTGGGCCTGGGCACGGCGAACATCACGGCCACCTGTGGCGATGTCAGCTGCACCTACACCATCACCACCCAGCCCGACAGCACGATGATCGCGACCGAGATGGACATCACGCTGGCGTCCAGCACCATTGCCGTGGGCGACACCACGTCGCTCTCGCTGGCAGTGCTGCCCACCACGGCAGCAAATTATATCAGCGTTTCGCTGAGCTCCTCCGATCCCGGTGTGGCCACTGTGAACAACTTCGGCAAAGTGACCGGTGTGGCCCCCGGCAAGGCGACCATCACGGCCACCGCCGGGGATGTGACCTGCTCGGCGACCGTGACCGTTGTGGCAGCCTCCTCCAGCTCGGCGTCCACCGGCCCGGTGGAGTCCATCTCCCTGAACACGAACTACATCGTGCTCAAGCCGGGTGCTTCCGGCACCATCACCGGCTCGGTGGCACCGTCTTCGGCCTCCCAGAAGCTGACCTTTACCAGCAAGGATAAAAAGATCGCCACCGTGAACGGAAGCGGCGTCGTGACCGGTGTTGCCACCGGCGCGACCTCCATCATCGTTTCCAACGGCAAGGTCTCTTCGTCGGTGACGGTCATCGTCAACCGCACGGCGTCCGCATCCAGCAGCAGCACGGACAGCACCGGGGAGGGGACGGCTCCGGCGGAGACCGACCCCATCGTGGCCTCCATTGAGAATGCGGCCTCCGATACCATCTCCTACCCGCAGAGTCAGGTCCCGGTGCTGACCACCGCAATGCTGAACGCCCTGCGCACCACGGGCCGCACCCTCGTGCTGGAAGCAGAGGACTACACCCTGACCGTGGACGGCTCCACCATCCGCAACACCACCAGCGAGGTGAACACCGCGCTGACCTTTTCGCCCGACGAGTACGGCCTGCGCTTCACCCTGAACGAGGGCGAGGCCATGCCCTGCGGCGTGACCATCACCATGACCGGCGAAAATGCCGGGTACAGCCGCCTGTATCTGCACAACACCGTGAGCGGGAAGTGGCAGTTCCTCAACAGCTACAAGGACGGCGTGGCACATGCCGACGTGGCGGGCGAGTATCTGCTGACCAACCAGAATCTGCGCTTCACCAGCATCAATTGGACCTTCTTCATCGGTGCAGGCATCCTTGTGGTGGCCTGCCTCGTCGCGTACGTCGCGGTCAAGAAGCGGTACTGGTTCTGGTAATTCCGCAGGCAATCAAAACAGAAAACGCAAAAAGCGATGGCCGTTTCGGGCCATCGCTTTTTTGCGTTGGAGCGTTTTGCCTTACAGTTTGAAATACCCCGCCGGTTCATCGTCCTGGCTGCGGTGCTCCATCAAAAAGGTATCGAGCCAGCGGCCATGGCAGTCCCGCGCAATGCGCTCGCGGCGGCCCACCAGACGGAACCCGCATTTCAGGTGCAGGCCTTTGGACGCTGCATTGTCCTGCAAGACCGTGGATTGCAGCGTCCAGTAACCGGCCGCTTCGGCCTGCTGGCAGAGGGTGGTGAGCAGATGATACCCCAGCCCCCGGCCCCGGAACCGTTCGCCGATGTAGATGCTGACCTCGGCCACGCCCCGGTAGCACCAGCGGGGGTCGACCCGGTGCAGGGCCGCCCAGCCTGCCAGGACGCCATCGTCCTCCACTACAAGGCGGCATTCTTTGATGTGGGAGGCATCCCACGCGGGATAGGGCGGGCAGTCGGTCTGGAAGGTGGCGTGCTCGGTGGCGATGCCTTCCAGATAGATCTTGGATACTGCCGGCCAATCTTCCGGCGTCATGGGCCGGACTGTGATCTCATTCATACGTTCCCCTGAACGGAGCCGCAATGCTCCGCGATTCCTCAAAAATTCTTCCGATTCTTTCAGTATAGCAGACTTTCCGGCAAAGTACAATGTTTTTAGCCGGAAACTGCACACCTGCCCGGCAGTTGGCCGCTGGCGCGCTGGCTTCGCGCGGGAGGCGTTCTTTTTTGTCCGATATACCTTTTCGAAAACGGCCGGTTGTGCTACAATAGAAGAAAACTCTGGCTGCTTTCGCTCATGCAGAGCATGATGACAGCCCGGTTGGAGGAGACGTGCGCTCCGGGCCGGGGCAGCGTAAAGGAGAGTGCCGATGAAAAACATCCTGAGACGGCTGGCCGTGCTGTTCTGCCTGATGTTGGCGCTGGCCCTGCCCGCCTTTGCCGAAGGGGAAAAGGGCGAGGCCAATATCACCCCGCAGACCACGATGAAGGAACTGCGCGAAAACCCCAGCATCAAGGGTGCGGGCATTTATACCTATGTATATGTCTGGGAGCGGGATTGTGGACTGCTGAAAAGCAGCAAAGACAACGATACGATGCTGGATGTGATCGGAAAAGAATCCATCAACAGCTGTGTGGCTGGGATGAACTTTCTGATCGACACGTATAATACAGGAACACAAATTACGTACAAACTCTATACGCCGGAAGAAATTGCAGAGGACAAGACGCGCGACCATGCGGAACTCTATTATTTCCCGGCAGATAAGCCCAATGCAAAATATGCGGTCGTGCTTTCGGGCAACGCTCTGTTTTACAGCGGCGAGATGCGGGGCGGTGTTTCCACTGCATGGGAACTGCATCAAAAAGGATATGCGGTATTTGCACTTCGGTATCGGATCGGAAGTGAAGCAAAGGACAACGCACCGATTCAGGACCTTGGCCGTGCGATTCAACTGATTACGGCCAACGCAGAAAAATTCGGGGTCCAGACGGAAGATTATGCGCTGCTGGGATATTCTTCCGGTGGTCAGATTGCGGGCGTATTCTGCGGGCAAGAAGTGGGATATCCTCGTTACAATGTGCCTCGGCCCGGCGTACTGCTGTTGGCGTATCCGATCAATAATTTCTATGAAGCAAAACCGATTTACCGTTGGCTGATCGATACGTATTCGGAAGATCTGCGCTACTACGATTATAATATTTCCAGCTGTGTGACACCGGATTTTCCGCCAACATATTTCTGGTATGGGCTGAATGACATTTTGTTGATGGCCTTCAATTATTATGAGCAGGGCCCGGCACTTCAAAAAGCACTGGCGAGAAATGGTGTTCCGTACCACGAAAGTGTGTACAAACGTGCGTTCCACGGTATTGGCATAGCAGAGGGAACGGATGCAGAAGGCTGGCTCAACGATGCCGCCGCCTTCTGGGAAGAGCAGACCGCGCAGGCGCAGCAGCCTGCCGCATAAGGAGCAAGAAAGGAAGCGTTGTAGGATGAAGAACTGGAACGAGACGTTCCGCAGTCTGAATGTGGGCCTGCCGGACGATGTGGAGCGGCTGAAAGCCGCCGGGTATTATCAGGAGGCCATCGAGCGGATCGACGCCTATCTGGCCGAGGACTGGACGGTGACCCAGAACAGCCCCCGCAGCCAGGGCGCGGAACCGGTGGAGGAGGAGCTGCCCCAGAACCCCACGCCCCACGGTGTGGAGGCCCTGCGGGACGCGATGCTGGCCCAGCGGGAGATGATGCGCCGCATCCCGGCAGAATACTGCTACACCGAGGACGAAGCCGTGGCCCGGATGCAGGGGCTGGTGCGGGACTTCACGCGCGAGGAGTTCCGGCTTCTCGTGAAGGAGGGCCGGGTGGACTGGCGGTTCGTGGAAGGGGAAAAGCACTACCTCGACCGCTTTGCCGAAACGCTGCTGGCGACCCATGCTGACCTCGCCGCCCGCCAGATCGACCCGCCTGCCCCCGGCACCTCGGCGCGGGAGTTCCGCAACCGCCAGCATGAGCAGATGGAGAGGGACGGCCAGGCAAGCGCCCGCATCACCCTGAAGACCAGCGTTGGCATGTCGGACGGAGCCTTTGCCGCCGCACTGGCCGGAGCGAAGGCGGAGGGGCGGAACAGTGTGCATGTCCGCGCCTGGCTGCCCATCCCGGCCGCCTGTCTTTCCCAGAGCGAGATTGAGCTGCTGGACTGCACCGAGCCGCCTGCCCGCATCGCGGACGAGAACGCGCCCCAGCGGACGGTCTTCTGGGAGGCCGACCTTACCGAGAACCGCCGCTTTGGGGTGGAGTACCGCTACCGGACCACAGCCGTCTACACAGACCCGATGGACATCCGGCCGGATGCACAGCAGCCGACCTTTGACACCGGCGAAGAAGCGCCGCACATCGTCTTCACGCCCTATCTGCGGGCGCTGGCCCACCAACTGACCGACGGCATCACCGACCCGGCGGAAAAGGCAAAACGCATCTACGATTACGTCACCTTGAACGTGCGCTACCACTATCAGCCCGCCTACTTCGTGCAGGAGTGCCTGCCCGACCAGTGCGCCCGGAACCGCCGGGGCGACTGTGGCATCATGGCGCTGACCTTCATCACCCTCTGCCGTCTGGTGGGCATCCCGGCCCAGTGGCAGAGCGGCCTGTCCGTCTCGCTCACAGGTGTGGGCTGCCACGACTGGGCGATGTTCTACATCGCGCCAAAGGGCTGGATGTATGCGGACTGCTCGTTCGGCGCGTCGATGGCGCGGCAGGGCGATGAAACGATGCGCCGCCACTACTTCGGCAGTCTGGACACCGGGCGGATGGTGGCGAACCGCGCCTTCGAGGCCCCCTTCGACCCGCCCATGACCGGCTTCCGCTCCGACCCCTACGACAACCAGTCCGGCGAATGCGAGGTGGACGGCGTGGGCCTGTACGGCGATGCCCTTGACACCCGCAAGGAACTTGTGAACTACGAATTACTATAAAAAACACCGGGCCCTGCCTTCTGCGGGACCCGGATTTTGATGATAGGAGAAAACCATTTATGGAATATCTGGCAGGACTTTACACCCTTCTGCTGGTCACCATCTGCCTGGAACTGGCTGTGGTGCTCTGGCGCACCGGCAAAAAGCAGGGCAGCGCACCGGATCACGACGAGCTCAAGCGCTGGATGCAGCAGCAGCTGGATGCGCAGGCCAGGGAGTTTGCGGCCAGGCAGTCGGCTCTTGCTGAGCAGAATCACACCGCCCTGCGCAGTGTCAGCGAGACGCTGCAGACTGCGGTGCAGAACATGAGCACGACGCTGGCACAGGGGCAGGACAGCCAGCAGCAGCTTCTGGAACGCCGTCTGCATTCGCTGGAAGCATCCAATACCCAGAAGCTGGAAGAGCTGCGCCGGAGCATGGCCGAGAGCATGACCGCCCTGCAGGCCGAGAACAACCGCAAACTGGATGAGATCCGCCACACCGTCGATGAACAGTTGCAGGATACCCTGCAAAAGCGGGTGAGCGAGAGCTTCAAGGCCGTCAACGAGCAGCTGGAACAGGTGTACAAGGGGCTGGGCGAGATGCAGAACCTTGCCGCCGACGTCGGCGGGCTGAAGCAGGTGCTCTCCGGCGTCAAGACCCGCGGCATCCTCGGCGAGATCCAGCTAGGGGCCATTCTGGAAGAGATCCTTGCCCCGGAACAGTACGAGACCAACGTGGCCACCATCCCCGGCAGCAGCCAGCGGGTGGAATATGCCGTCAAGATGCCGGGCGTGGACGGCAGCACGGTCTGGCTGCCCATCGACTCGAAATTCCCCGGCGACACCTACGCCCATTTGCAGGATGCACAGGCTTCCGGCGATGCGCAGGCGGTGGAGAATGCCCGCCACGCGCTGGAGCTTGTGCTGCGCAGCGAGGCAAAGGACATCCGCGAAAAGTACGTGGAACCGCCCTATACCACGACGTTCGGCATCCTGTTCCTGCCGTTTGAGGGCCTGTATGCCGAGGTGGTCAATGCTGGATTGCTGGAAGTGCTGCAGCGGGACTATCAGGTGAATGTGGCCGGCCCCAGCACTATGGCGGCCCTGCTGAACAGTTTGCAGATGGGCTTCAAGACGCTGGCCATCCAGAAGCGGTCGGGTGAGGTCTGGCAGCTGCTCGGTGCTGTGAAGACCGAGTTTGATAAGTTCGGGCAGGGGCTCTCCAAAATGCAGCAGCGCCTCCGCCAGACCGACGAAGAGCTCGACAACCTCATCGGGGTGCGCAGCCGCGCCATCAGCCGGAAACTGCGCAGCGTCCAGAGCCTCGACGAGGCCGCAGCGGCCACCCTGCTGGAGCTGGACGCCCCGCTCCGTCCGCTTTCCGGCGGGCAGCTCCCCCAGAGCGGGAGCCAGTGGCAGGACGGCGAACTCTGAGCTGGGCGAAAAAGCAGGAGGTGACGGAGAGGGGAAAGCCTGAATTTAAGAGGTGAAAAATGAAACCATCCGATGGATTATAGCAGTTTGCGTTTTTAATGCACAAGCAACATCCGAAAGGCGGTGTAATGACCGCCTTGATGGGCGGCGATGGACGGATGCGATAAGCCGCTGCCAAAAACGAAAAGGTCGCTGTGCCGGAGAAGTGCTCTGCGGTACAGCGGCCTTTTGCAATTTACTCGCACCCGTATAGACGAAAATATTGCTTGCTGGGTCACTTTTCGTCCGGGGCGGAGTCGGGGGTGCTGCCGCTGCCGGAGTTCAGGATCGCCACGAACTGCTGCAGCTGCTTGAGGGAGCTGACACCCAGTTTTTCGTAGATGTTCTTGTTATGGAAACGCAGGGTGCTGTCCTTGATGTCCAGCTGCTCCACGATCTCCCTGGAGCGCAGCCCGGCGGCGTAGCCGTCAAAGATGCGGCGTTCGGTCTTGGTCAGGGTGGGGATGCCCGCCACGAAGGTCTGGAAGGCATCGGGCACCGACTCGTTGCGGCACACGTCTGCCAGCCGGGAAAGCTCGGTCTGCATCTGCTGGCGCTCCATCTGCAGCTCGTCCATCCGCCGCCGGGACTCCCGCCGGTCTTCCTCAAGCTGCCGGAACGCAGGCGAAAGGATGTGCCGGTGGAAGTAGATGCAGCAGAATACCACAAAAAAGGTGATGAACAGGCCGATCAGCAGCATTTGCAGATCGCCGGACAAGACCAGACGCTGGTAGTCTGCCATGGGGATGCAGACAGCCAGCCGGTAGGACTGTTTCTCGTTCAGGTGGCAGATCTCCGTGATGCCCGCATAGGCGCCGTCGGCACCGATCAACTGGGTCAGCCCACCGCCCATGCTGCGCAGCACCAGTGTATCCCGGAGGGCATGGTAGTAGCCATCGGTGGTGCCGCTGCTGAGAGCGGCTCCGGCGTTCAGCTCGCTGCCCGCCGGGGCCAGCAGGCAGCTCAGACGGTCAAAGCCTGTGGGCTGGGCAAAGCTCTGCTTGAAGTAGCTCTCACTGATCTCAAAGCCGCACAGCCCGTATGGTATTCACCTTTTTGTCCTTCAGCGCCTTTGCGGCAGGGGGGTGACGGGTGGTTATATTATCTGTTGGAGCTTTTGCTGAATGATTAAAAGTGTTTGGAACAAATGCGCAGCCTGCATCGGTACGATGCAAAACAAATGGGGTTTGGGCACAGCCCAACAAGCATTTTGCAAAGCAAAATAGCATTTGTATAGACGAATGCCCTGCTTGCTAATGCTTTGCCAATCTTCTCATAGGCTCCTACGGATACCCGCATCAGGAAATCGTAAGCTGCAACATTCTCCTGGTCAAACTCATAAGGCTACCAGCCTTTTCTGCCAGCAGCTTGGATATCTGGCCATAGGCATCCGCTTCATCGTCGAGCCGAAGCGGTCCACGATCTCATTCTAAAGAGCCTTTGCAAATGAATAACTGGTATCTACATCCTCTACCTAAAAAAACACCCATGGCTCCCTCCAAGGATGGGTGGGATGTAACTAGTGCTTACACCATCATGACTTGATACACACTGTTTTTCGGTCCTCCCTGTACACGAACCTTCAATTTAGTTTTGGTTTTATAGGCCTTCTCCGCCTGCTTTCTTTTGCTGGCATTTAGTCTACCAACATAGGCCCGATAGTAGACTCCATCTTTTTCAAACTCACCCTCAACTGAGCTATTAGTGACAGCCGTCACATTCATGTCCACAACCTCGCCCGCCCTAATAGGAACCGACTTCGTTTTCTCCGATGTAGGCAAGATTATTTTGACGGCATCCATCCCTTTAGGTAACGGTTCTCCCATCTCCTCTGTCGAAGCTGTAACATGCTGGCTTTGGGCAGATTCAGTAAGCTTCGCTAGAGATTGGATCTGTTTTTTTCTGGCAACTTTCAGGATATTACTCACATCAAAGTATTCGCCAGCGCTCTTGTCCCGAGCGCTATTTGGCAAAGCTCGCAGCCGATCAACGGAAAAGCCACCTATAAAGATGATATTATGGTTCAACTGTCGACTACTCACAGTGTTTTCTACCTGCTTTCCGGTCTCTAGCCAAGCTTTTTCATTGTTCCAGTAGCTAGGCTGGTACAGGCGTAGCACTCCGTGTTGGTATACAAACTCATCCAGATGCCCCTCAAAGACCTGTGGTTGTAGTTGGCTGTCGTTAAGAGCGTTCAGGATTTCCGTCTCGCCGTGGTAGGCAGTCACATCCATTAACTGCCCCATTTCCTTCCCTACTACGAACAGGTCCCGAATCTTGTCCAGTCTGCCCCGCCGTTGGTCGAAGCGATGATCAGAATCCAGTCGGGAGATGCGGGCATCCAAGCTACGCACATTCTCGAAAGCCTGGCCTGAGCCGTCTTTCCAACTCAAGTATTCCAATACCTTCACATAGTAATAGGGTTCAGGGTTATGAGCCCGCTTGGAATCTTCCTCCATTTCTAACCACTGGCGAGCCTTGCCTAATCCGTCATCTAGACGGACCCCAAGATTCTTTCCGAGCAACATCCAGTAATGATACATACGAGTATAGTTAAAGTAGTCAGCGTAGGAGCTAGGATTATAGGGGCGCTGCAACAGCTCGTTAATTTCTTGCAGTAGTTGCTGCTTTTTCTGGGCAGATCCAATGCCTTCGCAGAAGTTGCCTCTACTATCCTTGGCCTTGGCAGCACTGATGCGGGCGAGCACCAGCCCCCGCAAAGCCCGGTTGTAACCATCCACATCGTGGCCGCCTCGAAGACGGTCCACCTGGTTTTGGTAGTACTCCACGGCCTTACCAAAGTTTCCAAACATAATCTGGGAGTGGAATCGGTTCTCGATATCTCGGATATTGTTCTCAGCCACCACGCCTAAGTCGTCGTAGGAATGGGCATCCTCTAGAACTGACAAAAAGCTTGCATATATCTGGCTCTGTTCCGAATTTAGACGGCTCAGCTCATCACTACTGTGGATTCCCCGTACCCGATAGACAAACTCCAGATAGGTCTCGTACAGATCCAGCAGACTGGGCAGTCCATATTCAGGGCTACCATACTCACAGGTTTTGTAAAAGCTCTCTTGAGCCATACTCACCTTACTGTCCCAGACGGCAAACTCTTCGTTGGTGACAGAACTGTCTCTGTGGGCTTTCCACTTTTCCTTCATCTCATCCAACAGAGATTTTCCGTACATATGGTAGATAAGAGGGTCTGAGTCGGGCATATAGTCGATAGCTAGCCCCATCATCTCTTCTGCCTTGTCAAAGTTCCTTTCGCCCTGGCTGTACAGTTTGCCAAGATGGGCGTAAGCGTGTGACACCAATCGTAACTGAAGACGTTCCAAACTGGTCAGTTCAATGTCTGGATTCAGATTTTTCCGGTTGCGAATTTCATCGGCTAGAGGGCGAAATGCCTCTGCCAAGTGGAGCATCAGAGCACGCTGGTGGACAGTCATACCGATGGCGTCCAGTAGCAAAGAGAGGGAACCTTCCCCCTCTCCACCGCTCTTGTTCTGAATCATCAGAAGGATAACTAGGTTGAGACTATCCTCCCGTAGGTTGCGGCCCATGTTGGCTACCTTATCGATCAATTTATAGGTTAAATCGTAGATGGCGCTACTACGGTTTTCAATACCATTGTAGTAGTCACGACAGTATAACTCCAAAAACTTACTACTGAGTAAGGGGTGCTTGAAGTGATACATATCAATGCCACTGTCACTCCGTTCCTTGACCATAATGCTAGAAGCAGCGGGGAACAGCCGTAAAAACTCGTTGCGCACGGTGAGACCTAACCAGGAGCTAACTAGAGACACGGGAAAGTTCTTGCAATAGAATTCGTCGCACATGGCTAAGCAACCAATCACGTCAGCATAATCTCTCTTGACACAGCCGTCCAGAGCCTTACGTACATAGTCGTCGATATTGAAGTTTTCCTCCATGTAATATAGGCCGATGATGAAGGGGGTGCGCATGGAAGAGGTGATAACACGGTCAAAGTCCTGGTTGCGCTGCTGGATAAGAACAGGTGCCAGGCGACTCATATCTTGGAAACGGTTTCGCAACTTGTCCACCGTGGTGTCGGTCAGCCGAATCATGTCCAGCTTTTCGGCATGGCGGTAGTCAGTGAGCAAGCTGTTGTTAGTGCGCACAGCCACCAGCAGGATGCAGCGGCGGCGCAGTTTGCACACGCTGTCGCACAAAGCCTTCAAGTTGGGCAAGGTATCTTCAGCTAACATCACCACAGGCTCTTTTTCCAGTACATTGTCATAAAGATTTTCCACCAGCAAGCCGATACTGCTGTCATATCGGCCCACACTGAGCACAGCATATTCCTTATGCAACTCCCATGCCAACTGGCGTACGAAAGTGGTTCCACCTAGACCAGGGGTGTGCTGGATGAAGAACAATCGTTTCTGGGGGTCCTCTTGAGTCACCCCAAGAAGAGTCTTGATGCGATTAATGATAAGCATGCGCTTGTCGTTCCTCTCCAGAGGCACCGCGGCATCGTTGGCAATGGTACTCCAAGAAGCAGTATTACCTCGATAGAATGCCTCGGTTTGTTCTCGACTCGCACCGTCGTTCTCACAGCCATCATACAACACATCGAAGAAAGGTGCCAAGTTGTTCCGGTTGTTTTCAGAGATATGCACTCGCTTGCCACCAGCGGGCAGAGTGAAGTTGGTTTCTACAGAAACACGGAGGGGTAGGCCTCGGCGGTACTCAGTAAGGGCATCGAAAAAGAGGACTGCGGGGCAGTTGATACGTCGAAAGCACTCATCCATATCCTCCCGGCAGTCATAAAACCAGTCGGAGCAACAACTGTCAGCATCCTTATCGCTTAGGCCCACCCAAGTGAGAAAATATACGGAAAGAGCTGCATTATTCAAAGCTGTGTGTAGTGCTTGCACCAGTGCCTTATCATCGGTAAGAGCCACGATGTTGACTCGGCGCTCGTTCTGGTCAGCCTTTTTCAGCAGATTTTCAAAGATGCACTGGATGGTACGCATTTTCTCTTGCATGGACAAGCGTTTGGGTAGAGGGTCTCTATCGCAACAGAACCAAGTGTAGGCGGGTATACTAAATTTAGGAGAAGGATTACCAGTGCAAAGCTGGTACTCGCCGCAACGATACCAAAGGGTAGTATTTTTGACCAGGGTCTGAGGTCCCACGGCAGTGCTGCGGGTCAGCACATCCTGTTGTAGACGGTTATGATCTACACAGGATAGCAGGCCACCACAATTGGAATAGCCATCCAGATCCACCACCAGATCCCAAGGCAAGTTAGCTACGAGACGGCGCTGCTCATCAGGCACATCGTGGACAGAGTCTACCAGCAGAATGGTGGTGTCATCTTCGAAGCTTAGGCTACAGGGTTCGGCCAAGAATTCGTCATAGTCAAAGCGGGCACTAGCAATGGCAGGACCCGCAGAGTATTCCAGCACAGGCAACTCATCCTTACGTTCGGGAGTGAGGAAGAGCAGCATGGAGCGGATTGAGCGGTAGCAGCGGATGGCAGACAAACACGCAGTAATGCGGGCAGCATGGGTTATAGGAGCCCGATCGCTACGGTCACGCTGGAGGGCCTGCAAGTCGAAATCAAAGTCCACCTTTTCATCCCGGAGCACCTTGGCCAGCACCTCGGTGAGCTGGATGGCATTATCTTTACATGTAATCCAAGACACTTTTAAATTGGAGCGGACTGGCAAGTCTTTGCTGTTTTCTACGGCGATACCATGCGCATTGTAGAATTCTTGGGAAGGCCCAGCAGAATAACAGGATAAGATAAGTTTGGTTAGTGCATCAGCCACATTGAAATAAGTCTGTTTCGCGTCGAAATTGTATCCCAATCCCTGTTCTTTGGCCCACTTGCGGGATTCCATTAGGTCATCATTTATTGCAGTGAGGGCCATCTCTGTTCGCAACATAGCTGCGTACTTCTTTACATTTTCCTGATACCAGCGTACAATGGCCTTGACATGGTCATCATACTCTCTCTTCTGAGTGCTTGATTCAATTAGTTCGCAAAACCCCATATCTCCATTCCTTTCCCGGGAGAGTGTAGTAATATTTTTATTATAACTCTCTTTCTACAATATTACAATTCAAAACTTTTCCGTCAAAATCTCAAAAGTCGGTTGTTTTAGATACCAGCAAGCAATGCGAGTGTTAATACACACTCACATTTCCTGCCATCTGCTTGTTGAGGGCAATGCCCCCAAGCCCCCATTGAACACAGAATTTCATTCTGTGGCTGCGCGTTCTACGAACGCTTTTTGTCTGTACCCAGTACCCCGTTTCGGGGCATAGGGTGTCGTAAAACGCGACATCTTCTGGTACTTTTATTGACACTCGTTAGCAGGTTTGCCACGTTACTTTCGTTGCGCGGTTT
>OGDG01000886.1_pt1 | contig 13589 bp, 13 predicted proteins | sample 1570391 | NCBI WGS metagenome assembly OGDG01 (sample SAMEA2582186, study PRJEB24529) | metagenome | biome: Human gut stool | place: China | collected 2011 | reverse complement strand
AACAGCGGCAGTTTCAGTCGCACTAGTGGGTAAGTTAACGGCTGGCTGATACGGACCGTAGGCCGGGTAAGGCGCCAGCCGCCACCCGGCAATAAAGCGGCTCCGTGCCTGATATCATGCTCGGCGGCGCTGCGCTTACGCGGGCTTACGGTAAGGAGTAACAATCTGATATATAAATGGTTAAGTAGGCCGGGGAGGGCGACAGCCGCTGCCCGGCAGAAAGGCGAGCATATTAGCGAAAACAGGTTTGTCATCAGTCTCAAGGAATGCCTATGAACGTAACCCGAAAAGAGCAGCGCATTATTCAGCGCGCGCTGAATGCCTGGCAGGCCAGCGGGGAGTTAACCCCCTCGGACAGCCAGCGGCTGGCGCAAACGATGCGCGTCTCCCCCTTTGACTGGCGGCGCCTGAGCCGCTATGCCTTCTGGACCGCGCTGGCCTGCGTGCTGATTTCCCTGGGCAGTCTGTTCGCCGACAGCGAGCTGGTGGCGTGGCTGCTGAGCCTGTTCAGCCACTCGGCGCTGATGCGGATCCTGCTGCCTGCGCTGCTGGCAGTCGTCTGCTACGGCTGGGGTTTTCGCCGCCAGCGGCGGGAGACGCAGTGGCACTACAGCACCGAGGCGATTTTGTTTCTGGGCGTCGTCTTTACCGCGGTGGCGCTATGGCAGCTTGGCGAACGGCTGGATAACGGCAGCGGCCATATCGCACCGCTGTTTCTGGCCGGATGCGTGATTTACGGTGCCATTGGCTATATTGCCCGCTCCGGGCTGGTGTGGCTCTTTTTTCTGCTGGCGCTGGGCAACTGGTTCGGCGCGGAAACCGGCTACGTCTCGGGGTGGGGCGCCTACTGGCTGGGCATGAACTACCCGATTCGCTTCGTCCTGTTCGGCGGCGCGCTGCTGGCGCTCTGCTACGGCGCGCAATCCCTGCTTCGCCAGCGGCAGCTGTTTACCGTCAGCAAGGCGATGGGCCTCACGTACCTGTTTATTGCGCTGTGGATCATGTCGATTTTCGGCAATTACGACGCAGACAGCTGGTACCAGGTGAGCCAGGCGCGACTCCTGCCGTGGGGGCTGCTGTTTGCCGTAGCGGCCGGCGTCTGCATTTTTATCAGCCTGAAAACCGATGACGGAATGCTGCGCGGCTTCGGACTAACCTTCCTGGCGATCAATCTCTATACCCGTTTCTTTGAGTTTTTCTGGAACGGGATGCACAAGGTGCTGTTTTTCCTGATCCTTGCCGTCTAGCTGGCGGGGATTGGCCGCTATGCCGAGCGCATCTGGCATGCCGGCGAAGGGCAGGTGGAGAAAAAATAAGCTCGCGTTGAGAACGCTAACCACTCAGGCCGCGCTCAGTCGCGGCCTTTTTTCGTCCCTGATTCCAGTTTTAGCGCATTTTTCTGCGATTGGCTGCAAATGAGCATAGGCTTGCCGGGTATCTCAAAGATTAGCCTTTAAGGCAATTTGTCTTATATGCTAACATCCAGAGGAAGGGAGTCTGATGTTCAGATTGGTTGTGCATGTGGACGTTAAAAAGGAATTGCAGGCGCTTCCGCCCATTGTCCAGGCGAAGATGATCCGGCAATTAGACAAGTTACGCCAAAATCCCACCGCGCTGAGAGAACCTGACAGTAAACCGCTGGGGCAGGGGCTATTTGAAATTCGTGCGTTAGGTTCGGTACAGGGGCGAGGGATCTACGTTTTTCAGCAAGGCAAGACGCTCTTTCTGCTACGGGTTTTTGTCAAGAAAACGCAAAAAACCCCGTCATCGGAAATTCGCCTGGCGCTGAAGCGATTAGAGGAAATGCGCAATGAGTAAAAAGATCATTGACTGGGATACGTTAAAAACAGAACTGCTTGGCCAGCCTGAGGTTCAGGCTGCATTCGATGCGCAAGAACGTCAACAGCGATTACGTACTATGCTGGCGCAATGGCGCGAGCAGGCGGGGCTAACCCGAGCCCAGGTGGCGCAGAGGATGGGGGTGAGTGCGCCGACGGTCTCCAGAATGGAAGCCAATATCACCCGCGCCAGTCTGGATACCTTAACGCGATACGCGTTAGCCTGCGGTATAAAGCACCCGCAAGTTTTACTTTACTAACGCGCTCGTTGGCGATTCACTTACCGGCGCAAATTAACGACAGGTCGCACGGGCCGTAGGTCGGGTAAGGCGTAGCCGCCACCCGGCATAAAAGCCGCTCCGCGCCCGCTGCCCCTGCCCGGCGGCGCTGCGCTTGCGCGGGCCTACGTTGAGGGGTAACAATCTGATAGAGAGATGGTTACGTAGGCCGGGTCAGGCGTAGCCGCCACCCGGCAATAACAAGCGGCACCAGAGGCGCCCGGTGAAAGGCGCCTGGTGGAGAGATTAAATCTCGGTAATGGTCGTCGACTGCGGCAGACGCGACTTCGGCAGGGTAGCGTTGAAATCTTCTACGCTATGGTGGCCGACCGGGACCACCACCAGGCTGGTGTAGCCCTGGGCTTTCAGGTCAAATTCCTCATCGAGGATCGCAAAATCGACCCCTTCAATCGGCACGGCGTCGAGACCCATCGCCGCTACGCCCAGCAGGAAATTGCCGACGTTGAGATACACCTGTTTCGCCATCCACTGATCGTCATCTTTCAGCTCTTTGCGGTGCATATCGGCAAAGAAGGTGCGACCCTTGTGGTTAGCGGCTTTTGCGTCCGGGGTGGCGAAACGGCCATCGGCCTCTTCCTGATCCACCACGCGCTGCAGCCAGGCGTCGTCCATCGCGGTTTTCGCGCAGAACACCACCACGTGCGAGGCGTCGAGAATTTTACGTTCGTTGAACACGTAGGTGCCGCTGGCGGCTTTCGCCACGCGAGCTTTCCCTTCATCGGTGCTGGCGACAATAAAGTGCCACGGCTGGGAGTTGGTGCTAGACGGGCTGTACTGCAGCAGCGTTTTCAGCTGTTCCGCTTCCCCGGCAGTCAGCTTTTTCGTGGCGTCAAAGGCCTTGGTGGAATAGCGCTTCAAAGCGACCGATACGATATCCATAACTCTTCCTCACAGTTTACAGCACCTTACCGGTGCGTTCAGGAGAGGAAGAGTACAGCGAAGATCGCAAAATGATAAGGGTGAAAAATGCGATAACACTTATCGCATTTGGCTGAAAATCAGCGCGGACGCAGGCGCTGCTGCGCCTTTTTACTCAGCTTGTTCACCACCTGATGCCACGAATCGTCAATCAGCTCGGCCAGCAGATCCTCGCTGATATCCTCTCCTGGCACCACCGTGATCCAGTGTTTCTTGTTCATATGGTAGCCGGGTTCGATACTGCGATAAATTTGCTGATTCAGCAGCGACTTCTGCGGCTCGGCCTTGAGATTGACCAGCGCCCGCCCGCGAATAGTCATGGTGATCATAAAGATGCGGCCGTCGACCTTAAACACGTCGTACTCTGGCCCAAAGGGCCAGCAGTGTTCGGTAAACGGGTAGGTCAGGGCGATACGGTGAGCGCAGGGATGCAGTGTTTCCGGCGTCATTATGCGTCCGCCTCATGCAGGGCGTGCCACATGGCTTCAAAGCCGAGGGCGATAATCTCCCGGGCGCGCTGCGGATCGTGGCTGGCGAATTCGATGGTGGTTTCCGCCAGCGACAGAAACAGGGCGTCGCCAAAGGCGCGGTACGCCTCGCTGAGGAATATCTCTTTCACCGACAGCTGGCACATTTCGTTGAGCTCCGGAAAGCTCTCTTTTACCTGGCGGCGGGTTTCGTCGGTGATGCGCTCGCTGAGCGCCATCCGGCGGATCGCTTTGTGCTCCATCGGGTTGCGCACGCCCCAGTCGATATAGCTGTTCCAGATATTGCGCGCGTTCTCTTTCGGGCGCTTCTCGTCCGGATCCAGCCCGGCGATCATTGTGCGCACCAGGCGCAGCTTAATCGCGAGGTACAGCTCGTTGAGCAACTCATCCTTGGTGGCGAAATAGCGAAACAGCGTTCCCTCGGCCACACCGGCGCTGCGGGCGATGGCCGACGTCGAGGCGGCTATGCCGGACTGGGCGAAAGCCGCGGTGGCAGCTTCCAGTAACGCTTGCTTTTTATCTTCACTCTTTGGACGAGCCACTACTTTTTTCCTCACGCAGGTTTAAACAAACCGCCGATCTTGGCACGTCTGACCAGGTCGCTGCAACGGCGGAACGCAAAAATTGAAAATCGTCTTGACGACTTTCATCGCTTTCCTAATAATGAGTGCGTACTCACTCATAATCAAGTTATATCATAAAGCCTTCGGGATGGGGGCTTTTGTCTGGTCAGGATATGAACCGTGTCACTTTCAGCGTGGTCGCCATCATGTTACTCGCAGCAGCAACGACATTGCCGTTTGTTCTTAATGCCGGTTTTGGTAAGGCGCCGCAGGGGGCACAGCTTAGCCAGGTGGAAGCGTCTCCCCACTACCGGGACGGCCAGTTCCATAACCAATTGCCCACGCCAGGGTTCACCGGGCAGAAAAATATGCTGGCGGCGTGGTGGGATTTCCTGATGACCAAACGGGAAAACGCCCGTCCCGCGCAACCGCTGCCGCTGGTGAAGACCGATCTGGCGACGCTGCCCCTCGGGCAGGACGTGATGGTCTGGCTCGGCCACTCCTCCTGGTACCTGCAGCTGGCCGGAAAACGCATCCTGATCGACCCGGTGTTCAGCGATTACGCGGCGCCGTTCTCCTTTATCAATAAAGCCTTCCCCGGCGACTATCCGTGGCGGGCGGAAGGGATGCCGGAGATCGATCTGCTGATCATCTCCCACGATCACTACGACCATCTGGATTACGCCACCATTCGCGCCTTACTGCCGAAAATTAAGCGGGTCATTACGCCGCTGGGGGTCGGATCGCATCTGCGCTACTGGGGAATGGACGGGGCGCTGATTACCGAAGCGGACTGGCAGCAGGCGGTACCGGCCAGCGACGAGCTCACCGTCCACGTGCTGCCGGCGCGGCACTTTTCCGGCCGTGGGCTGAAGCGTAACCAGACGCTGTGGGCCAGTTTTCTGTTCGTTACCCGGCAGCAAAAGATTTATTACAGCGGCGACAGCGGGTATGGGCCGCACTTTAAAGCGATAGGCGATGAGTTCGGTCCGGTCGATCTGGCGATCATGGAGAACGGGCAGTATGACCAGGACTGGAAATATATCCACATGATGCCGGATGAAACGGCTCAGGCTGCCGACGACCTGCGCGCTCGCGCGGTGCTGCCTGGGCATGCAGGACGATTCGTTTTGGCGAAACACAGCTGGGATGAACCGTATCAACGGCTGGCGGCTGCCAGCGAAGGAAGGGCCTGGCGTCTGCTGACGCCTGTGCAGGGCGAGCCGGTGTGGGTCGCCGATAAGACGCAATCATTTAACGCCTGGTGGCGCTAAGCGCCAGTGCAGTATCAGAGGAGAGAGCATATGACGATTTCCGCTCAGGTGATTGATACTATCGTCGAGTGGATTGATGATAACCTGCATCAACCGCTGCGTATTGATGATATCGCTCGCCATGCCGGGTATTCGAAATGGCATCTGCAACGGCTGTTTTTACAGTACAAAGGGGAGAGCCTGGGGCGCTATATTCGCGAAAGGAAGCTGCTGCTGGCCGCCCGCGATCTGCGCGACACCGATCAGCGGGTCTACGATATCTGCCTGAAGTATGGCTTCGATTCGCAACAGACCTTTACCCGCGTCTTTACCCGGACCTTCAATCAGCCGCCGGGCGCCTACCGCAAAGAGAACCACAGTCGCGCCCACTGAGGCGCGCCTCTCCTGGTTTACCGCTCGAGGGAAAACCAGCGACGCCACACCCAGCGCAGCACCAGATACTCAATGGCGCCCAGCGCTAAGAACCACAGACAAAACAGCACCGTATAGAGCTGGTTGAGATCCATCATATGGAATGTCTCAACCAGCTTTTGCGCCAGCGTCAGGCCCAGCGAAGGCGCGGGCAACAGCAGACAGGAGAGCAGGGCCAGCAGTAAGATCCCGGCGGCGGAGAGCAGCGTTTCCAGTGGATGTTTCATGTCATGTTAATCATCAGTTAAAAAACATATTGTCCGGTAAAATAATGCTTAACGCAATATGCTTTATTTTTTTACTCGCTATAACACGACTATTTTAAATATTATCGCCTGCCTTTCGCTCTCATGTTAATTAATCTGAAATAATTTGTAATTAAATTAATTGCAGCCGGGTGTAAATTAACGTCATTATTATGCCAGCGCTTTTACAAAACTGTAAGTGCTATATCCCACCAGCGTAGCAATGATGATAGCTAACGCGATGTACAGCGCCAGACGGCGCCCGCGGTAGATTCCAAACATATTTTACCTCGTTTAGTTTTGGTTTATTAATATTCTGTAATAGTTGGTTTGTGGAATTAACTTATCACAAAATTTTTATTTTGCGAAAAATTTAGACTTGTATTGGTTCACATTTTTATCGGCATTTTTGCCCTCTTTTACTTCATTGGCCAGGAATGATTTCAGGCTTTCCGACTCACGGAATTTATAAGGAAAATGTAAATTGACCAAGATGAATAACCCAAAGTTTACGACGCCCTCGGGCGACACCGCGCCACGGCAGGTCTGGCAGCAGACCGTTGACGCAGTGCTGGCGCAGACCAAAAGCCAGGCCGCTGGGTTAAGTTCCGCAGACGCCGCCGAGCGCCTGAATACCTGTGGGCCGAACGCGCTGCCGGAAAAGAAAGGCAAACCGGGCTGGCTGCGCTTTCTCGCCCACTTTAACGACGTACTGATTTACGTGCTGCTGGCCGCCGCGGCGCTGACCGCCATCATGGGGCACTGGGTCGATACCCTGGTGATCCTCGGCGTGACGGTGATTAACGCCCTGATCGGCCATATTCAGGAGAGCAACGCCGAAAAATCGCTGCAGGGGATCCGCAACATGCTCTCCAGCGATGCCCGCGTCCAGCGTAACGGCAAGCATGAGACTATCCCGACGCGCGACCTGGTACCGGGGGATATCGTTATCCTGCGCGCCGGCGACCGCGTGCCGGCGGATATGCGCCTGATTGAAACCCACAACCTGCGGGTGGAAGAGGCGATCCTCACCGGCGAGTCGACGGTGGTGGATAAAATCACCGACGCGCTGGAGGGCGATCTGCCGCTGGGCGACCGGGTGAACATGGTCTTCTCCGGGACCACCGTCAGCGCCGGCGGCGGCGTCGGCGTGGTGACCGCCACCGGCGCGCAGACCGAACTCGGCCATATCAACCAGATGATGGCGGGTATTGAGAAGCACCGTACCCCGCTGCTGGTGCAGATGGATAAGCTCGGCAAAGCGATTTTTGTCATTATCCTCGCCATGATGGTGGCGCTGTTTATCTTTAGCCTCGCGCTGCGGGATATCCCGATGGGCGAGCTGCTGCTGTCGCTGATTAGCCTGGCGGTGGCCGCGGTACCGGAGGGGCTGCCGGCGATCATCTCGATTATTCTGTCGCTGGGCGTGCAGACGATGGCGCGCAAGCGGGCGATTATTCGTAAGCTGCCGACCGTGGAAACTCTCGGCGCCATGACCGTGGTCTGTTCGGATAAAACCGGCACTCTGACGATGAACGAAATGACCGTCAAAGCGATCATCACGGCAGACTGCTGCTACCGGGTGGAAGGCGACAGCTATGAGCCGCAGGGACGGATCTTCCTTGAGGGGAGCGACGAGCCCGTGCAGGTTCAGCCCGGCACCGTGCTGGAGACCTGGCTGCGCACCATCGACCTGTGTAACGACAGCCAGCTTACCCAGGATGAGCGCGGTCTGTGGGGGATCACCGGCGGGCCGACCGAAGGGGCGCTTAAAGTGCTGGCGGCGAAAGCGCAGCTCCCGGCGGTGGAGGCCCGTCTGGTGGCCAAGATCCCCTTTGACTCGCAGTACAAATATATGTCGACCCTGCAGCACATCGATGGCGATGCCCGGGTGCTGATCACCGGTGCGCCGGACGTTATCTTCGCCATGTGCCGCGAGCAGATGAGCCGCCACGGCGCGGTGCCGTTCGAGGCGCAGTACTGGGAAGAGGAGATGGCGCGCTTCGCCCGTCAGGGACTGCGGATGGTGGCGGCGGCCTGTAAGCCGGCCAGCCTTGATGCCACCACCCTCAACCATGAGGACCTGCAGGAGGGTCTGATTTTCCTCGGCATCGCCGGGATGATGGATCCCCCGCGTCCGGAAGCCATTGACGCCATCCACGCCTGCCAGACCGCCGGCATCCGCGTGAAAATGATCACCGGCGACCACCCGCAGACGGCGATGAGCATCGGCCAGATGCTGGGGATCACCAACAGCAGCCAGGCCATGACCGGCTACCAGCTGGAGCACATGGACGATGCGGCGCTGGCGAAGGCGGCGGTGGAGTACGACATCTTTGCCCGTACCAGCCCGGAGCATAAGCTGCGCCTGGTTAAAGCCCTGCAGGATAACGGCGAAGTGGTCGGCATGACCGGCGACGGCGTCAACGACGCGCCGGCGCTGCGCCAGGCCGACGTGGGTATCGCCATGGGTATCAAAGGCACCGAAGTCACCAAAGAGGCGGCCGACATGGTGTTAACCGATGATAACTTCGCCACCATCGCCAGCTCGGTAAAAGAGGGCCGTCGGGTCTATGACAACCTGAAGAAGACCATCCTCTTCATCATGCCGACCAACCTGGCGCAGGGGCTGCTGATCATCATCGCCCTGCTGGCGGGGAACATTATTCCGCTGACCCCGGTGCTGATCCTGTGGATGAACATGGCGACGTCGGCGACGCTCTCCTTCGGCCTGGCCTTTGAGGCCGCAGAGCGCAACGTGATGAACCGTCCGCCGCGTAAAACCGGCCAGCATGTGATGGATGGTTTCGCCGTGTGGCGAGTGGCTTTCGTCGGGTCGATGATCGCGATTGCCGCCTTTATCCTTGAGGCCTGGCTGGCGCCGCGCGGCCACAGTCCGGAGTTTATCCGCACCGTGCTGCTGCAGATGCTGGTGACGGCGCAGTGGGTCTACATGATCAACTGCCGCAGCAGCGACAGCTTCTCCCTGAGCATGGGTCTGCTGCGCAACAAAGGCATCTGGCTGGTGACCGGCGTCCTGCTGCTGATGCAGCTGGTCATTATCTATGTCCCGCTGATGCAGAGCATGTTTGGTACGGAAGCGCTGCCGCTGCGCTACTGGTTTGTCACTCTGGTCATCGGCGTCGCCATGTTCCTGGTGGTGGAAGTCGAGAAGCGTCTGACGCGCCGGTTCCGCAAAACGGCCTGAACAATCTCGCGCGCCTCGCTGCAGGCGCGCGTTACTGTCGCAAGGATCCTCTATGATTAAAACCTTCCGCTTTGCTCTGCTGGCCTGCGGTCTGGTCGGCGGCGCCCTGACGGCGACCGCCGCGCCGGCGGTGCCGGTCCGCGTCGCCACGGTTGAACTGGCTCCTCATGCTGAAGAACGCGCTATCCCCGGGCGGGTCGAGGCGATCCGCGCCGTCGACATTCGCGCGCGCACCGAAGGGGTGATTGTTCAGCGCCACTTCCAGGACGGGCAGTATGTTACCGAAGGCGACCTGCTGTTTACCCTCGACGACGCGCAGCCCCGCGCGGCGCTGGCTCTGGCGCAGGCCGAGCTGAAAAGCGCCGAAGCCTCATTACGTCAGTCGCAGCAGTTGCTCACTCGCTACGAGCGGCTTATCAACAACCACTCCATCAGCCGCAACGACGTCGATACGGCCCGGATGCAGCGCGACGTCGCCGCCGCTGCCGTGCAGCAGGCCAAAGCCCGCGTCGAGGCCCAGCGGATAGTGCTCAGCTACACTCAGATTGCGGCGCCGGTGACCGGTCGCGTGGGCCATAGCGCCTTTCACGTCGGGACGCTGGTTAATTCGTCCAGCGGCGTGCTGGTGGACATTGTGCAGTTGGATCCGGTGCGGGTCTCGTTCGCCCTCGACGAAGCCGCGTTTTTCAGTAAAACCGGCCAGCATGCCGACATCCACGCCCTGAAGCAGGCGTGGCTGGCGCAGATTGAGATTGATGGTAAACGGCGCGACGGGGTGTTGACCTCTATCGATAACCGGATCGACGCCCGCACCGGCAGCGTAGCGGTGCGGGCCGAGTTTGCCAATCCGCAGCACCGTCTGCTGCCGGGCGGCAGCGTGACGATCCTGTTCCGTCCGCAGGAACTGCCGTCGCGGGTGATGGTCCCGGCCGCCGCCGTGCAGCAGGATCCGCAGGGCTTTTTCAGCTGGGTGCTGAAGCCGGACCACACCGCCGGGCAGCGTCGTCTGACCCTCGCGGGGCAGCAGGGGCAGCAGTTTGCGGTCGAGAAAGGGCTGCAGGCGGGCGAGCAGGTGATCACCGACGGCGCGCAGCGGTTGCGTGAAGGCGCCGCGGTACAGGTGCTGAACTAGCTAAGGAGAAGGGATGCTGACCTTTTTTATCCGTCGTCCGCGATTTGCCATGGTGATCGCGCTGCTGCTGACCTTTGTCGGCGCGGTGTCGCTGAAGCTGATCCCGGTGGAGCAGTACCCGGCGATCACCCCCCCGGTGGTGAACGTCAGCGCCAGCTGGCCGGGCGCCAGCGCGTCAGACGTGGCGGAAGCCATCGCCGCCCCGCTGGAGACCCAGCTCAACGGCGTCGATCATATGCTGTATATGGAGTCCACCAGCTCGGATGAGGGGACGTACCGCCTGAGCATAACCTTCGCGGCGGGCACCGATGCCGACCTGGCGGCGATCGACGTGCAAAACCGGGTGGCGCAGGCGCTGGCGCAGCTCCCGGCGGAGGTGCAGCAGAATGGCGTCCAGGTCCGCAAGCGCGCCAGCAATCTGCTTATGGGGGTAAGCCTCTACTCGCCGCTGGGCACGCTGTCGCCGCTGTTTGTCAGCAACTACGCCAGCACCCAGGTGCGCGAGGCGCTGGCCCGCCTGCCCGGCGTCGGCGAGGTGCAGATGTTTGGCGCCCGGGATTACAGCATGCGTATCTGGCTGCGCCCGGACCGCATGAACGCGCTCAACATCACCACGGATGATGTCGCCCAGGCGCTGCGCGAGCAAAATGTGCAGGGCGCGGCGGGGCAGGTGGGCACCCCGCCGGTATTTAACGGCCAGCAGCAGACGCTGACCATCAACGGGCTGGGGCGTCTGAACGAGGCGGCCAGCTTTGGCGAGATTATTATCCGCCGCGGCGCGCAGGGGCAGCTGGTGCGCCTCGCCGACGTGGCGACCATTGAGCTGGGCGCCCGCAGCTACAGCTCCGGCGCCCAGCTGAACGGTAAAGCGTCGGCCTATCTGGGGATCTATCCGACGCCCACCGCCAACGCCCTGCAGGTCGCCAGCGCAGTGCGTGCGGAGCTTAACCGCCTGCACACTCGCTTTCCGGCGGATCTCACCTGGGAGGTGAAGTTCGATACCACCCGCTTTGTGGCGGCGACGATCAAAGAGATCGGCGTCTCGCTGGCGCTGACCCTGCTGGCGGTGGTCGTGGTGGTGTCGCTGTTCCTGCAGAGCTGGCGGGCGACGCTGATCGTAGTGCTGGCGATCCCGGTGTCACTGATCGGCACCTTTGCGGTGCTCTATCTGCTGGGCTACAGCGCCAACACCCTCAGCCTGTTCGCGATCATTCTCGCCCTGACGATGGTGGTGGATGACGCCATTGTGGTGGTGGAGAATGTGGAAACCAAAATGGCGGAAGGGCTGGATCGCCTGCAGGCCACCGCCCAGGCGCTGCGGCAGATCGCTGGGCCGGTGATCGCCACGACCCTGGTGCTGCTGGCGGTGTTTGTGCCGGTGGCGCTGCTCCCGGGGATCGTCGGCGAGCTGTACCGGCAGTTTGCCGTGACGCTCTCCACCGCGGTGGCCCTGTCGAGCCTGGTGGCGTTAACCCTGACCCCGGCCCTCTGCGCGCTGCTGTTGCGCCCGCGTCCCGCCCGGCCGGCGGCGGTGTGGCGGGCGTTTAACCGTCTTCTCGACGGCACCCGCGACGGCTATGGGCGGCTGGTCGGCTGGATGAACCGCCGCCCCTTGCTGGCGCTGGCGGCGACGGTGGCGGCAGGCGCGCTGGTGGCGTTCAGCTTCACCTCGATGCCGAAAGGCTTCCTGCCGCAGGAAGATCAGGGTTACCTGTTTGCCAGCGTGCAGCTGCCGGAGGCGGCGTCGCTGGAGCGTACCGAAGCGGTGATGGCCCAGGCGCGTAAACTGCTGATGGCTAACCCGGCGGTGGAGGATGTGATTCAGGTGTCCGGGTTCAACATTCTCAACGGCACCAGCGCCTCTAACGGCGGGTTTATCTCGGTAATGCTCAAGGACTGGCATCAGCGGCCGCCGCTGGATGCGGTGATGGCGGATATTCAGCGCCAGCTGCTGTCGCTACCCGAGGCGACGATCATGACCTTCGCGCCGCCGACCCTGCCGGGCCTGGGCAATGCCTCGGGGTTTGATCTGCGCATCATGGCGCAGGCTGGTCAGTCGTCGGCGGAGCTGGAGCAGGTGACGCGGGAGATCCTCCAGCTGGCGAACCAGCATCCGCAGCTGAGCCGGGTGTTTACCACCTGGAGCAGCAACGTGCCGCAGCTGACCCTGACGGTCGACCGCGACCGGGCGGCGCTGCTGGATGTGCCGGTGGCGCAGATCTTCAGCAGCCTGCAGACGGCGTTCGGCGGCACGCGCGCCGGCGATTTCAGCCGTAACAATCGTGTCAATCATGTGGTGATGCAAAATGAGATGCAGTGGCGTGAGCGGGCTGAGCAGATTAGCGAGCTGTACGTCCGCAGCCGCGACGGCGAGCGGGTGCGGCTGAGCAATCTGGTCACCATTACGCCGACGGTGGGGCCGCCGTTTATTCAGCAGTACAATCAATTCCCGTCCGTGTCGGTGAGCGGTTCAGCGGCCGAGGGGGTCAGCAGCCGCACGGCGATGGCGGCCATGGAGCAGATTTTGCAGGCCCATCTGCCGCCGGGATATGACTATGCCTGGAGCGGGATCTCCTGGCAGGAGCAGCAGACCGGTAATCAGGCGGTGTGGATCGTGCTGGCGGCGGTGGCGATGGCGTGGCTGTTCCTGGTGGCGCAGTATGAGAGCTGGACGCTGCCGGCGAGCGTCATGCTCTCGGTGCTGTTCGCCATCGGCGGAGCGCTGCTCTGGCTGTGGACCGCGGGCTATGCCAACGATGTGTATGTTCAGATAGGGCTGGTGCTGCTGATCGCCCTGGCGGCGAAGAATGCGATTCTGATCGTTGAGTTCGCCCGCAGCCGGCGCGAGGAGGGGCTGTCGATAATCGACGCTGCGCGCGGGGGGGCTACCCGCCGCTTCCGCGCGGTAATGATGACCGCGGTGTCGTTTATTATCGGCATTATGCCGATGATGCTCGCCACCGGCGCCGGGGCGCAGAGCCGGCGGATCATCGGCACCACGGTATTCAGCGGGATGCTGGTGGCGACGATGGTTGGCATCCTGTTTATCCCGTCGCTGTATGTACTGTTTCAGCGTATGCGCGAGTGGGCGCATCGGCGGGGGTAAGCGCGGCGCTACCGGTCGGTAACGGGGATACTCCAGGCTGCAACGACTACCGGGCGGTCCCCTCTCCCTTTGGGAGAGGGGGAGGGGGAGGGGGGGTTTTGCGTTCA
>OGDG01000878.1_pt1 | contig 13651 bp, 13 predicted proteins | sample 1570391 | NCBI WGS metagenome assembly OGDG01 (sample SAMEA2582186, study PRJEB24529) | metagenome | biome: Human gut stool | place: China | collected 2011 | reverse complement strand
AAGCGGCAGCGGAATTGGCGTAAGAGGTTGCATCTGTCATACCTTCAACTCCGGTTCCAACAAATGTTCCGGCAACCATATCTGTAAATGCTGCGATCACTAATAAAGTAAAAAGCCAACAGAATAACATGAAAAGTTTCCGACCTGTTTTACCGATGTACTTCTCAATGATCATACCCATAGATTTACCTTCATTTTTTACGGATGCATATAAAGCACCGAAGTCCTGTACAGCACCGAAGAAAAGTCCGCCGATGATGAGCCAGAGCAATACCGGAACCCATCCAAAAACAGATGCAAGGATCGGACCTGTGACAGGACCTGCACCTGCGATGGAAGAAAACTGATGTGAGAATACGGTAAATTTGGAGGAAGGAACATAATCTTCGCCATCCTCATGTGTGTAAGCGGGGGTTTTTGCATTTGGGTCGATTCCCCATTTCTTTGCAAGCCAGCGTCCGTAGAAGAGGTAGCCAGCGCCAAGTGCAACGATACCGATTAAAACAATAACTAAACCATTCATAACTTTTTTCCGCCTTAAGGCGGCTCCTTTCTGAAAATGTATTTTTTCTGGGAACAAAATACATTGTGCAAAGTGGAAACAATGGGATTCACATCCTGCGCACAGTCTGCTGGCATGAAAAAAAGCCTTCATCTCCGGATATATTCATATCTCAAAGACGAAGGCTTAAGCTTCCGCGTTACCACTTTGTTTGCCGTAAAATACGACCTCTCTGTCTTATCTTTGTGGGCAGATGCCTACAACAATAAGCTTCTAAATAACGGTAGAATACCGGTGACACTTACTATGAAAATTCAGTGCACTGCTCGCAGAGGATAGTTCCTGAAGCTGTATACTGCCTTACACCAGCCGGCAGCTCTCTGTGATACAGGTTGCTCAGATAACCTTGTTCTGTTCGTTGCATTTTGTTCTCTGTTTGAATAACAAAATAGCACTTTGATCTGGTAAAGTCAATGGTCCATTTTTAATCTGTTTTATTGATTTATTTTAATCGTTACTGTTCACTCGTATCTCGTTCCAGTAATTTTTATTCCGCATTTAAAGAACTCATATAGTCTGTAACGGAATCAAGGTTTGCATAAATGGTTTCCATAGGCTTGTTTGCCTCATAAGCACTGTATCCGGAGTAACCGGCCCAGCCGATGATACCGGCAGCGACAAGACAGCCAGCGACATAACCGGCGATACGCATTCTCTTTTCCTTTGCCATAATTTTCTTACGATTCTTTTTTTCTTCTTTATAACGGTCTACTTTTGCCTGACTCATAATCAATCTCCTAACTTCTTAAACTTTCTTCACTATACTGCATTTTACTGGAAAAATCAATGAAATTTGGTAGAAACAGAAATGAACTTTATGACAAAAATATATCGCAGTCATAAAATATTCGAATAACAGTCGGGATGTTATTTCTTGCACTTTATACGAAAATTGGATAGAATAGTACTGTTCGGATCGTACATGGACATTTTACTGCAAAGGTACGAAAGAATGAGATTTTCAAATGTGCAAAATGATAGAAAGATGGGGATAGAAAAAGATGAGTCTTGCAGACAAAATTTTTGTAAATATGTGTAAAGATATTTTAGAGAACGGGACAAGCACAGAGGGCGAGAAAGTCCGCCCGCACTGGGAGGATGGAACGAGTGCCTACACGATCAAAAAATTCGGTGTGGTCAACCGTTATGATCTTTCAAAAGAGTTTCCGGCAATTACATTAAGAAAAACTGCCATCAAAACATGTACGGAAGAGATGCTTTGGATCTGGCAGAGAAAATCAAATAACATCCATGATTTAAACAGTACCGTATGGGATGAATGGGCAGACGAAGATGGTTCCATTGGAAAAGCATATGGATACCAGTTAGGGGTAAAACATCAGTATAAAGAAGGCATGATGGATCAGGTGGACCGCGTGATTTATGATTTGAAAAACAATCCATTCAGCCGCCGCATTATGACGAATATTTATGTGCACCAGGATCTTCATGAAATGAATTTATATCCGTGTGCCTACAGTATGACATTTAACGTGACACACAAAGAGGGAGATGAAAAGCTGACATTGAATGCTATTTTGAATCAGCGTTCCCAGGATGTGTTAGCGGCAAATAACTGGAATGTGTGTCAGTATGCGGTATTAATGCATATGCTTGCGCAGGTGTGTGATATGCAGGTCGGCGAGCTGGTACATGTGATTGCGGATGCGCACATTTATGACCGTCATATTCCGATCATTAAGGAACTGATCGGGAGAGAGCAGCATCCGGCGCCAAAATTCACATTAAACCCGGAAATCAAAGATTTTTATCAGTTTACGACAAAAGATATTACCATTGAGGATTATGTGACGGGACCGCAGATCAAAAATATTCCGATCGCAGTATAAGCCTGACTGGAATATTTTATGAGAGGATAAAAGACAGGATAAAATAATACGGCACTGACAAGTGATACAGAGTGAAAAGTTGGAGGAAATATGAATTTAATCGCAGCTGTAGATAAAAACTGGGCAATCGGATGTAAGAATAAACTGCTGGTGAGTATTCCGGCAGACATGAAGTTTTTCCGTGAGACGACAACCGGGAAAGTGGTCGTCATGGGAAGAAAAACGTTGGAGAGTTTTCCAAACGGACAGCCTCTCAAAAAAAGAGTGAACATCGTGCTGACGCATGATAAAAATTTTAAGGCGGGAGATGCCATTATCGTTCATTCGATGGAAGAATTGCGGGAAGAGTTAAAGAAATATCCAAGTGAGGATATTTATGTGATCGGTGGAGAGACCATTTATAAACAGCTTCTCGATGACTGTGATGTGGCGCATATCACAAAGATCGACTATGCATTTGAGGCAGATGCCTATTTCCCGAATCTCGATGAGATGCCGGAGTGGAAAATCACGCAGGACAGTGAGGAACAGACTTATTTTGATTTGGAATATTATTTTTATAAATACGAGAGAATTAAATAATATCAATAAAGTTGTTAAAATATATCATACCAAAAAGATGAAAATTGATTTATAATTGCTAAAACCCAGACAGAGAGACTGCTGGGTTTTACCTTTACTTGAACGAGGAGTTTCCGGATAGGAAAAAGAAAAAATGGAAAATTTTATATACAGTATCAACGTGACAATGCCGATTTTTCTGGTCATGGTGATCGGATACATTTTAAAGCAGATCGGAATGCTGAATGATAACTTTGTCACAGTGGCAAATAAGTTCAATTTCAAGGTCACACTTCCGTTTATGCTGTTTAAGGACATTGCGGGCGTTGATATTAAAGCAGTATTTGATATTAAATATGTGCTTTTCTGTGCGATCGTGAGTACCATCTGTTTCTGGGTGGTATGGGGTACAGCAAAGCTTCTGGTGCGGGACAAAACGATCCGCGGGGCATTTGTACAGTCGTCTTTCCGTGGAAGTGCGGCGGTTATGGGGCTGGCTTTTATCCAGAATATCTATGGTTCCTCTGCAATGGGACCGCTGATGATCGTCAGTGCAGTGCCGCTCTATAATATTTTTTCTGTGATCGTGCTGACATTTGAGGCAAATGATAGTACAAACATTGACAAGAAAGCAAAGATCAGACAGGCGGGAATGAATATCTGCAAGAATCCGATCATTTTAAGCATTCTGGCAGGACTGATCGTGGGACTGCTTGGGATTCAGTTCCCGACGCTGGTAAATAAGACGGTCAGCAACGTGGCGCAGATGGCAACCCCTTTGGCACTGATCACCATCGGAGCAGGATTTGAGGGAAGAAAAGCGCTGGCGAAGATCGCACCGACCATGGCGGCGTCTATGATCAAACTGGTGCTTCAGCCACTTGTTTTTCTGCCGGTTGCTGCCTGGATGGGATTTTCCGGGGAAAAGATGATCGCAATTCTGATCATGCTGGCATCTCCGACTACGCCGAGCTGTTATATTATGGCAAAGAGTATGAACAATGATGAAGTGCTGACGGCAAGCGTTATTGTAACAACGACATTGATGGCGGCGTTTACGTTGACCGGATGGATTTTTTTACTCAAAACATTAGGGTATATCGGTTAGTCAGAGGAAAAAGATACACAGTCAGCAGAAAGTATCATTTTATGAAATCACAGATTATTTTGAAGTATAAATGGAAAGGGTAAGACAGAAAGATGGATATTACAGGTAGAAAATTATTTGTCAAGGCATTACAGGAAGAGGGTGTCGATACGATTTTCGGTTATCCGGGTGGAACGGTGACGGATCTTTTTGATGAATTATATAAACAGGATGAGATTGAAATTGTCTTACCAAGACATGAGCAGGGACTTTTACATGAGGCAGAGGGATATGCAAAATCGACAGGAAAAGTGGGTGTCTGCCTGGTGACCAGCGGTCCCGGTGCAACGAACATCATGACAGGACTTGCAGATGCACATTACGATAATATTCCGCTTGTCTGTTTCACAGGTCAGGTGCCGTTGAATCTGATCGGAAACGATGCTTTTCAGGAAGTTGACATTGTCGGAATGACAAGAAGTATTACAAAGTATGGTGTGACGGTCAGAGACCGCAAGGATTTAGGAAAGATCATTAAGATGGCCTTTCACATTGCAAGCACAGGAAAACCTGGACCGGTCTTAATTGATCTTCCAAAGGATATCCAGACGGCGAGCGGACCGGCAGAATATCCGGACAGCGTGCAGATCCGGGGATACAAACCGAATGAGAGCGTGCATATCGGGCAGTTGAAAAAAGCATACAAACTGTTAAAGTCAGCAAAGAAACCATTGATCCTGGCTGGTGGCGGTGTCAATATTGCAAAAGCAAATGAGTTGTTGAAAGAATTTGCAGAGAAAATGAACGTTCCGGTTGTGACGACCATTATGGGAAAGGGTGCGATTGCCACAACGCATCCGCTTTATATCGGAAATACGGGGATGCATGGAAAATATGCAAGCAATAAAGCAGTCAGCGAGTGTGATGTTTTATTTTCCATCGGAACAAGATTTAACGACCGTATTACCGGAGATCTGAATGAATTTGCACCAAAAGCAAAAATTGTACATATTGACGTGGACACTGCTTCCATTTCCAGAAATGTTGTGGTAGACGTTCCAATCGTATCGGATGCAAAACTTGCCCTGGAAAAATTGCTGGAATGGGCAGAACCAAAGGATACGGCTGCATGGCAGGAGAGAATTAAGGCATGGGATGAAAAGAATCCACTTGAGATGCGCAGAGACCGCGGCATGACACCACAGATGATCATGGAACACATCAACCATACGTTTGACGAGGCGGTTTTTGTCACGGATGTAGGACAGAACCAGATGTGGGCAACGCAGTATCTGGATATTGACGAAAAACGCCAGATGATCACTTCCGGCGGGCTTGGAACAATGGGATTCGGTTTTCCTGCGGCGATCGGTGCAAAGATTGGAAACAGGGATACGGAGGTAGTCTGTGTCACCGGTGATGGCGGTTTTCAAATGAACATTCAGGAGATGGCAACAGCGATCGTGCAGGGGACACCGGTTATCATCTGCCTGCTCAATAACCAGTATCTTGGCATGGTCCGCCAGATGCAGCAGCTTTTTTATGGCAAACGCTATTCCGCAGTATGCTTAAGAAAGAGAAGAAGCTGTCCGGCAAACTGCAAGGGACCAAATGAAGCATGCCCTCCATATACACCGGATTTTGTTGCACTTGCAGAAAGCTATGGTGCGCATGGTATCCGTGTAGAGCGGGAAGAAGACATTCAGGCAGCTTTGGATAAAGCGAGAACTTACAAAGATGCACCGACAGTCATTGAATTTCTGATCTCTTCGGATGAGATCGTGCTTCCGATGGTAAAGGGTGGAAATCCGATGAGCGAGATGATTTTGAAATAGGCGGATACAGATATGGTGAGAGAGGAAAATATCATGAAAGACAGATGGATTGCACTATATGTAGAAAATCAGGTTGGTGTTCTGGCAAAGGTTTCCGGTCTTTTTTCCGGGAAATCATACAATTTGCAGAGTCTGACAGTTGGCACGACAGAGGACGAGACGGTTTCCCGTATGACCATCTGCGTTACCAGCGATGACATCACGTTTGAACAGATTAAAAAGCAGCTAAACCGTATGGTGGAAGTAATCAAAGTCATTGATCTGACAGATGTACCGATTCATATGAAAGAGATTCTGTTCGCAAAGGTTCTCCGTGTGAATGCTGCGGAAAAAGAAGAAGTATTCCAGATTGCACAGGTGTTTAATGTGCAGGTGGTCGATATCGGAAATGACAGTGTCCTGTTGGAATGCAAACTGACTGCCCATAGAAATAATGAGCTGATCGCACTGTTAAAATCGAAATTTAAGATTATTGAGGTAGTGCGCGGCGGAGCCGTAGCAATTGAATCCATCAGTACAAGCTGTAGATAATAAAATTTTTAGAAAATTATGGCAAAAGTGATGTACAACTTAAATACCCTGTGATATAATAAAAATGTTTTGAAATGTAGTATTAAAAACTACGTTGGAAAACGTATATTTAAGAATAAGAAGTCATAAAGCTATTTTGCAGATGACAGTAGTAAATAAACGAGGTATTTATGATGCAGAAAAAAGTACAGATCATCAGTGATGGTTCCCTGGATCTCTCACAGGAACTCACAAAGGAAAAAGATATTGAGGTTGTTCCATTTTACGTGTCCTTTGACAGTGAAACGTATCAGAAGGAAATGGTAGAAGTCGGTGTCAGGGAATTCTATCAGGAAATGGTGGATCACCCGACCGTTTTTCCTAAGACATCCATGCCATCCGTGCATGACTATTATGAGGTGTTCGAAAAACATGCGAAGGAGAAGATGCCGGTCATCTGTATCTGTATCACCAGAAAATTCAGTGGCTCCCTGCAGTCTGCGACAACGGCAAAAGATATGATATTAGAGGAATACCAGGATGCACAGATCACGGTCATTGACTCTACGGTCAATACTGTGCTGCAGGGTTTATATGTATTAGAGGCATGCAGACTGCGCGATATGGGTTTAGAGTATCAGCAGATTGTAGATGCGTTACTGCCGATCCGTGAGACAGGAAGAATTTTTTTCACAATCGGAAGTATTGACTATTTAAAACATGGCGGAAGGATTGGAAAATTAGCCGGGATTGCAGCCAGTGCATTAAAAATCAAACCTCTGATCACGTTAAAAGAAGGTGAAATCTTTAATTCCGGCATTACAAGAAATCGTCTCAAATCCATGAAAAAAGTCGTGGATATGACAAGGGAATATTTAGACGAAGTCAATGCGAAACCGGGAGAGTACAGTTTCTGCATCGGTTATGGATATGATTATAACGAAGCACTGGAGTTTCGAGAGATGTTAAAGGATCTGGTCAAAGAACGTCTTGGAATTGATGAGATTGGTATTTACCAGATCGGTGCAACCATTGGAGTGCACACAGGACCATATCCGATCGGGATCGGAATTATAAAGCATGCATTGACAGAGTAACGATGTAGGATATGAAAATAAAAGAATGACAATAAATCGCCCTGATATGATATGTACCCCCTTTCACTGGATGTCCAGTAAAAGGGGGACATATCAATTATCAGGGCGATTTTTAGTTCCGAAAGCAGGAACTAATGATAATATTTTAAGAATAATCCCACAAGATTTCCTGTTAAGTTCACACCGAGGAAAGTAAGCGTTTCGGAAAGAGCGTACATGGTTGCGGTCATATCTTCAAAGTTTGCATTATTTCCCATGTGCCCAATGCGGATCACTTTGCCGGAAAGATCGTCAAAAGATCCGGCAAGCATGATATTGTGCTCTTTTTTCATGCGGGAAAGAATTGCATCGCAGGTGGTCTCTGCCGGAATGTCAAACACAGTGACGGTATCGGAGAAACCGCTTTCCAAGTGAAGCTTTAAACCGGCTTCTGTCAAAGCGCGTCTGGCTGCTTCGGCGATACGGTGTGTGCGTTTTTCTAACTCTGGATCGGAAGCGATATTGTCAAAAGCAGCGCGTAAGCCATAAATATCGCTGATCGGCATGGTATATGGAAACCATTTTTTCTCGTAATATCCCTCAAAAGCCAGAAGGCTTGCATAGAAGGAACGGATTGGAGTCTTACGCTCATGCATGGCATCTTTCACAGCATCACTTATGGTGACAAAAGTAAGTCCCGGAGGTGCGGAAACCGCTTTCTGGGAACCGCCGCACAGAAGGTCAATCTGGAACCTATCCACATCCATATGATTTCCGAACATTCCGGAAACAGAATCTACAATGGTCAGAATGCCGTATTCTTTTAAAAGCGGACAGATTTTTTCTACCGGATTGAGCATACCGCTTGGAGTGTCACAGTGAACAACGGTTGCATATTTATAATCATGATGTTCTTTTAAATAAGAAGAAAGAGCGTCCGGGTCAATAGCATTCAGGCGGTCGGCATGATAAAATTCCGGCACACCGCCGTACATGGATACAAAGTCCGCAAAGCCTTCGCCGTACACGCCGTTCTCAATGACGAGCACTTTATCTCCCGGTTCCGTGAGGGAGGCGCAGGCAGCTTCCAGACCTAAAATTCCCTCTCCATCCAAAATGAGAGTTTCGTTTTTCGTGCCGAGCAGGGAGCTGATCAGTTCGCAGGTATCTTTATAAAATTCTACGAAATCTTCATCCAGATCAGGATTGGTACATACGAGGCTTCTTGCCATACGCACATTTTCTTTTACCTGGGTTGGCCCAGGAGTCATGACTTTATACATAATTACTTCCTTCTTTATCATAGATTGTTTTGTAAATGAGATTGGTGTTACACAGCTTATAACATTTTATTTACGATTTTCTGAAGCTGTCCGACGATCAAAAGAACGATGACAGCAGCAACACCGATCTGGACAAGGTTTCCAGGAATGGAAGTAACCGGTGCGATCCAGTTTCCGTAAATGATACCCTCTGCAATGTAGTAACCAGCGACTTTGATCACGCATGCAACTGCGATCGCAAGTGTGTTCCAGCCAAAACCGTGATGTTTTTCTGTGATGGCACCTACGGCATATCCCATCAGACCGACAATGATCAGTGTGAATGGAGCCCATGCAGTCCAGCCGGAGAGCAGATCGAAGAGTCCCATGCCGACTCCGCCGGCGATCGCACCACTTTTCTTACCAAAAATAATGGCGCAGATAAAAAGAGGTACGTTTCCGAGATGGATCAATCCGCCGTTTGCAGTGATTGGAAGTCTTATATTAATAAATGCAGTGAATACGTAGGTCAGGGCAATAAAAAGAGCCGTGATCGTGATAAAACGGATATTTGATAAAGATTTTGAATCAGCAGTCTGTGCTGTAGAGGTAGTTGATGTTTTCATAAATAAAATTCTCCTTTTTATGGTTTGTATTTGTGTCAATTCCCAGGATTGTTGTTGGGATTACTATATACAAAAACTGTCATGAATTAAAAATCCAGTTTAAAACAAATTGACCATGCCAGTTTTAAAAAAATAATAATATTGACAAAACAATACTATATGATGTATAGTATTAAACAAGAAATAATATTACAAATAAAATAACAAGGAGTGAGTACATGGTATTTAATACAGGCGCAGCCCTTTTGGATGCGATTGTTCTTGCTGTCGTGTCAAAGGAGGAAGAAGGAACCTACGGATATAAGATCACGCAGGATGTGCGGAAAGCGATTGAGGTTTCAGAATCCACACTGTATCCGGTTTTGCGAAGACTGCAAAAGGATGGATACCTGATCGTGTATGACAGGGAGTGCGGAGGAAGAAACCGGAGATATTACCAGATTACGGAGACCGGCGAAGAAAAGCTGGCAGAATACCGCAGCGAGTGGGAATCGTATTCTTCGAAAATATCAGAACTATTTTCAGGAGAGGAGTCAGAAGAATGAATAAAGAAGAATTTTTAAAACGTCTGGAGCAGCTGCTTTCGGATATTTCAGAGGAAGAGAGAGCGGATGCACTTGCCTTTTACAGAAGTTATTTTGAGGATGCCGGAATTGGAAATGAGGCATCGATCTTAGAGGAACTGGAGTCGCCGGAGAAGGTGGCGGAAGTGATCAAGAAAGATCTTGGGGTGAGTGAAACGGCTGATGCGGAAACACACGAGGCGGATGTGCGCGGTGAAAAAGTTGAGGCACATACAGAAGAAACATCTGGAAATGGTCAGAAGACAGAGACAGGAACGGATGATCCATATATGAACAGTTTATATGGAAGCAGTACCTATGGTTCTGGCAGTTATAATCAGAAAAATACTGCTTATGCCGGAGGAACTTATGGCAGTCAGAATGCGTCCGGTCAGACCGATATGGAGAATCTGAAAAAGGAAAATCAGAAGAATAAAACAGAAAAAACAGTTTTATGGGTGATTCTCGCAGTTTTGACAAGCCCGATCTGGATCACGGTTGCAGCGGTTCTGGCGGCGATTCTTGTAGCAATTTTAGCGTGTGTGTTTGCAGTGGCAGTCAGCATTGTTGCAGTGATGGCGGCGTTAGTGATCACTGGATTTGTATTGGCAGGCATTGGTATCGGATATCTTTTCACAAAAGGCGTGGCAGTAGGTCTTGGACTGTTAGGCGGTGGACTTTTGGTTCTTGCGCTTGGAGTACTTGCAGTGTGGCTTGTGGTATGGTGCTTTGGCTGGTTTGTCCCATGGGCAGTGAAAGGCATTGCAGAGCTTTGCAAAAAGGCATTTGGCAAGACAAAGAGAGGAGTGTGAGATGAAATGAAAAAATTTACAAAGATTATGTTGATCATTGCAGGAAGCTTAGCCGCACTCGGAATTGTTTTCAGCGGTATCGCTGCAGTGATGGGAGCCGGATGGTCAACCATCCACCGGAAAGCACTTGCCGGTGAACTTGATTTTGGCAACTGGCATATTGGCAATGGAGTTTATTATGCTTATGATCAGGGACATGGCATCTTGGATCATTTTTGGGATGATGATTATGATGATTGGGATGATGATTATGATGACGATGATGATTGGGACGACGACGACTGGGATGATGAGGATGACGAGCTCATGGATGATAATAGGGCGGTGGAGAGTTTTGGTTCCTGGATCCTGAATCTTACGGATTTGAAGAGTGAACCGGCAGGAACGGAAAGCTGCATTATACCTTATCCGGCATCAGAAGCTACTTCCCTGAAACTGGAACTGGATGTGGTAAATGAACTTATTTTTGAAGTGTCGGATTCTGCGGATGAGATCAGTATTAAAATGGAAAATGGGTATCAGGATTATCTTTCTACAAAACAGAAGGATTCCGCTCTGAAGGTATCCTATCACAGCGGACACCACCATTTTGAGAAAGGACCGACCTTTACGGTAGTTCTGCCAAGACAGTGCGAAAATCTAACACTGGACATTGTAGTGGGAGCCGGGGATATTTCCATGGAAAGCGAAGCGTTTACGGCAAGAAAAGTAAATGTGTCTGTCGGAGTGGGAGAACTCTCTGTGAACCAGATTTCAGCCAGCGAGAAAGCTGTGTTTGAAGTTGGAACAGGAGATGTGTCGATTCTGAATGGACAGTTCCCGAAAGTGTCTATCGAAGCAGGAGTTGGAGATGCCGTGTTCAGCGGAAGCGTTTCAAACAAACTAGAGGTGGAGGCAGGAACCGGCGATGTCAATGTCTCTCTTACCGGGACAGAGAAAAGCTATGCATTTGATCTGTCTGCCGGACTTGGAGAAATCAGGTTGAATGGGAAATCGAAAGGGGCTTTTGATGCGGAGTATGAGACCGGCAGCAACGGCGGAGCAGAAGTGGAACTGACTGCAGGAGTGGGAGATATTTCTGTTTTGACACAGCAGTAAAAGAGATAAAAAATAGATGGTTTACATTTTTGTCTTTATGATATAATATAAACATAAAAAGGTGCTGCCGATAGACGGTTAGCCTAGATTATATGTGTTATGTAAAAATAACCGCAACCTTGGCCGGGGCGGTTATTTTTTTCTGCCGTGATTATCTTTCCCGATGAGGTAAAATAATCCGGCAACACTAATTAACAAACTCATTAACTGTAAAAGTTCACTTGTTGTTATCATTAGTATCCCCTCCATTTCAGGTAAAAAATTCCTAATCTTTGTCTTTTTAATCACAATATGATATGATGAACACGAAAGAAAAAACATACAAGAATTCGTATATTTTAATAAGAAGAACAGGAGCAGGGGAATGGGAAAAAGAACAAGAATTATTTTATATGCACTGTCACTTGTGACAATGCTTGCAATGGTGACACTGATTATTTTTTCACATGGAAGACAGAGCGGTGCGCCGGCGAAAGATGCACTGTCCGAGACGGATATCAGCAGCACGGAGGAACCGGTTCAGATACCGGAAGCGGAAGAATCAGAAGAGACGGAAGCAGCAGACGGGCAGAACGGGATCCAAAACGATACAGAACAGGAAGAAGTGGACATAGCAGATGACACAACACTGATTTTTGCAGGGGATGTACTGTTTGCAAACGCCTTTAAAAGCAACTATGATGCGGGCGGAATTGAAAAAGTGATCGAGCCGCAGCTGCTGCAGGAGCTGCAGGATGCAGATATTTTCATGGTGAATAATGAGTTCCCATTCAGTAACCGTGGAGAGCCGATGGAGGACAAACAGTTTACGTTTTGCTGTGATCCGAAATATGTGAAAGCTTTAAATGAGATGGGCGTGGATATTGTATCACTCGCCAACAATCACACCTTAGATTATGGAAGAGATGCGTTGTCCGATACATTTACGACACTGGACGGAGCCGGTATTTTGTATGCAGGAGCCGGGGAGACCAAAGAGCGGGCGTATGAATTGCAGGTAATCGAGAAAAATGGAAAAAAATTTGGATTTCTTGCGGCATCCCGTGTGGTGCCGGAATCAAACTGGAAAGTGGAAGAACGGACACCGGGAATGCTGACCGCCTATGATGATACAAAATTGGTGCAGTTGATCAAAGAAGCGCGGAGCGAATGTGATTTTCTGTCGGTCTATATCCACTGGGGCGTGGAATACGATGCGTATCCGCAGGACTATCAGACAAAGATTGCCACAGATTGTTTTAATGCAGGGGCAGATCTGATCCTTGGAGCACATACACACTGTTTACAGGGAATTTCCTATATCAGTGGGAAACCGGTCTTTTACAGCCTTGGAAACTTTGTGTTTGGACAGAACATTGATAAGACGGCTGCAGTGAAAGTACAGGTTGCGTCCGATGGAACCGTATCTTATGGATTACTTCCGGTTTATGCGGCGGGGGGCACAACAAAACTGATGGATACAAACAGTGCATCTGCGCTGTATCAGTATATGACACAGATTTCAGATGGCGTTACGATCGGTGCTGATGGAAAAATCAATTAAAGGGGAGAAGAACATGAAAAAGAAACTTATGAGAATGCCGAAGGTGGTTACGATACTCGTTGCGGTACTGATCGTAGCTATTTTTCTGGGAAGTATGGATGTGGCAGCGTTTTTTCTTGCCGATACAGTTTCGCTTCCGGGTTATGGAAGCAGTATGATCGCAGAGTTTATGGCAGGAGTGGTTGCATTTCTGCTTTTATGCCTGTTTGGCTATTTTGGAGTGCTGGGAGAAAAAGGAAAGGGATTTATCCATGGTCTTTATATTG
>OGDG01000865.1_pt1 | contig 13819 bp, 12 predicted proteins | sample 1570391 | NCBI WGS metagenome assembly OGDG01 (sample SAMEA2582186, study PRJEB24529) | metagenome | biome: Human gut stool | place: China | collected 2011 | reverse complement strand
GAGCTGCCCGGCCTGCCAACGGCTCCCCCTTTGGGGGAGCTGGCGAGCGAAGCGAGACTGAGAGGGCAAGCCCGGCTCCCCATACGATTTATTTTTGTTAAGCAGAAAGATACGATCATGACTGAAACCAATCTGACCCACTTTGATGCCTCCGGCAACGCCGTGATGGTGGATGTGAGCGAGAAGACCGTCACCTTCCGGGAGGCCACCGCCCACGGCATCATCACCATGAACGCCGAGGCATTCGCCGCTGTGGAGAGCGGTACCATGAAGAAAGGCGATGTGCTGGGCGTGGCCCGCATTGCCGGCATCATGGCCACCAAGCGCACCAGCGAGCTCATCCCGCTGTGCCATCCGCTGCCGCTGACGAAAGTGAGCGTGGACTTTAAGCTTCTGCCCGAGCGGCAGGCTGTGGAGGCGCTCTGCATCGTCAAGACGGCGGGCGTCACCGGCGTGGAGATGGAGGCCCTGACGGGCGTTTCCACCGCCCTGCTCACCATCTACGATATGTGTAAGGCCGTCGATAAGGGCATGGAGCTGGGCGAGATCCATCTCGTCGAGAAGACTGGCGGCAAGAGCGGCCACTACATCCGGGCGGAGGGCGGCTATGTTTGATTCTGCCCAGCGCAATATCCACTATCTGCGCCTGTCCGTCACCGATCTGTGCAACCTGCGCTGCCGCTACTGTATGCCCGACGGCGTGGAAAAGCTGGAGCGGGAAGCCGTGCTCACCTACGAAGAGTTCCTGCGTCTGGCGGCCCTGTTTGCCCGGTGCGGCATCGACACCGTCCGCGTCACCGGCGGCGAACCGCTGGTGCGCAAGGGCGTAGACCAGCTGGTGGCGGGGCTGAAAGCCATCCCCGGCATCCGCAAAGTCACCATGACCACAAACGGCATCCTGCTGGCGCAGCAGCTGCCCGCCCTGCTGGCGGCTGGCCTTGACAGCGTGAACATCAGCCTCGACACTCTGCGCCCCGAGGTGTTCCAAAGCATCACGGCCCGGGACGAGTTCGAGCACGTCATGGAGGGCATCCGCGCCGCACTGGACAGCGGCATCCCTGTCAAACTGAACTGTGTGCCGCAGGTGGGCGTGAACGAGGGTGAGTTGGAAGACCTGGCCGCCCTCGCCGAGAGCCGCCCGTTACAGGTGCGGTTCATCGAGATGATGCCCATCGGCTACGGCGCGGCCATGCCCTGCATCTCGGGGCCGGAGCTGCGGGAACGGTTTGCCCGCCGCTGGCCGGAGTTTTCGCCCCTGCCCGCCGCCCAGAGCGCCGGGTTCGGCGACGGGCCTGCCGTCTACTACACCGTCCCGGGTTGGAAGGGCGATGTGGGCTTCATCGCGGCGGTCCATGGCAAGTTCTGTGCTTCCTGCAACCGGGTGCGGCTGACCAGTCAGGGCTTTCTGCGCCCCTGCCTTGCCAGCGAGACGGGCTGCGACCTGCGCACCCTGCTGCGCGGCGGCGCAGCCGACGAGGAGCTTTTACAGGCCATCCGGGAGACCATCTGGTCGAAACCCCGGGAACATCATTTCGGAGACAATTCCATGCCCGCCACCCGCGGGATGTACCGTATCGGAGGATAAATCACTATGGGAAAAATTCTGGCGATCTGCACCAGCCCCAAGCGCGGCACCGTCAAGACCGAGGTGTCAAGTGCTGTCCTGACCCCGGAATGGGGCATCGTAAGCGACGCCCACGGCGGAAACTGGCACCGTCAGGTCAGCCTGCTCAGCGCCGAAAAGATCGAGAACTTCCGCAAGAAGATCTGGGTCGATTACGGTGCCTTTGGCGAAAACCTCGTCATCGAGGGCTTCGACTTCCGCAGCCTGCCCGTCACCAGCCGCTTCGCTATCGGCGACGTGGTGCTGGAGATGACCCAGATCGGCAAGGAGTGCCACAACGACTGCGTCATCAAGCAGCAGACCGGCGAGTGCATCATGCCCCGGGAGGGCGTATTTGCCCGGGTGCTGAAGGGCGGCGAGATTCATGTCGGCGACGAAGTGACTCTTCTGCCCCCGCTGGAAGATCCGCCGCTGCGCGCTGCGGTCATCACCCTTTCGGACAAGGGCAGCCGGGGCGAGCGGGAGGACAAGAGCGGCCCCCTCATCGTGGAGATGCTCACCGCCGCAGGCTATGTGGTGGAAGAGACGATGCTCCTGCCCGACGAGGCCAAGGCTCTGAAAGCACAGCTCATCCGTCTGGCCGATGGCCGTCAGGTGAACCTTATCCTGACCACCGGCGGCACCGGCTTCTCGCCCCGGGATATTACCCCCGAGGCCACCTATGCCGTAGCCGACCGCAATGCCCCCGGCATCGCCGAGGCCATGCGGTACCACAGCCTTTCCATCACCCCGCGCGGGATGCTGAGCCGCGCCGCCAGTGTATTGCGCGGCAAGACGCTCATCGTCAACCTGCCGGGCAGTCCGAAAGCCGTGAAGGAGAACCTCGAGTACATCCTGCCCAGCCTCGGGCACGGCGTCCGCATCGCCGCCGGTCTGGACGGCGAGTGCGCCCGCAAGTAACATTGTTGTCCCGCTCCGGTTTCGGGACGTGAACATATATGAGGGAATTTTAGCCACTATAGAAGGAGAAAATTCATGAAAGCCGATCTCATTTCCCGCCGCAGCTTTCTGTCCGTGGTCGGCGCAGTCGGCGCTGTTGCTGCCCTGACCGCCTGCGGCGGCGCTGTTTCCAGCACTGCCTCTTCCGCAGCTGCTTCCTCTGAGGCCGCTTCTTCCGAGGCTACCGGCGAGAGCGTCGAGCTCATCGTCTTCGCCGCTGCATCCCTGACCGAGACCCTGAACGCCATCGCCCAAGACTACTCTGCCGAGAACCCGGGCGTCACCTTCCGCTTCAACTTTGATTCCTCCGGCACCCTGAAGACCCAGATCCAGGAGGGCGCTGACTGCGACCTCTTCATCTCTGCCGGTCAGAAACAGATGAACCAGCTGGACATCACCGCTTCTGCCGACGTAAACACCGACGGTCTGGACTTCGTGGACCCCTCCACCCGTGTGGACCTGCTGGAAAACAAGGTCGTCCTCTGTGTGCCCGAGGGCAGCGACAAGGGCATCGACAGCTTTGATGCTCTGGCCGAGCACCTGAAGGCTCAGGACATCCTGTTCTGCATGGGCAACAGCGATGTGCCTGTGGGCCAGTACACCCAGAAGATCCTGGCCTACTATGACCTCGACGAAGAGGCTCTGGCTGCTGCCGGTGTCATCACCTACGGCTCCAACGTCAAAGAAGTCACCACTCAGGTCAGCGAGGCCAGCGTGGATGCCGGTGTCGTCTACTGCACCGATGCCTTCAGCGCCGGTCTGAAGGTCGTGGATGAGGCCACGAAGGAAATGTGCGGTCAGGTCATCTACCCGGCTGCCGTCCTGAAGGCTGCCCCCGACGCCGTTGCTGCCCGGAAGTTCCTGGAGTATCTGCAGACCTCTGCGGCAGGCGAAGTGTTCGAGAGCGTCGGCTTCACCGCACTGTAAACCGCTCAGTCTCGCATTTACTCGCCAGCTCCCCTGACAGGGGAGCCCTTGGCAGGCCGGGCAGGCTGTGACTGGCCGAAGGAGGTCCCGGGCGCCGGAAACAGCAGGGCCCTGCTGTGAGACAAAAAAGGGAGGTGAAAGCAAGTGGACTGGTATCCTTTATGGAACAGCCTGCGCATTGCGCTCATCAGCTGCGCAGCGGTGTTCTTCCTCGGCATTTTTGCCGCCTATTATATCGCAAAGCTGCCCCGCACCGTCAAGGGCGTGCTGGACGTGGTGCTCACCCTGCCCATGGTCCTGCCGCCCACGGTCGTGGGTTATTTCCTGCTGTTGCTGTTCGGTGCCAAGCGGCCGCTGGGCCTCTTCTTTCTGGAGCATTTCGGCGTCAAACTGGTCATGAACTGGTACAGCGCCATCTTTGCCTCCATTGTGGTGGCCTTCCCGCTGATGTACCGCACGGCCCGCGGCGCGTTCGAGAGCTTCGACGAGACGCTGGCCTGGTCTGCGCAGACGCTGGGGCTTTCCAACACATGGATCTTCTGGCGGGTGCGGATGCCCTATTGCCGTCAGGGCATCCTGGCCGGAACGGTGCTGGCCTTTGCCCGCGCGCTGGGCGAGTACGGCGCGACCAGCATGATCGCAGGCTACACCCCCGGCAAAACGGCCACCATCGCCACCACGGTGTATCAGCTCTGGCGCACCAACGATGAGATGGGGGCGATGCAGTGGGTGCTGGTGGACATCGTCATCTCGGCAGTGGTGCTGCTGGCGGTCAATCTTCTGGAACGCAAACAGAAGCAGGGAGGAAAGCACACATGAGCCTGGACGTCAAGATCACCAAACGGTTCGATGGCTTCACCCTCCGCACGGAGTTCACAGCGGGCAATACCACCGCCGCCATCCTCGGCGCATCCGGCTGCGGCAAAAGCATGACCTTGCGCTGCATTGCGGGCATCGTCAGACCCGACAGCGGCCGCATTGTGCTGGACGGCCGGGTCCTGTTCGACAGCGAGCAGGGCATCGACCTGCCCCCGCAGCAGCGGAACGTGGGCCTGCTGTTCCAAAACTACGCGCTGTTCCCGAATATGACGGTGGAGCAGAACGTCCTCTGCGCGCTGAAAAAGGAGAAGGACCCCGACGTCCGCAAAGCGGCCTGCGCGGAGGCCCTGCGCGCCATGCGGCTGGAGGAACTGGCCCACCGCCTGCCCAGTGAGCTTTCGGGCGGGCAGCAGCAGCGCGCTGCACTGGCCCGCATCCTGGCAGGCAAGCCCCGCATCCTGATGCTGGACGAGCCGTTCAGCGCACTGGACAGCTACCTCCGCGAGGAAGTGGAGGGCGAAGTGGGCAGCCTGCTGGCCGGGTTTGACGGCACGGCTCTGCTCGTGACTCACAACCGCGACGAGGCCTACCGCCTCTGCCGCGAGATGATCGTCATGGACGGCGGCGAGGTGCTCCGGGCCGGCACGACCAGAGAGGTCTTTGCAGACCCCCGCCGCCTGACCGCCGCCCGCCTGACCGGCTGCAAGAACATCCTGCCCTGCGTCCGGGTGGACGCGCACCGGGTGCATCTCACCGGCTGGGAGCAGGAGCTTGCCGTGGCGCTCCCGGTGCCGGAAAACTGCACCGCCGTGGGCATCCGTGCCCATGACCTCGTGCCCGCCGCAGCGGACAGCGACAACCGGCTGCCGGTGCGTGTGGGCGCTTCGAGCGAGAATCCGTTCGACTGGAATGTCATCTGCACCTCGGTGGATGGCAGCGCAAAGCTGTGGTGGAAGGTCTCCAAAACGACCCTTTCTTCACCCCCGCCGGAGACCCCGGCCTTCCTCCGGGCGGCGCCGGAAAACATCATGCCGCTGATATGACGGCAAACAAAAAAGGAACCGCTGTGCGTTCAAAACGCAGCGGTTCCTTTTTGCATCGCGTGTCACATCAGCGCCGTCAGCACCAGTGCGCACAGGGGCAGGGTGACGATGCTGAGCAGGGTGGTGAGGACCACGCATCCGGCCGCGAACTGCTCATCGTGGCCGAACTGAACGGCGAACACCGAGGTGATCGCGGCGGCAGGGCAGCACTCCAACAGCAGCACCACCTGTGCGCTCATGCCGAAGCGCAGCAGACCCAGCGCCGCAAAGGCCGCCAGACACACTGCCGGGATGACCAGCATCCGCAGCCCGGCCAGTTTCCAGATGTGCCGGTCGCAGACGATCTGCTTCAGGTCGCCCGTGGCGATGAGGATGCCGGTGATGAGCATGGAAAGCGGGGTGTTCATGTTGCTCAGCAGTTCCAGCGGCTGGGCGATGAGGGCGGGCACCGGGATCTGCAGCAGGTAGACGGCGAGGCCTACCACCATCGCATACAGCACCGGGGTGCGCAGCAGGCTGCTGGCCACTTCCTTCGGGCTGGAACTGCCGCTGACCATGCCGTAGCCCATGGTCCAGAGCAGGATATTGAACACGGTCACGTAGGCGCTGGCGTAGAGCAGCCCCTCCGACCCAAACAGCGCCGAAATGAGCGGGAAGCCCATATAGGCTGCGTTGGAGAAGACCGATGCGAACCGGAAGATGGGGGCCCGGCGGTCTTTCTGCCGGGCGGTCAGGGCCAGCGTCAGCACGGTGCCGATGAGGATGGCCAGAACGCTCAGCCCGAACGCGGCCAGCAGGTTGTGCAGGATCTCCTCGCTGAAGTCCATCATGTAGGAGTGGACGATCATGGCCGGAACGACCAGATAGACCAGCAGGTTCGAGAGAGTCTGCCGCCCTTCCGGCTTCAGCACACCGGTCTTGATGGCGGCCGCGCCCGCCCCGATGAGCAAAAACAACACGATGACCTGCTGTGCGCAGATAAGTGCCAGTTCCATTTTCAAATTCCTCCCAGCCAAATAAATACAAGCATGAATACAAGAAAAGGTATAGCACAAAACAGGGGATTTGGCAAGAGAAAAAATGAAACCCTCGCCGGTTCGCGTTTGCTCGCGGCCTCGCCCTTTGGGAGAGGTGGCATTGCAAAGCAATGACGGAGAGGGAAACGATCTGCAACGAACTTTTATGAATTTTCTGCTTCTTTTAGCCTACGACGGCACGAATTACTGCGGATTTCAGGTGCAGCCCAATGGGCGGAGCGTGGCCCAGACGTTTCAGGACGGTCTGGAGGCCGTGCTGGGCATCCGGCCCGACATCAAGGGCTGCAGCCGCACCGACGCCGGCGTCCACGCGCTGGGCTTCATGCTCAACTTCCACGCCGACACCCGCATCCCGGCGGCAAAGCTGCCGCTGGCGCTGAACCAGCATCTGCCCCCGGACATCCGGGCGCTGGAAGCGCGGGTGGTGCCGGACGATTTCCACGCCCGCTATGCGGCCCACACCAAGACCTATCTCTACCGCATCCACAACAGCCAGATCGACTCGCCCTTTGCCGCGCGGTATTACACCAAAGTGCCGGGGCGGCTGGACGCGGACAGGATGCAGCAGGCGGCGCAGTATTTTGTGGGAAAGCACGATTTCCTCGCCCTCTGCGCCTCGGGAAGCTCGGCTGCGGCTCACGGCGACACCGTGCGCACCATCACGGCCTGTGACGTTCAGCGCAGGGGCGACGACATTGACATCACGGTGACGGCAGACGGCTACCTCTACAACATGGTGCGCATCCTTGCAGGAACCCTCTGTGAGGCCGGTGCGGGGCGTCTTGCGCCTGAGGCCGTGCCGGGCATCCTCGCCAGCCGCGACCGCAAAAACGCTGGGCCGACGCTGGCGGCGAAAGGGCTTTTCCTCAGGAGCGTGGACTACGACACGCCCATAGAATAACGCAAACATGACCGATGCTCCCGGAGGGGAAACGCCCCTTTGGGAGCACTGTCATTGCACGAAGGGACAGGAGAGTATGAGAAAAAGACAGCGCGGCCCCCGGCCTGTGTCGGACGAGCCGCTTTCGGCGGGACGGGTCGAATACCTCGAGCAGGCCCGCGAGCGGGTGCGGAACCGGCGCATCCGCCGCACGGCACTCATCGTCGTGGCGCTGACGCTGGTAGTGCTGTTCACCACCGGCATCGTGGGCAGCTCTGTTGCCATGGCCAAGGACTGGGCCGACACCGCCCGCATCCTGCTCTTCCCCGGCACGGGCTGGCCCCAGCAGACCGGCGTCATGGAGGTGAAACAGCTGGCCGCCATGAACAGCAGCTTTGTGGAGCTGGGCGAGGAAGGGTGCGTGGTCTGGTCCCGCACCGGCACCCGGCTCAACTCCATCCAGAGCGGCTACGCCCGCCCTGCGCTGGCTGTGGGCAAGAACCGCTTTGTGCTCTACAACCGCTCGGGCAATGAGCTGCGGGTGGAGAGCCGAACCCAGAACCTCTACACCAAGACAATGGAGAGCAGCATCACCCTCTGTGCCATGGCCGACAACGGCACGCTGGCCGTCGTCACAGAGGACCCCGGCAGCGCGGCCCGGCTTCGGGTCTACTCGTCCTCAATGGAGCAGCTGTTGAGCTGGAGCCTTACCATCACCGACGGCACCCCGCTGCGGCTGGCTTTTTCGCCGGATGGGCGGCGGCTGGCAGTGGCGGCGGTGACGGTGAACGGCGGCCAGATGGTCACGAATTTCTATGTCGTCACTCTGGCGCAGGGCGACCCCGTGCTGGTGGGAAGCGGCAGCGGTGCGGCCCAGTGGCTGAGCTGGACCGGTTCCCAGAGCATTCTGGCCGCCGGCGACAGCCGCACTGTCCTCTACAACGCATCGGGCGGCGAGCAGGCAGCCTATGACTTTACCGGGCAGACCCTCCGGGACATCTCGGTGGACGCTTCGGGCAATACTGCCCTTCTGCTGGCCTCCGGCCAGCTCTGTCAGGCCGTGATGCTGGGCCGTGACCTCGGCGTCGAGAGCACCATGCAGGTGCAGGCGTCCAACCGCATCGTCCGCTCCGGTGCGCAGTTCTATCTGCTCACCGACAACGGCGTGGAGTGCCTTTCCACCGACGGCACCTCCCAGTGGACCCAGAGCCTTTCGGCCCGCCCACAGGGTCTGCTGGCCGACCGCAGGCAGCTGCTGGTCTTCTGCGGCAATACGGTGCAGGTATTGACCCCGCCTGCGGCGGAAAACAGCGCTCAAAGCAATACATAATAAGGAAAACAAGATATGTTCAAGAATCCGTCATTTCTTTTTGATATAGTATGTACCGTGGTCTGGCTGCTTCTGGCTATGCGCTATGCCCGCAAGGGCTTTCTCGCATCCAGTGTCCAGCTGGGCGGAAATGTCTTCAGCCTCGTGGGCGCCCGGGTCTTTTCGGGCTGGGCTGCTGCCGAGGTGTTCCAGCGCTTTCTGGCCGGGAGCTTCCGTACCCAGATCGCCGAGAGCATCTCGGCCGGAGGGGTCGTGGACCTGACCGGCATCGCGGACAAGTACGCGGGCTTTCTGCCCGAGAGCTTCCGCGCCTCCATCGTGGAGACCTGCGAGCGCTCCATCTCGGCTGTGCTCAGCGACAACGCCGTGGTGCTGGCGGACGCCATCGTCCAGAAGGTGCTGGCTCCGCTGCTCACGCCGGTCATCTCGGTCGTGCTCTTTTTCGTGGCCTTTGCCCTGCTGCGGATGCTGGTGAGTATGCTGGTCACCGTGCTGGGCCTCGTCAACCGGCTGCCGGTCATCGGCACCGTCAACCGCTGGCTGGGCTGGGTCACCGGCTGTGTCGCCAGCACCATGGACATCTATCTGGTGCTCTGTGTGGTGTGGGCCGTCATCGTCATCACCGGCGGCAATCTGACCGTCCTGAACGATACGGTCATGAGCAGCAGCCTTTACTATAAAGCATTCAATCTGTTCAACCCCTTCCTGTAAAGGGGAGCTTTAGGAGGAACCTATATGGTCTGCAATCGCTGTCAGAAACGTCCGGCCATCATCTTCGTCCAGCGGATGGAGAACGGCCAGATGAAAAATGAGGGCTTTTGCCTGCACTGTGCGCGTGAGCTGCACATCAAGCCGGTGGAAGACCTGATGAAGCAGTTCGGTATGTCCGACGAGGACATGGATAACATGGAAAACCGGATGGAGAGCATGATGGATGAGATGGGGGACGCGAACCCCCTCTCCCTCATGATGAATATGGGCCAGCCCATGGGCGGCGAGGAGAACGAAGGGGACGACGACCTTGTCCCCGGATCCAGCGCTACATTCCCGCTGGGTGTCAAGGCGGAGGGCGATGCCGGAAACAGCAAAAAGGCCCAGAAGAACGGCAAAAAGCCGCCCCGCCGCAAATTCCTCGACACCTACTGTGAGAACCTGACCCGCAAAGCCCGGGAGGGCAAGCTCGACGACATCGTGGGCCGCGACCGCGAGATTTACCGCACCATCCAGATCTTGAGCCGCCGCCAGAAGAACAACCCCTGCCTCATCGGTGAGGCGGGCGTCGGCAAGACGGCCATCGCCGAGGGCATCGCGGAGCGCATCGCCAAGGGCAATGTCCCTGTGGGTCTGAAGGATAAGGAGATCTTCCTGCTGGATCTGACCAGCCTCGTGGCCGGCACCCAGTTCCGCGGCCAGTTCGAGCAGCGGGTCAAGGGTCTGCTGAGCGAGGTCAAGGCCGCTGGCAATATCATCCTGTTCATTGATGAGATACACACCATCACCTCCGCCGGTGAGAGCGAGGGCGCCATGAATGCGGGCAACATCCTCAAGCCTGCCCTCTCCCGCGGTGAGATACAGGTCATCGGCGCCACCACCTTCAACGAGTACCGCAAGTATATCGAGAAGGACCAGGCTCTTGAGCGCCGCTTCCAGCCTGTCCGCGTGGAAGAGCCCAGCGTGGCCGATACGCTGGCCGTCATGAACGGCATCAAGAAGTATTACGAGGAGCACCACCATGTGCAGGTGGATGCCGATGTGCTGAGCGCCATCGTCACCCTCAGTGAGCGGTATATCACGGACCGCTACCTGCCCGATAAGGCCATCGACCTGCTGGACGAAGCCTGCGCCTGCTGCAATCTCGCCCACCCGGTCATCTCGGAGTATCTCGAGATGCAGAAGGAGCTGGACGGCCTCAGGCAGGAAGAGGCAGACATGGAGTCCTCCGACGTCAATGAGGCCATCGACTACGAGCAGGTGGCCCAGCGGAAGACCCGCATCGCCAAGCTCGAGGCAGAGCTGCCCGCAAAGCAGGCTGCTGCCAGCGAGATAAAAGTGACCATGGACGATGTGGCCAAGGTCATTGAGCTGTGGACAGGCATCCCGGCGGTGAAGATCCAGGAGACGGAGTTCGTCAAACTGGCCGGACTGGAAGCGGAGCTGAAAAAGAAGATCATCGGTCAGGACGAGGCCGTCCATCTGGTGGCACAGGCCGTCAAGCGGAGCCGCGCCGACCTGTCGGGCCGCCGCCGTCCCGCAAGCTTTATCTTTGTCGGCCCCACCGGCGTCGGCAAGACGGAGCTGGTCAAGCAGCTGGCAAACCAGCTCTTCGACGGCCCCGACCCGCTCATCCGTCTCGACATGAGCGAGTATATGGAGAAATATGCGGTGTCCCGCATGATCGGTTCGCCTCCGGGCTATGTGGGCTACGAAGAGGCCGGCCAGCTCACCGAAAAGGTGCGCCGCCGCCCCTACAGCGTGGTGCTGTTCGATGAGATCGAAAAGGCCCACCCTGACGTTATGAACATCCTGCTCCAGATCCTTGACGAGGGCAAGATAAACGATGCACAGGGCCGGACGGTGGACTTCTCCAATACGGTCATCTGCATGACCTCCAACGCCGGCAGCAGCGACAAGACGACCTCCGGCCTCGGCTTCAACAAGAGCGAGGAGCAGCTGAGTGAGGAAAAGACCCGCAAGGCTCTGAGCCAGTTCCTGCGGCCTGAGTTCCTTGGCCGTGTGGATGAGGTCATCGCCTTCAAGCCGCTGAGCCAGCAGACGCTGGAAGGCATCGCGGCTCTCATGCTGGATGAGTACAAGCCCAGTATGGAAGCCAAGGGCATCGCTTACAGCTACACTCCGGCGGCTCTCTCTGCCCTCGTGGCCAGGAGTCAGGGCGGCAAGTTCGGCGCCCGCGACCTGCGCCGCGTCATCCGCAAGGCTGTGGAGGACCCCGCCGCCGAGCGCATCATCGACGGCACCCTGAAAGCGGGCGGCAGCCTGACGGTGGATGCCGAAAACGGTGAAGTTATCTTGAAGTAAATGCTTGACTTTTCTGTACTATCGCATATAATAAAGACAGAAAGACAATGAATTCGTGCATAGAATTCACACCAAAAGAAGAAAACCCCTTCCTGGAGTTGCAGCTCCAAAGAAGGGGTCTTCTTTTTAGTGCTTACAGTCCTTGTTCAGCATTCTGTCAAGCCACTTGCTGATGAGATTAGAAGTCACACCAGCTGCGACAGATACAATGAAAGACAACATCTCGTGCATAGGACACACCTCCCTTCCCAATGAAATTGGGTCGGTAAGGACCGTGAGACGATTATAACATATAATTCGACCAAAAGATACAGTAAACGGCACTCCGAAGCAGTTCGGAGTGCCGTTTGTCATAGGCAGACTTAGTCGAGGGAGACCGGGAACTCGGGCTTGTTGGCCATACGGGCATTGGTGCGGCCCTCGGGGATGATCTCCCCGGCGGCGGTCAGCGCCAGCTTGGTGAGGGTGGGGCCTACCAGCTCATACACCAGCACCGAGAAGAGCACGACGTTGCGCACCATGTGGCCGTCGGAAAGCTCAGCGGCCTCGGCTGCCATGCCCAGCGCCACGCCAGCCTGCGGCAGCAGGGTGATGCCGAGGTACTTCTGGATGTTGTGGCTGCAGTGGGTGGCCCGGCCACTGACAAAGGCGCCGGAAATTTTGCCCAGAGAGCGGAAGGCGATGTACACCACGCCGATGAGGAGCACCAGCGGGTCGGAGAGGATGTTCAGATCCAGCTCTGCACCGCTGAGCACGAAGAAGAGGATGTTCACCGGCGACACCCAGCGGTCGAGGCGGTCCATCAGCTCATCGGAAGTGGGGCAGATGTTGCAGAACACCGTACCGGTCATCATGCAGACCAGCAGCAGCGAGAAGCCGCAGTGTATCGGCCCGATGTCGAAGGTGACCATGGACAGGCCCACCGTCAGCAGCACGAAGGCCACGGAAAGGCTCATGCGCTTGGAGCGGGAGTGAAAATAAATTTCCAGCTGGTTGAGCGCGAAGCCCGCCGCAGCGCCCAGACCCAGCGAGAAGACGATCTCCACCACCGGCTCCACCAGAACACTGATGGCGTCGATGCGGCCCTGCTCGAGGGCGTTGGCAATGCCGAAGGAGGCGGAGAAGAGCACGAGGCCCACGGCGTCGTCGATGGCGACCACCATCAGCAGCAGGTGGGTCAGCGGGCCGTTGGCCTTGTACTGCTTGACGACCATCAGGGTCGCGGCCGGGGCCGTGGCCGCTGCGATCGCACCCAGCGTGATGGCCGAGGCCATGGAGATGACATCCGGGCGGAGCAGATGCAGGACGACCAGCGCGAGATCCACCAGTGCGGTGGTGACGACGGCCTGCAGGATGCCGACTGTGATGGCCTGCCGGCCCATGCTTTCCAGCGTGGTCAGACGAAATTCGTTGCCGATGACGAAGGCAATGAAACCCAGCGCCACCTGGGTGATGAGGCCGTAGCTCTCCACCTGGGCCAGGCTCCCGAAGCCGATGCCCCAGCTGCTCAGGCCGAGTCGCCCCAGAAAGAAGGGCCCCAGCAGCAGGCCCGCCACCAGATACGACGTCACGGCGGGCAGGTGGGCGGCCTTGGCCAGCCGGGACATCAGAAGCCCTGCGATCAGTGCGAGGGACAGACAGATGAGTAATTGTTCCATGTTCATTGCAGGAGCGCGTTTTACCATTCGGCTCCCCGATCCTCCCTTTGAATGTGCTGCAAGCGGGGCGGATGCCGGGCCGCCGGGCGCTGCGCGTTGAAATGATGCCTAAAAATTATACCCTATTGTAAGCAAAAAAGCAACAACAGTTCATCTGCTTCAAATCTGAAGTTTTCTTAACATGCTGGGATACAAGCAAAAACCGGGCTGCTGAAAACGACAGCAGCCCGGTTTTGGAAACATTTGTGCAAAAAAAGCAACAAGAATGGTCTCAATTGAATTTGAAGATCTTCTGTGCGATGCGGTAACCGCCCACCACGATGGCGTCGCCCTTGGGGAAGTTCAGGTTGGTGATGCCGCCGAAACCGTAGCGGATGGCACGGTAGACATCGGGTTTGGTATTCTCCTTGAGGTACTTCCACAGGTCTGCCTTCTTGGCCTGCGCCTCGGCGCTGCCGTCCAGCAGCAGGAAGATGTCGCTGACGGCCATCATCGTGGAAAGGTAGTGCAGCATATAGGCGCGCAG
>OGDG01000857.1_pt1 | contig 13943 bp, 16 predicted proteins | sample 1570391 | NCBI WGS metagenome assembly OGDG01 (sample SAMEA2582186, study PRJEB24529) | metagenome | biome: Human gut stool | place: China | collected 2011 | reverse complement strand
ATCAAAGTCAAAGGTGGAAAATCACCCGTCCTTAATGCCGCAGAACAACATTAAGTCCAATCCGCCCGGTAGAGGACGCCACCGGGCGTAAACACATTGTTAACCTCGCAGGTAAACCGTTCCGCGCATATAGGTGGTGGCCTGGCCGCTAATCAGCACACGGTCGCCCTTCCACTGGCAGCGCAGGTCGCCGCCGCGAGCGGAGACCTGGCGCGCCATCATGGTGGTTTTCCCCAGCTTTTCGCCCCACCAGGGGATCAGCATGCTATGGGCGGAGCCGGTGACCGGATCTTCCGGCACCCCTTCTCCCGGGCAGAAGAAGCGGCTGACAAAGTCATACTCTTCATCCGGCGCGCTGACGCAGATCATTTTGCCAAGCGTTCGCAGCCGCGCCATATCCGGTCGCACCGCTTCAACCTGCTGGCGATCCGCCAGCACCACCAGATAATCGCGCCCTTCCCGCACCTCGACGGCAGACTCAAGCCCCAGTCCGGCCAGCAGATCCGCCGGCGGGTTTTCCACCGGGGAGGTCGACCACGCCGGGAAATCGAGCGTCAGCCAGTCGCCATTACGGGGGACCCGCAGCTCACCAACAAAACGGGTGCTAAAGAGAATCGTCGCCGAAGGATGGTCGAGATATTCGAAAATAACGTGCGCAGCGGCGAGGGTCGCGTGGCCGCAGAGATTGATCTCAGCGAGTGTGGTAAACCAGCGCAGCTCATAGCCCTCGTCGGTACGAACAAAGAAAGCCGTTTCGGATTGATTATGCTGCTGGGCCATTTTCAGGAGCACATCGTCGGCTAACCACTCGCTGAGCGGGCAGACAGCCGCGGCATTGCCGCCAAAGTTTTTATCGCTGAAAGCATCGACCAGATAAAATTGAATTTCCTGCATACCCTGTCCTTACTTTTTTTCTTTCCTTCAACATGACATAAAAGCGCCCCCTTGACACTATCCATAGCAAAATTAATCGCTTAACCGCGGTCAGCCCCTTGCAATGAAATGAGACGCAGATCACAAAATGATTGTCTTTTCGCCAACAATCGTTTTAAGATCAGCGTCACATCTTTCCCTGAATCACCAGTCCAGAGCTTATGACTACGAATACGGTCTCACGCAAGGTAGCGTGGCTACGTGTCGTGACGTTGGCCATCGCCGCGTTTATTTTTAACACCACAGAGTTTGCCCCGGTCGGTCTGTTGTCGGATATTGCCGACAGCTTCGGCATGGAAACCGCCCAGGTGGGCATGATGCTGACCATCTACGCATGGGTGGTGGCGTTAATGTCGCTGCCGTTTATGCTGCTTACCAGCAAAGTGGAGCGCCGGCGCCTGCTTATCGGCCTGTTTATTCTGTTTATCGCCAGCCACGTCCTGTCGTTTTTTGCCTGGAATTTTGACGTGCTGGTGATCAGCCGCATTGGTATCGCCTTTGCGCATGCAGTGTTCTGGTCGATAACGTCGGCACTGGCCATCCGCATGGCCCCGCCGGGCAAACGGGCGCAGGCGCTGAGCCTGATCGCCACCGGTACCGCGCTGGCGATGGTGTTTGGTATTCCGATCGGGCGCATTATCGGCCAGTATTTTGGCTGGCGGATGACCTTCCTGGCGATCGGCCTCGGCGCGTTAGCCACCCTGGCCTGCCTCGTAAAACTGCTGCCGACCCTGCCGAGCGAACATTCTGGCTCGCTGAAAAGCCTGCCGGTGCTGTTCCGCCGCCCGGCGCTGGTCAGCGTGTACATTCTGACCGTGGTGGTGGTGACCGCTCATTATACCGCCTACAGCTATATCGAGCCCTTTGTCCAGACGGTAGCGGGCCTGAGCGGCAACTTTGCCACCGTACTGCTGCTGATCCTTGGCGGGGCCGGTATTATCGGCAGCATTCTGTTCGGTAAACTCGGTAACCAGCACGCGTCGGGGCTGATAAGCCTGGCGATTGCCCTGCTGCTCGCCTGCCTGCTGCTGCTGCTGCCGGCCTCGCATAACCCGCAGCACCTGATGCTGCTCAGCATCTTCTGGGGGGTGGCGATCATGATTATCGGTCTCGGCATGCAGGTGAAAGTGCTGGCCTCCGCTCCGGATGCCACCGACGTCGCCATGTCTCTGTTCTCGGGCATCTTTAATATCGGCATAGGCGCCGGGGCGCTGGTCGGCAGCCAGGTGAGTCTGCATCTTTCCATGGCCTCCGTCGGCTACGTCGGCGCCATTCCGGCGCTGGTCGCGCTGGTCTGGTCGCTGATGATATTCCGTCGCTGGCCGGTATCGCTGGAAGACCATCAGCCGCACCACTCCTGAATCCGTCGCACAAAAAAGCCCGCCGGTATCGCGCCGGCGGGCTTTTTTTCTCTGCGCATCGCGGGCGGTCAGGGATGCCAGGTCGAAATGATCTCCAGCACGCCGTTAATAATAAACTGCACGCCCATGCAGACCAGCAGAAAGCCCATCAGTCGCGAGATGGCCTCGATGCCGCCTTTGCCAACCAGACGCATAATCGCGCCGGAACTGCGCAGACAAGCCCACAGAATCACCCCTAACAGCAAAAAGATGATCGGCGGCGCCGCCAGCACCACCCACTCCGGGAAGTCCACGCCGTGCTTAACGGTCGAGGCGGAGCTAATAATCATCGCGATGGTGCCCGGACCGGCGGTGCTTGGCATCGCCAGCGGCACAAAGGCGATATTGGCGGTCGGTTCATCCTGCAGTTCTTCCGATTTGATCTTCGCTTCCATCGAATCGTGGGCTTTTTGCTGGGGAAACAGCATGCGGAAACCGATAAAGGCCACAATCAACCCGCCGGCGATACGCAGCCCAGGTATTGATATGCCGAATGTATTCATCACCACCTGACCGGCATACCACGACACCATCAGGATGGCGAAGACATACACCGATGCCATTAACGCCTGTTTATTACGCTCGGCGTTGTTCATATTACCGGCCAGGCCAAGGAACAGCGCCACGGTTGTGAGTGGATTCGCCAGCGGTAAAAGCACCGCCAGGCCGAGCCCTATTGCTTTAAACAAATCGAACATAGTTAATTAAAGTCCCGTTAATATTCATTTTTTAAGAATGGTTTCATTCCGTGAGTATATCGGCTTCAACAAATTTGACGCCAACCTGCTGATAAATCACTTCTGCAAAAAAATAACAAGCGTTAGAAAAATCATAAAGAGTGACCCACATCGTACTTTTCCATTTTAGCAAATCGTGGCATCGGCCAATTCATAATGTTGACTTATGATTGCCTGGGCAATAGTATCACCTGCAACTAATTACTTGCCTGGGCAACCATTATGAAAAGTACCAGCGACCTGTTTAATGAAATGATCCCGCTGGGTCGCTTGATCCAGATGGTTAACCAGAAAAAAGATCGCCTGCTCAATGACTACCTCTCACCTATGGATATTACCGCGACCCAGTTTCGCGTGCTCTGCTCCATTCGTTGCGAAGTATGTATTACCCCCGTTGAGCTGAAAACCGTGCTTTCCGTCGACCCGGGCGCGATGACGCGCATGCTCGACCGCCTGGCGTGCAAAGGCTGGATTGAACGGTTACCCAACCCCGCTGACAAGCGCGGCGTGCTGGTGCAGTTGACGCCGGACGGCGCAGCCCTTTGCGAGCAGTGTCATCAGGTTGTGGGTCAGAAGTTACACCAGGAGTTAACGAAAAATCTGTCGGCGGACGAAGTCGCCATGCTTGAGCAACTGCTCAAGAAGGTCCTGCCGTAAAAATAAGAAGAGGTAAGATGATGTCCAGACGTAATAATGACGCCATCACTATCCATAGTATTTTGTCGTGGATCGAGGATAACCTGGAATCGCCCCTGTCGCTGGAAAAAGTGTCTGAGCGCTCCGGTTACTCTAAGTGGCACCTGCAACGTATGTTTAAGAAAGAGACCGGCCATTCCCTCGGCCAGTACATCCGCAGCCGCAAGCTGACGGAGATTGCGCAGAAGCTCAAGCAGAGTAATGAGCCAATCCTGTACCTGGCGGAACGCTATGGTTTCGAGTCGCAGCAGACCCTGACGCGAACGTTCAAGAACTATTTCGATGTTCCGCCCCACAAGTATCGCATAACGAATGTACCTGGCGAATCCCGCTATCTACATCCGCTAAATAACTGATGTTAATCGCCTGCACTATAAAAGACGTATTGAGGAAATCATGAAACTATTCGCTGCCGCAGCTATCGTACTCTTGTCGCTGGCCTCCAGCCTCAGCTATGCGGAGCAAAACACCACGCCGGTGCGTCAAAACCAGCGTGATACAATGATTATCCCTTCCGAACATAATGATTCGCCGTTTGATTTCAATCATATGGCGGCTGGTAATGATAAATCTGACGAACTTGGCGTGCCGTACTACCAGCAGCACGACCTGTGATGCCATTACACGCATAATTGTGTATAGCCCCGTCTCCGGGGCTTTTTTTTATCCGCGCGCCATGCCAGGCCGCACCAAACGTAAGCCAAAGACATTAATGTAGAGCCCGGCCATAATCAGCACCGCCCCGGTGAGCTGCAGTCCGCTCAGCGTCTCCCCGAGCAGCAGCGCAGCGCTGGCCATTCCCACCACCGGCACCAGCAGCGACAGCGGCGCCACCCGCCAGGTTTCATACCGCCCCAGCAGCGATCCCCAGATGCCATAGCCGACGATAGTGGCGATAAACGCCAGATAAAGCAGCGACAGTATCGTTAGCAGATCGATGTGTTGCAGACTCGCCAGCATGGTCTGCGGGCCATCGATCAACAATGAGGCCAGCATAAACGGCAGCACCGGGATCAGCGCGCTCCAGACCACCAGCGACATGATTGGCGGCCGGCTCGCCTGGGACATGATTTTCTTGTTGAAAATATTGCCGCAGGCCCAGCTGAGCGCCGCCGCGAGGGTCAGCATAAAGCCCACCAGCGGCACATGCTCCCCGCCAAGGCTGCCCTCCACCAGCACCAGCACGCCAAAGATCGCCAGGGCGATCCCCGCCAGCTGCTTGCCCTGCAGACGTTCGCCAAAGACGAAGGCGCCAAGGATGATGGTGAAGAAGGCTTGCGCCTGCAGCACAAGGGAGGCCAGCCCGGCCGGCATACCTAGGCCGATAGCGCAGAACAGAAAGGCGAACTGACCGAAACTTATGGTCAGGCCATAGCCCAGCAGCAGGCGCAGCGGAATAGCTGGCCGGGCGACAAACAGCAGCGCCGGGAAGGCGACCAGCATAAAGCGCAGCCCCGCCAGCATCAGCGGCGGCATATTGTGCAACCCCAGCTTAATCACCACAAAGTTAAGCCCCCACACCACCACTACCAGCAGCGCCAGTAGTCCATCTTTCCTCGTCATACCCCTGCCTCTGTCGTTATTGGAATTTTTGTGAACAAAATCAAAGTAGCGAAAAAGCGGCCGCTGGGATAGATCATTATTTTTGGCAGGCCCGGAAGTGCGCCCGTCGACCGCGATGACCTGTACAAGGCGTAATGGCCGTGTTATTTGTGATCGAAGACATAAAATTATAACAACATGACAGGCAAGGAAATCATGATCACCACTCTCCGGCGCTCCACCATCGCGCTGCTGGCATCGTCGTTACTGTTGACTATCGGCCGCGGGGCCACACTGCCGTTTATGACCATCTATCTCACCCGACGCTTTCAGCTGGAGGTGGATGTGATTGGCTATGCCCTGTCGCTGGCGCTGGTGGTTGGGGTGTTGTTCAGCATGGGTTTTGGCATCCTCGCTGACAGGTTCGATAAAAAGCGCTATATGGTGTGGTCAGTGCTGGTGTTTATTCTCGGCTTCAGCGCAATACCGCTGGTCAATAACGCCCCCCTGGTGGTGATCTTCTTTGCGCTGATCAACTGCGCCTACTCGGTCTTTTCCACCGTCCTGAAAGCCTGGTTCGCCGACCGGCTGACGGCAGAGAAAAAAGCGCGCATCTTCTCGCTGAACTACACCATCCTTAACATCGGCTGGACCGTTGGGCCGCCCATCGGCACCCTGCTGGTAATGCACAGTATCAATTTGCCGTTCTGGCTGGCGGCCGCCTGCGCCGCCTTTCCGCTGGTGTTTATTCAGCTGTTTCTTCAGCGGGATGGCGCCGCCGCGGCCCAGCCGGGCGCCGCGCCCTGGTCGCCTTCGGTGTTGCTGCGCGACCGGGCGCTGCTGTGGTTTACCTGCTCCGGGCTGCTGGCCTCCTTCGTCGGCGGCGCGTTCGCCTCCTGTCTCTCGCAGTATGTGCTGGTGGTCGCCAGCAGCGATTTCGCCGAGAAAGTGGTGGCCGTGGTGCTGCCGGTCAACGCCGCGGTGGTGGTTGCTCTGCAGTACGCGGTTGGCCGGCGGCTGAGCGCGAGAAATATCCGCCCGCTAATGACCTTCGGCACCGTCTGCTTTGTGATCGGCCTTGTGGGCTTTATGTTCTCTGGCGCCAGCCTGTGGGCGTGGGGGATCTCGGCGGCGATCTTCACCCTCGGGGAAGTGATTTATGCCCCCGGGGAGTATATGCTGATTGACCATATTGCCCCGCCGGGGATGAAGGCCAGTTACTTCTCCGCCCAGTCGCTGGGGTGGCTGGGGGCGGCATTCAACCCGATGCTGACGGGGTTGATCCTCACCCATCTGCCGCACTGGTCGCTTTTTGTCATTCTTATCGTGGCGATTGTCGCCGCCTGGCTGATGATTTTCCGCGGGATCAATGCCCGCCCCTGGCAACCGGATTCTCCGCTGGCCAACGCCTGACGCCAGCTGGCATGCGACTGTCAGGTTGCTGTCGGGCCGTTGTCGGGTCGCTGTCGTGGTGGCTGGCGGCCCGGTTCACCATACTCCATCACAGGTTTACATCCGCAGAACGTTATGGAGCATACGAATATGAACAGCAACAATCAGGTCAAACAATTACGGCTGCAGCGCGCCTGGTCCCAGGAGCAGCTGGCCGAAATGGCGGGTCTCAGCGTCCGCACGATCCAGCGCATTGAGAATGGCGAACGCCCGGGGCTGGAGACCCTCAGCGCCCTCGCCGCGGTCTTTGAAGTGACGGTGGCCGAGATCGGCGGCGAAGCCCGGCGGGAAGACGCGCCGGGCCAGGAAGCTTCACTGGATCTGCGCATAGAGGAAGCCAAAGCGCGGGTGCATCAGGAGAGCCGCTTTTTCCGTTCGCTGTCGGTGGCGCTGGTGGTTTGCGTGCTGCTGGCGGTGCTTAACCGCTTCACTAATCCACAGTACTACTGGTCCGGCTGGGTCGCCCTGATCTGGGGCGCCCTGCTGGTGGTGAGAGGATTACGCCTGTTCGTGTTCGGCGAATGGATTAAAAACTGGCGCCAGGCGCGCCTGCAGCGGCTGCTGCGCAAATAGGCCGCAAGCCGGCGGCGCGACCGCCGCCGGCCTGGTCAGATGGTCACCATCGCCCGCACGTTGTCGCTCTCCATATCACCACCCTTGCCTTGCTGGACGATGGCGCCGCGCGACATCACCAGGTAGTGGTCCGCCAGTCCGGCGGCAAAGTCATAGAACTGCTCCACCAGCAGGATCGCCATGTCTCCGCGGCTCGCCAGCTGGCGGATCACCTCGCCAATCTCTTTGATGACCGAGGGCTGGATCCCCTCGGTGGGTTCATCAAGGATCAGCAGCTGTGGGCGGCTGGCCAGCGCGCGGCCGATCGCCAGCTGCTGCTGCTGGCCGCCGGATAAGTCACCGCCTCGCCGCTGCTTCATGGTCCTGAGCACCGGGAAAAGCTGGTAGATCTCCTCCGGCACCTGCTGCGCTTCGCGGGCGGGAAAGCGCGACAGCCCCATCAGCAGGTTTTCTTCCACCGTCAGGCGCGGAAATATCTCGCGCCCCTGGGGGACGTAGGCGACCCCGGCCTGCACCCGCTGGTGCGGTTTGCGATGGGTGATGTTCTGATCCTGCCAGCGTACCTCACCGCTGCGCGCCGGGATCAGCCCCATCAGGCATTTCAGCAGCGTAGTCTTACCAACGCCATTGCGCCCCAGCAGGCAGGTGACTTCGCCCTGGCGGGCGGAAAACTCCACCCCGCGTAAAATATGACTGCCGCCGTAGTATTGATGTAGCTGACTCACCTGTAACATTGGCGCTCCTTAACGTCCCAGATAAACTTCAATGACCTGCTCATTGGCCTGCACCTCCCGCAGCGATCCCTCCGCCAGCACCTGGCCCTGATGCAGGACCGTCACCCGGTCGGCGATGGTCTCGACAAATCCCATGTCGTGCTCCACCACCATCAGGGAGTGCTGTCCAGCCAGGGTACGAAACAGCTCCGCCGTATACTCCGTTTCCGCATCGGTCATGCCGGCCGCCGGCTCATCAAGCAGCAGCAGATGCGGCTCCTGCACCAGCAGCATGCCGATCTCAAGAAACTGTTTCTGACCATGGGACAGCAGACCGGCCTGGCGGTAGCGCTCGCCGTCAAGACGCAGCAGGCGCAGCACCTCATTCAGCCGATCGTCCTGTTCGCTGCTCATCCGGGCGCGCAGGCTGGCCCACACCGATTTATCCCCCTTCATCGCCAGGGCGAGATTTTCCGCCACCGTCAGCGCTTCGAAGACCGTCGGCTTCTGAAACTTGCGCCCGATGCCCTGGCGGGCGATGGCCACCGGGTCAAGAGTGGTCAGATCCACCGACTGGTCATAGAGCGCTTTGCCGCTCTGCGGCCGGGTCTTGCCGGTGATCACGTCCATCAGGGTGGTCTTGCCCGCCCCGTTGGGGCCGATCACACAGCGCAGTTCGCCAACGCCGATCGCCAGCGACAGATCCGTCAGCGCCCGGAAACCGTCAAAGCTGACGTTGATGTTCTCCAGCTGCAGCACCGGATCGGTTTGTTCGCGAAAGCGATCGCCGGGCAGCTGGCGGGTAAATAGTCCTTCATCCGGTTGCATTAGCGGTCTCCTCGACGCAGCAGGCCCATCACCCCGCGGGGTAAAAACAGGGTCACAATGATGAAGATGAGGCCGAGAAACAGCTGCCAGTACTCTGGCATCGCCACGGTGAAAATGCTTTTCGCGCCGTTGACCAATCCGGCGCCAAGCACCGGGCCAATCAGGGTGCCGCGCCCGCCGAGCGCCACCCAGATGGCGGCCTCGATGGAGTTGGTCGGCGACATTTCGCTGGGGTTGATGATCCCCACCTGCGGGACATATAACGCCCCCGCCAGACCGCAGAGCACCGCCGACAGCGTCCACACCAGCAGCTTGAAGCCGCGCGGGTCGTACCCGCAGAACATCAGTCGGTTTTCGGCGTCACGCACCGCGGTGAGGATCCGGCCAAACTTACTCTGCGCCAGCGCCGCGCCCAGCCACAGCGTCAGCAACAGCAGCAAAACCGTGGCCATAAACAGGCTGGCGCGGGTGCCGGTGGCGGTGATCGGAAAACCCAGCAACGTGGTAAAACCGGTGAAGCCGTTATTCCCGCCAAACCCGGTCTCGTTGCGAAAGAACAGCAGCATACCGGCATAGGTCAGGGCCTGGGTCATGATCGAGAAATAGACCCCTTTGATCTTCGAGCGAAAGGCAAACCAGCCGAAAACCAGGGCCAGCAGACCGGGAACCAGCACCACCAGCGCCATCGCCCAGGCGAAATGCTGCGTGCCCCACCAGAACCAGGGCAGCTCGCTCCAGGAGAGAAAAGACATAAACGCCGGCAGACCGTCGCCCGCCGCCTGGCGCATCAGGTACATGCCCATAGCGTACCCGCCGAGGGCAAAGAAAATCCCGTGCCCCAGCGACAGCATACCCGCGTAGCCCCAGACCAGATCCAGCGCCACCGCCACAATGGCGTAGCAGAGGATTTTGCCGCTCAGCGTCAGCAGCCAGCTCGGCACCGCCAGCGGATGGGAGGCCGGCAGCAGCGCCAGGAATGGCATACTCAGCAGCCCCAGCACCAGCAGGATCCCCAGCCAGCGCAGAGGCCGCGGCGCGCGCTGCGCCAGCGTTAAGGTGATTGGTTGGCTCATTAGTCAATAACCCTCCCTTTCAGCGCGAACAGACCCTGTGGGCGTTTCTGAATAAACAGAATAATCATCACCAGGATCAGGATCTTGCCCAGCACCGCGCCCATTTGCGGTTCGAGAATTTTGTTGAAAATGCCCAGCCCAAAGGCCGCCGCCACGCTGCCGGCCAGCTGGCCGACGCCGCCCAGCACCACCACCAGAAACGAGTCGATGATGTATCCCTGACCCAGTTCAGGCCCGACGTTGCCAAGCTGCGACAGCGCCACGCCGCCCAGCCCGGCAATACCGGAGCCGAGGCCAAAGGCCAGCATATCCACCCGCCCGGTAGGCACGCCGCAGCAGGCGGCCATCGCCCGGTTCTGCGTCACGGCGCGGACGTTCATCCCCAGACGGGTGCGGTTCAGGATGAGCCAGGTAAAGCACAGCACCAGCAGGACGAACGCCAGCACCGCCAGCCGGTTCCACGGCAGGATCAGGTTCGGCAGGACCTGCACGCCGCCGGAGAGCCAGGCCGGGTTTGCCACCTCCACGTTCTGCGCGCCAAACAACATCCTCACCAGCTGGATAAGCATCAGGCTGATCCCCCAGGTGGCGAGCAGCGTTTCCAGCGGCCGACCATACAGATGACGAATAATGGTGCGCTCCAGCGCCATGCCGATCCCGGCGGTCACCAGAAACGCCACCGGCAGCGCGACCAGCGGATAAAAGGCCAGCCATTGCGGCGCGAGCTGCGCCAGCGCCTGCTGTACCAGCCAGCAGCTGTAGGCGCCGATCATTAACATCTCGCCGTGGGCCATGTTAATCACCCCCAGCAGGCCATAGGTGATCGCCAGCCCCAGCGCGGCCAGCAACAGCACCGATCCCAGCGACAGTCCCATAAAGGCCTGGCCCAGCAGATCGCCGACGAGCTGACCGCCCTCACGGCCTTTATGCCGGGCGTTGCAGTCGCCTGCGTTTACGGTGGCGCCAACATGGAAAAGCAGGCCAGACGCCTTGCAGAGGGGTGCCAGATCGTGGTCGCCACCCCCGGCCGCCTGATGGACCATTACAAACACCACAGCATCGACCTCTCCCACGTCACCCAGATCGTGCTGGACGAAGCCGACGAGATGCTGAACATGGGCTTCTATAAGGATGTCCGCCACATCATCGAGCTGATGAAGGCCCGCAAACACCTGTCCATGTTCTCGGCCACCATCAGCCGCGAGGTCATGGACATCGGCTGGCTGTACCAGCACAACGCCGAGGAGATCACCGTCCAGCCCAAGGAGGAGAGCCAGCCCAAGATCACCCAGTACATGCTGGAGACCTCCGGCCGCAACAAGCTCTCCGACCTGGCCCAGATCATCATCGGCGAGGGTTACAAGCGGGTCATGGTCTTCTGTGATACCAAGTTCAATACGGCCACGCTGGCCAACCAGCTGGCCCGCCTCGGCTTCTCGGTGGACTGCCTCCACGGCGACCTCTCCCAGAAAGAGCGCAACCAGATCATGCAGAACTTCCGGGACGGCAAACTGGCCATCCTCGTGGCCACCGACGTGGCGGCCCGCGGCATCGACGTCTCGGACGTGGACGCCGTCATCAACTACGACGTCCCCGGCGACAACGAACATTACACCCACCGCATCGGCCGCACCGGCCGCGCCAAAAAAGAGGGCGTCAGCTACCTGTTCTATGTGCCGGAGGAAAAGAAGCGGGTGCAGGAGCTTCTCCGCCTGACCCGCAACACCGACCTGTGCACCCCGGTCCACTTCGATTTCAACCATGAGCGGATCGTAGTGGAAAAACAGGCCGACCATGCCGACCGGTTCCAGATCAAGTGCTATTTTTAAGCGCAAAAAGTCTTTCTCTCGGCGAGGGGAAGACTTTTTTGCTGAAACCCCTTGACCTTCCCCTTTCTGGAAGGTGTAAAGTAGGTGCGTAAGGAGGCCGCCGAGCGATGAAGATCAACGAAGTAGAAGCTGCTGTGGGCGTGACCAAGAAGAACATCCGCTTTTATGAGGAAGAAGGGCTCATCAGCCCCCGGCGGGAACCCGGCAACGGATACCGCAGCTACTCCGAGGCGGACGTGGAGCGCCTGCGCCGCATCAAGCTGCTGCGCAAGCTGGACGTCCCGCTGGCAGAGATCCGCCAGATGCTGGAAGGGGAGTGCACCCTTGCCGACGGCATGGCCCGCCAGATGGAACGTCTGTGCGCCCGCCGCACGGACCTCGACGAAGCCATCAGCTTCTGCGAGCGATTGCAGCGGGAACCCGGCAGCCTCAGTGAACTGGATGTGGAGCAGACGCTGGCGCGTCTGTCCGCAAAAGAGGAACAGGGGGTGTCCTTTGTGAACATTGAACAAGTAGACCGGAAAGCCGAGCGCATCAAAGGGGCGTTGGTGGGCGCAGGCCTGTTTACCGTGATCATGCTGCTGACCATGGGCATTACCGCGTGGGCCATCTGGATGGACCCGCAGGATATGCCGCCGCTGCCGCTGCGGGTGCTGCTGTTCGGCATTCCGGCGGGCTGCATCCTTGGTACGCTGAAGGTTCTGGCAGACCGGATCCGAGAGATCAGAAAGGGAGAAGAAGATGCTTATCGTAACTATTAACGAAGTCCCCGGCAAAAAGATGGAGGCCCTGGGCGTGGTGCGGGGCAGCACGGTGCAGAGCCGCAACTTCGGCCACGACATCATGGCCGGGTTCCGCACCCTTGTGGGCGGCGAAGTCACCGACTATGCCGAGATGCTCACCGAAGCCCGGCAGATCGCCACTGGCCGCATGGTCAAGAACGCCGAAGAGCTGGGCGCGGATGCTGTGGTCGGAATGCGGTATGCGTCCGCCAGCGTCATGCAGGGCGCAGCGGAAGTCATTGCGTATGGAACGGCGGTGAAGTTCGTATGAGCAGCAGAGAAAAACAGGGTTTTGGAATCTACTTTTTAACGGCATTCGGTCTGGCCTGGCTGTGTCAGGTGTATGCAAGCATGCAGCTCCTTCAGGGCAATGCTGCGGTATACCGTGCGCTGCTGTCCGTGAGCATGTTCTGCCCTCTGGCGGCCGTGCTTGCGGCGAAAAAAATCTATCTGCATCAGCCCACCGGCATCGGCTGGAAGGTGCAGGGCAAGCGTCGCTATTGGCTGGCCGCCTGGTTTGGCCCGGCAGTGTTCACCGTGCTGGCAGCGGTGCTCTATTTTGCAGTGTTCCCGCATCGGCTGGATGTTTCGGGCAGCTGGCTGGTGGCGGCTTACGGCGGCGAGATGGACGCCCAGACTTTGAAAAGCCAGCTGGGGGTATCCAATGTCAGCTACATGTTGCAGACCGGCCTGGTTGCCGTGACGCTGGCTCCGCTCATCAATATGTTCTTTGCCGTGGGCGAGGAAGCCGGGTGGCGCGGATATATGATGCCCTGCCTGAAGGAACGGTTTGGCCTGCTCAATGGCCGTCTGCTGGGCGGTGTCATCTGGGGCGTCTGGCATTGGCCGCTGATGCTGCTGGTGGGTTATGAGTACGGCACGGACTATCTGGGCGCACCGGTACTCGGCCTTGTGGTATGGTGCGTGTTCTGCTTTGCCATGAACAGTCTGCTGGATCTTCTCTATGAAAAGACCAGCTGCATCTGGGTGCCGGCCATCGCGCATGGTGCATTCAATGCAGTTGCGGCGCTGTTCACGGTGCTGACCTACCCGGCAGATGCCTATTATAATGTGCTGGGCCCCACGCCCATTGGTCTGATCGGGCTGCTGCCGGTGCTGGCAGCAGCGGTCTGGCTCACGTTGCGTGAGATGAAACAGGAAGAGAAAAGCTGAATCCAGGCTCCATGTCTGCATCCTCCGATGCCAGGCGTGGAGCTTTTCTATATAATAGGAAGAAAGCTTGAAACAGCAGCACATTGGCAGCGAAAAAAGGGACCGATCTGCCCCGAACGCAGCAATTTGAAGTTTTTTGAAAAAACTTGTAAAAAAGTGTTGACATCCACCCCGGTGTATGGTATTATACTTGAGCGCCAAGCGCTGAGACA
>OGDG01000852.1_pt1 | contig 14054 bp, 13 predicted proteins | sample 1570391 | NCBI WGS metagenome assembly OGDG01 (sample SAMEA2582186, study PRJEB24529) | metagenome | biome: Human gut stool | place: China | collected 2011 | reverse complement strand
TGGGTGATGCCGCGCTCCTTGCGCAGCAGCTTGATGATACGATTGAACTCCATGGTGTGCTCTCCTCAATATCCGCAGGATCTGTTTTTTGGCAACATCCTTGTTTTTGGTTTACAACAGGTTGATTATACACACTGGAAAACGACTTGTAAAGCAAGAAAAATGCCGATATTTTTCGTCTTTTTTCGTCATTATTGTCAAAAGTCTTGCCGGAAGCCCCATATCTATGCTAAACTATGGGTATTAACACATAGATTTTGTGTCTCCGCTGCGGCAGAAAAACGACAGGCGTGGTGAAAGTCGTTCTTTTCCGAAACAAAAATTTTTCAAACAGGTGGTTCCATCTTTCCACGGTTTGTGCTATAATCTCTTCTTGGCGACTGTTCTTGACCGGCGCACAAATCCGCAAAGGACAAGCCAGACGCTATAAAAGGTAATATACCAAGATTAAGAAAGAGGAAACTTCAGTATGAAACTCGAGCGCAAAGTCCGTCTGTGCAGCGCTGCCGCTGCGGTCCTGATCGCCGCCATCGCCCTGACCGGCTGCGGCGGTTCCAAGTCCACTGCTTCTTCCGCAGCCGCTTCTTCTGTGGCTGCTTCCACCGCTGCCGCCACCAACAACAGCTGCGGCGAGGGTGTGACCTGGGCACTGGCTGACGGCACCCTGACCATCAGCGGCACCGGCCGTATGACCAACTTCACCAAGGATGCTCCGGCTCCCTGGGCAGCTCAGGCCGACCAGATCACCACCGTTGAGGTGGAGGGCACCGTTACCAGCGTGGGCGCTACCGCCTTCAAGGACTGCACTGCCCTGACCACCGTGAACATCGCCGACGGTGTGGAGTACATCGAGGCCGGTGCTTTCAACGGCTGCACCGCCCTGACCGAGGTCAACATCCCCCTGAGCGTGGGCTACATCAAGACCGGCGCTTTCAAGGATTGCAACGCCCTGACCAGCGTGACCATCCGCGACAACTGCCGTCTGGACATGAACGTGTTCCCCACCACCGTGGAGGTCAACCGCGCCGAGGGCTAAGCCCATCCCGTAATTTTGAACCAAAAGAGGTGTGATCCATGAAAACCTTCAAACTTCATCTCATCCGCCACGGCATAACGGCGGGCAACCTGCAGGGTCTGTACATCGGCAGCGGCACCGACCTGCCCCTGTGCGACGAGGGCCGCGCTCAGCTGGCTGACCTGAAGGAGCGGTTCGCCTACCCGCAGGCAGACACCGTCTTTTCCTCTCCGCTGCTGCGTGCGGTGGAGACCGCCAACATCCTGTTCCCCGGGGCTGCCCACCAGTTTACGGTGCACGATCTGCGGGAAGCCGGCTTTGGCAAGTTTGAGGGCAGACCGGTGAAGGAGCTTGTGCAGGACGAGGACTTCAAAAAGTGGATCACCCCGGGTTCCGGCTATCTGCCGGAGGGCGCAGAGCCCACCGAGCAGTTCCACGCCCGCTGCGCCGACAGCCTTATGAAGCTGTTTGAGTACATGATCCGCATGGACGTTACCGAGGCCGCCTGCGTGACCCACGGCGGCGTGATCATGAGTATGCTCAGCCAGCGCGCCGTACCCACCCGCCGTCCCGAGCAGTGGATGGCAGACCCCGGCTGCGGCTACACCGTGCAGACCGATGTGCAGCTGTGGATGCGGGACAAGCTGGTGGAGGCCATCGACATCGTACCTTTTGGCTACGCCGACACCCTGCAGGGGCAGGCCGAAGCCGAGGAAAACGAGGCTTACGAATAAGAAAGGGTTACAGTTTTCCGCTGCCCCTTGACAGAACGCGCAGAATCCTTTATTGTTAAAGGGTAGTATTGTATCGTACACAGGAGGAACGCTGTCATGTCCCAATCCCTCTCCCGCCGGTCATTCCTGAAATGTGCCGGTTCCGGTGCGGTCAGCCTTGCGGCTGCGCTGCTTACCGGGGTCTGTGCTGCGGCGCAGCAGCCGTGTCTTACGGGCGAGCCTGCCCTGCTGGACGGCAAAGCTGCCGTGGAGCTGCTGGGCTATGCCCCGGCACCGGAGCTGGGCGGCGTACTGGTGTACCTCTCGGTGGAAAACCTTTCGGCAGCCAGCCTGCCGGTGGATACCAGCTATCTGCAAAGCCGCGGGCTGCGCACCCGGGAGCAGCTGTACAGCATGGGCACCGGCGTGACCGCTGCCTGCAACGGCCAGAGCGTGCCCTGCGGCAGCTTTGCCGCCCCGTTGTACAGCGAGAACGCGGCGGATGCTTCGGTGTTCACCCTGAACCTTGCCGCCGGACGCGGTGCGCTGCTGCACTGTTTCTGCGCCGTGCCGGAGGATTGGCAGACCCTTGAGCTGACATGGCACCCGGACTTTGCCGCCGGGCGCAGCGCCATCTTTACGGTGCGCCGTAATACCGATGAAGCCGCTCTGGGCCCCGTGCCCACCACCCCCGCCGAGGTCGGCAGCGTGGTGGATCTGTAACAGCATACCAAAAGAGCCATTGCACAAAATGCGTGCAATGGCTCTTTTTTGTTGTTTGAAACCCCTTCCGTCATCGCCTGCGGCGATGCCACCTTCCTCTTAAGGCGCCCCCTTGAGGAAAGACTTCCCCCGCTCCGGGGGAAGATGTCACCGCAGGTGACAAAAAGGGGAATCTGGCTGCGAACGCAGTGAGCAGACTGAGGGGGTATTGGAGCAGCAACACTTTTTTTGCGCTTACACCCCCACCAGCGCTTCGCCGGTGCTGCTTTGCACCAGCAGCTCCTGCCCGGTAAGGCTGGAAAGCAGGGCGATGTAGCTGCGCCCTGCCGGGAGTTCCAGCGGCTTGCCGTTGGAATCGTAGAGGGCAAGGGTGCTCTGGGTGCCCTGCGTCCATGTGATCTGCCACAGGTGTCCGCCGTTCAGCCAGATGCCGCCGCCCATGGAAAGGTCGTAGTCCAGCGTGCGGCCGTCGTCCCGCAGGGAGGAGCCGCTGTACAAGATGAGCAGATTGTCAAAGGCTGCCTGTGTGCCGGTGTTGGCATCCAGCTGCGGGGTGCCGTCGGCGTGCAGCATCCCGTAGGCGGCAAGGGCGTCGTCATAGACAAAGCCGGTAGCTCCGCCGGACTGGAAATTCACGGTCACGTTTACCGCATCGGCGGCGTTTGCGTCCGGCAGATGGCCGGTGTCCCGCTGGGGCAGCAGAGCGGGCAGAACGCCTGCCGTCTCGCTCTCGCTGCCGGCGGCGTTCTGGTTTACAGCGGCGGAGATGCTCAGGCTGTCCAGCACCGAGGAAACGGCTTTGCCGCTGGTGCGCCACAGGGGCGTGCTGTTCCAGCTGTAACCGGTGCTGACAAAGGCGTTGCACCCCACCTCCTGCGCGTCCACCGCGCGGAGATTGTAGTATTCGAGATACCGTTTGGCGTATGCGCTGCTGCCGCACTGGATGGGCAGCACCTGCTGCCCGCTGAGCAGCCGCCAGTATAAGTCCTGCCCGCGCGTCACCGGCCCTACCACGGGCATGGCGCTGAGGGCGGGGTATACCAGACACAGCTCGGTAGAGCTGCCGCTCTCGGTCAGGGCTTCCAGCACCACCGAGGCGCTGCCGATGCCCCACTGGGTAGTGCTGCCGGTGGTGTTCTCGATGACCACCGCCGCCGCCCGCTGCTCCGGGTACAGCAGCTGCTGCCCGGTAAGCGGGTCTGCCGGGGCGGTGCTTTCTGCCGGCGCAGCGGCGGTGCCCCCGCAGCTGCCCAGCAGCACCGCGCACAGCACGGCTGCACCAAGGCGCAGGCTCCATTTGCGTTTCATGGGTCTCTCCCCTTACTGATAGTTAAAGTTTTGCCACTCGTCGTCGTCCACGATGGCCAGATAGGTCTTGCCGCGGTTGAAGCAGATCTCGCTGCCGTCGGCGGCATAGACCTTGATCGGGTGCTCCGGGGATGCCTTCTGCCATGTGCCGTGCTGCACCGCGCCCCGGGTGAAGAAATAGGCTTCGCCGCCGGACACATAGTCCACCTGCTGCACGCCGCCGGAGTCGCCGGGGTAGTCCGCGATGCCTGCAAAACAGACCAGCAGGTTGGCAAAGCCGAGCTGCTTGCCGGTCAGCTCGTCCACGGTGTTCTCAAAGGCACCGGCGGCGCGGCTGTACATGGACATTTTATAAAGGTGCTCCCAGCGGTTGTAGCTGAAGGTGGTCTTGTAGCTGTCCGAGTGCACGATGTTGATGGTCTTGGCGGCGGCAGCACCGGACATCTTGTTCTCTGCGCCGGTGCGGTAGTCCGCAAAGCGGAAGAAGGTGCTCTCGTAGGGGTATTGCAGCCCGATCCCCGCGTTGGCAGCGGCCTGCCGGATCTCGGCACCGGAGGTGAACTCGGTGTGTTCATACGCCACATTGCGGCCGCGGCTGTCGCGGTGCGCCACATGGGGATGGGTGGGGGTATCAAAGTAGCTCTTGCCGCCGATGTTCAGGCCAGAATATTGATATACATTGACAAACTGGGTGCAGAAGATGCTCTCGCCGTCGTGGTAATAGGCCCCACCTCCGGGATGGCGTTGGCGTCGTGGTACACCGCGCAGAAGCGGGAGATGTCGCCCTCCACCTTGCTCTCAATGAGCAGGTCAGCCGAGCCGATGCCGCGCTGCGGGCGGGCGTTCTGCCGCTGGGTGTTGCTGATGTTGTTCACCATCACGCCGACAATACGGCCGTTGCTGCGGCGCGGCTCGCCGGTAAGGGGGTCGGCGTTATAGGCGGGCAGGCTGCTGTCGGCGCTCTCTGCCGGGGCTTCGGATGCCGCTCCTGCGTCCGGGGCTGCGGCTTCGGTGCTTTCAGAGGATGCAGAGCTGCCCTTCCCGAAGGTCTGCTGCAGCCAGCCGGAAAAGCCGTTGCCCACACAGGCGCTGCCGGCGGGCGCGCAGCCGGACAGAGCCAGCGAGGCGGCTGCCAGCCCCGAGACACGGAGAACGGTACGACGTGTGATCTTTTTCATGCAAAAAACCTCCTGATCAAGAAAGCTCTGCGCAGCCCCGGCGCTGTCGGAACGGTTGCGCGCGGTGGATGAAAACGAACGGCCCTTCGGCACTGCTTTGATTGTAATAGTTCTTGCGGCGTTTGTAAAGTGAAAATTAACGGCAAAGCGCTTTACCTGTGCTGCTCTGCTAAGCTCTGCAGCATCTCGTGCAGCTGGGCGCGGACGGCGGCGGGGGCGGTGACCTCTACCTTGCCGCCAAAGCCGCACACCCAGCCGAAAAACTGCTGGCTGACGCAGATGGGCACGTCAAAGTGGAAGTGCTCCGCGTCCTCCGGGCAGAACACCGGCTCGCGGCCAAAGCGCTCCCGCATGACCGGCTCAAGGTCGGCAGTGCACCGCAGGGTGACCCGGTACTCGGTGCCGCCGAACATATTAAAGTGCTTGCGCAGGTAGGCGGGCAGGTCGAAGGTGCGGAAGAACTCCTTGCCCCGGCGCGGTTCGTCCAGCACCAGCACCCCGGCCATCCGGTCCACCCGGTAGTGGCGCACCGGGGGCGCTTTTTCGTCCTGATAGGCAATGAGGTAATAACAGCCGTTTTCCCACGCAAGCTGCCACGGGCTTACGGTGCGCACGGCGCTGCTGCCCTTGTAGCGGAACTGCACCAGACACCCCCGGTTGATGGCGGTGTGCAGGGCGTCGATGCTGTACAAAAGAGTCTGGCTGTCGGTCTTGGGACGTCCGTCCACATACACCTGACGCTGCAGCTGGGTGCCCTCGTAGTCGGAGCAGAGGGCTTCCAGCTTGTGGATGATGCGCTTGCTGGTGCGCGCCGAGATGACGCTGCTGGACTGTACCGCGTCCACCAGCAGCTTTAATTCCGGAAGTTCAAACTCCCGGCTGCCCAGATAATATCCGCCTCCCAGTCTGCTCTGCACCTGAACCACATCATAGCCGAAATCCGCAAGACATTCCATATCGTTGTAGATACTCTTGCGCTCTGCATGGATTCCCTGATTTTCCAGATATTTGATGATATCCGGTGTGCTCATTGGATGGTTTTCATCCGTGTTCTCCCGCAGCATCTTGATCAGATATAAAAGTTTTAATTTCTGTCCCGAAGATTTTGCCATGGATTATTCTTCTGTCTGTTTCTTTTCCTCTGTTGCATTCTTTTTCTTGCGCAGAGTGATTCCCAACGTAATGGCCACTGCACCTACAACCGCAATGACTACCAGTACTACCAGATAAGATAAAAATGAATTCAAAAAGCTTACTGCCATAATGTCTTCTCCTTTTCCCGATATCTTTGTATCCCGAAACTATTGCATGTATTAGAAGTATACCAACGAAATCCCCGTATCGTCAAGTGGTCCCTTCGGATATGGCCGCCGGGGTATTTATCCATTTTCCTGTCTTAAGAAAATTTTCCGCCTGTCCGGAAGCCTTCTTTATGATCTGTTCCTCATACCCCATCATCTGAAGCAGACGGATCGCATTTCTGGTGGATGCTTTTCCCGGCAGCAGCTGATAGGGGAACAGGATATCACCGTCCCGGATCACTTCCTCAAAATGATAGTTGTCATAGTATTCCTTCAAAAGCTCCGTCATTTCAATATCATGGGTAGCGGCAAAACCAAGCGTTCCGCTCTCCGCCAGACGGATCAGGATCTGCGTTGCCGCGGCGATCCGCTCCACCGTATTGGTTCCCCGAAGCACCTCATCCACAAAACAAAGCACCGGAGTTCTCCGTTCCCCGGCCGCATCCAGGATTCGTTTCAATGACCGGATCTCCACAATATAATAACTCTCCCCGTTTTCCATGCTGTCCCGCAGGGCCATGGAGGAAAATATCTGAAATATCGGTGCATGATAACTTTCCGCCGCGCAGGTATGGATCGTCTGTGCCAGAACGGCATTCACCGCCACCATTTTTAAGAACGTGGATTTACCGGAGGCATTGGACCCCGTAAGCAGAATTCCTCTGTCCGCCCGGATACTGTTTTTCACCGGCTGTGACAACAGCGGATGCCAGCCCTTCTTCATATGCAGAAAAGCTTTCTCCGTATCTTCTTCCAGTTTCGGAATACAGTACCCTTCCAGAGATTTCCGAAATCCGCCTACGGATATGGCCATATCCAGGTACCCGGTGATTGCAAGCATGTTTTCCACTTGTCCGGTCTTTTTCCGCAGCTTTTCCAGCATCCGGTTAAACTGAAAGATATCCAGATGCAATATCATCCGCAGATAATCCGCAAGGATATCCAGAGGATTTCCACCAATCTTTCCCTGATTTCCAGCCATGACCCAATAGGCTCCCCGCCTCAACTCCCGCAGGCTCTTCAGTGCCTCCCGAAGTTCATCCAATTCTCTCCTGTATACCGGTATTTTCTGCTTCTCCAGTTCTTCACATACATCGATCAGCCGTAATACATAAGCGAAGCTGATAATATACGGTTCGATCACTTTTTTCTCCCGAAAATATGTCATGATATGCCAGAGCATACACAAGACGATTCCTATGGTACCCATCGCAGGCTGTACGAACAATAACAGGAGAAATGGAAGGTACAGCAGATTTCCCAGCACAATCTTACGGTTGGAACGCTCCCCCAGATAATCCAGGTTATCCAGATAATCGTAGAGAGAATATTTTCCCAGATGTCCCAGCCGTTTCATCAACAGCTGGATCCTTACTTTTATATTCTCCTGCTCCTGCAGCCAGTTAACCACTTCTTCCAGATGTTCCAGTGCCTCTCTCCCGCAGGAAATATTCCGGAGCGTATAGTACAGATATTCCTCTCCCGCCGCAGAATAGGTCCGGTCGATCCGGCGAAAGACCTCGTCCATTCCCAGATCGTTCCATGTGATATCATCCAGCTGCTTCTCTTCCTTATGCCGTTCCAGATAGCTGCCCAGTCTTGCAAACCGCTCCAGTGAATATTCCTTCGGTGGTTCTTTTCCGTAATTTTCACGAAGATACTTCTTGAAAAGTTTTTCCTGATTTTTCGTCTGTATCAGCTCCTGCACTATCATAAATATAAAAAGCAAAAGCAATACGCCCGCAAATACAACAAATTCCATATTTTTTCTCACTTTTCCGGATATAAGAAGGCAGGCACCGCCCTGTGCAGTGCCCGCCCCCATATTCTGACCTGTTTTTTATATTTCTTATTTGTAAAACTCTTTATGCGACAATAAAGAACTTTAACAGGAAGATCAAGGATAATACATAGGTAAGTACGGATACGTCCTTAGCTTTACCGGTAAATACCTTGATAACGGTATAGGTGATCAGACCGATACCGATGGCATGTCCGATAGATCCGGAGATCGGCATGGCGATCATCATCAGCGCCACGGGAAGTGACTGGCAGATGTCATCGAAATCTACATTCTTAAGACCTGCTACCATAAGTACACCCACATAGATCAATGCGGAAGAAGTAGCTGCCGCAGGAATGATACCGGCGATGGGTGCGATGAAGATACATGCAAGGAACATAATACCGGTGGTCAGTGCGGTCAGACCGGTGCGTCCGCCTGCTTCCACACCGGAGGCAGACTCTACGAAGGTGGTAACGGTGGAAGTACCGGTTACGGAACCTGCCAGAGTGCCTACTGCATCAGACAAAAGTGCCTGCTTCATGTTAGGCATTTTTCCATCCTTATCCAGCATTCCCGCACGGCTTGCGGTTCCTACCAGAGTACCGATAGTATCAAACATATCAATGATACAGAATGTAACGATCAGAGTAATTGCAGTAAACCAGCCAATCTGTGCAAATCCCTGGAAGTTAAACTTAAACAGTGTAGTGGACGCCATATCTCCGAAGGCCGGTACGAAGGATGCAGTTGCCAGAGAAGCAAAGGGATTTGTTCCCAGGAAAATGGCCTCTCCTGCCCAGTAGATGATGCTGGCGATCAGCATCCCCAGTAAAACAGCACCCTTGACACCTCTCTGTGCCAGAACAACAATGGCAAACAGACCTACGAACATGGTGACAACGGACAGAACCATTGCGGAATAACCGGAACCCATATTTGTCTTAGCCAGTGAAGGTGTCAGTGCACCGAAGAAGTCTCTCATAGCATAGAAAGGTCCGCCGTTCTCGGAATAGATACCTGCATTGGAGCCTACACCGATGTTTAACAGCATCAGACCGATGGCAGGTGCAATACCGAGGCGCACGCCCAGAGGAATGGCATCCACAATCTTCTCACGAATGTTCAGTACGGAGAGAACCAGGAACACGATACCTTCGATCAGTACAATGCACAGAGCCGACTGGAAGGATGCTACATAGGTCATTCCGGTCAGGGCTACGATATTGGTTACTACGACTGCAAAAAAGCTGTTCAGTCCCATTCCGGGTGCCATGGCAAACGGCTTATTTGCCAGAAATGCCATTACGATGGTACCGATTGCGGATGCAATACAGGTTGCCAGGAAAACACCGTTCCAAAGTTCCGGCATGGTATCCTTGCCAAAACCAGTCAGCAGGTTCGGATTCAGGGCTATAATATAAGCCATGGTCATGAATGTAGTCAGTCCGGCAATGATCTCTGTTTTTACCGTGGTGTTGTTTTCCTTCAGTTTGAAGATTTTTTCTAACATCTTTTCCCTCCTAAGTATTCTGGGAGCCATGCGGGGAGCTCCGTTCTATGTCTTCTGAGTTATTTTTCTTACTCAGTCAACAGTCTCTTTACGATCTTCTCGCATTTTGTGTAAATACGTTCCGGATTCTCTCCCACATTAAATTCTCCGTTACGATACAAAATCTTGCCGCCGATCATGGTCATGCAGACATTGGACTTGCTACCGCTGTAAACCAGATTCTTGGGGATGTTGTGAATGGGCTGCATATTGGGCTGGTGCAGATCGATCATAATAAGATCTGCATATTTTCCCTTTGCAAGAACATCTGCGCGGTTCAGGCGCATTGCCTTGGCACCGTTCACCGTTGCCATCTTCAGTACCTCCACGGCATCCATGCTGGACGCATCCTTCTCTAACAGTTTGCTTAAGCCGGTGACTAAGAACATCTCCCGGAACATGTCCAGACAGTTATTGCTGGCCGGTCCATCGGTTCCAATGGCTACCGGGATCTTGTGCCGCACATAATCAGCAATGGGTGCAATGCCACTGGCCAGTTTCGTGTTGGAGCCAGGATTCGTGATCACATACATACGATGTCTGCGGAAAACATCCATATCCTGTTCCGTCACATGAACGCAGTGGAAACCTCCTCCGCCAAAATCAAACATTCCCAGAGAGTCTAAGAACATGGGCGGTGTCATTCCGTAGCGAGCCTTACACTCTTCCACTTCCTTCTCCGTCTCGGAGATATGGGCATATACCGGTGTCCGGTAATGATGTGCCATTTCCGACACTTTCCAGAGCAGTTCCTTGGAACAGGTATATTCCGCATGAAATCCCAGCTGGTAACTGATCAGGGAATTCTTCTTATTCCATTTTAAAAACTCCTCTTCTACCTGTTTTGGAGAAGAACTGAAATTATTCAGTCCGGATACCAGTACACAACGCATTCCGGTGTCCAGACAGGCCTCAGCAATAGTATCCGGTGTCAGGTACATATCGAAAATGGAAGTCACTCCTGAGGTCAGGTATTCCAGCACTGCCAGTCTGGTCAGTTCATAGATGTCCTCACCGGTCAGTTTTGCTTCCAGAGGAAATACCTGCTTGTTCAGCCACTGATCCAGAGGCAGGTCATCTGCCATGGAGCGCAGGAAAGTCATACCGGAATGGGTATGTGCATTTTTAAATCCGGGCATCAGAAGGTTTCCCTTGCAATCCAGTTCAATATCCCACGCAATTCTGGGGAACTGGGATTTGTCCCATTCCTCCGCAAGTTCTTTCTGTTCCGCCACATAGGCGATCTTGTCATTTTTTACCCATACTTCACCATAGAAGACTTCTCTGCCGGGTTCCATGGTGAGAATTCGTGCATTATATAATCTGATATTCATCTGATTGCATCTCCTCCAAATCCAAAGGGAAGTAATTCTTTTAAGGTATAGCGTTGATAATCCTGTTCACTATTTACCACGTAGATCACAAAATCATCCCTGCAAAATTCCTGCATCACCTGTCTGCAGATACCGCATGGATACGCATATTCCACCGGTGCCTCTCCGGATATTCCTCCGGCAATGGCAATGGCTGTAAATTCCCGTTCTCCCTCGCTGACCGCCTTGAAAAAGGCGGTACGCTCCGCACAGTTCGTAGCTCCGTAAGAAGCGTTTTCAATATTACCGCCAAGGTATCTGTGTCCATCCGCAGTCAGTAGTGCCGCTCCCACCGTATAACCGGAATAAGGAGCATATGCCAGTTTTCTGGCTTCCAATGCCTGGCTGACCAATGCCTTTTCTTCTGTCTCCTGGATCATCCGCATCTCCTTTTTCTCTGTGTCTATACAAATTTCTTCACAGATTCCGTTACCAGCTTCTTGAATCTGGGAGCTGCCATATCCGCAGCTTCCTGTACTTCCTCATGATTCAGAGGCTGATCTGTCATTCCCGCCGCCAGATTACTGATACAGGAGATGCCACAGATCCGCATTCCCATGTGGTTGGCAGCAATTGCTTCCACCACTGTGCTCATGCCTACCGCGTCACAGCCAAGTGTCCGGAGCATACGGATCTCTGCCGGAGATTCGAAGGACGGGCCGGTCAGCTGGGTATAAATACCCTCCTGTAAATAGATACCGTTCTCCTTCGCGGTCTCACGGATGATCTGCTGTAAGTCCTTGTCATACACATGGCTCATATCCGGGAAACGCAGTCCCAGTTCATCCATGTTGGCACCGATCAGAGGATTGGGGGCAAACACGGAAATATGATCTCTGATCAGCATCAGGTCACCGGCATGGAAAGAAGTATTCACACCGCCTGCCGCATTGGTCAGAAACAGAATCTCAGCGCCTAACAGTTTCATCAGTCTGGTGGGCAGTACCACATCCGTCACATCATAACCTTCGTAGCAATGTACTCTTCCCTTCATACACACCACAGGAATCTCATCGAGATAACCGAAGATAAATTTACCGGCATGCCCCGGTACGGTGGAAACAGGAAATCCCTCGATCTCCGCATAAGGGATCTCTGTCACCACACGGATCTGTTCCGCATAATCGCCCAGGCCCGATCCCAAAACAATCGCCACCTTAGGTACAAAATCCGTCTTTTTTCTCACACACTCATAACAGTTCTGTAATTTTGCATATACCTGATTCATCTATATCCTCCGTTTAGCCGTATTTTCATGCAATTTAGCAAATATTCTTCCTGTTTTTCAGAAAAATAAAGCAAAGTCAACAAAGGTATTATACAAAATGCACGGGAAAAAAGCAATGGAAAGCTAACATCCCATACAATTTCTCCGTGCTTCGCACTCTCGAAATTGTAACCCACATTCGCATTTCGGACTATCGTCCTCCCCTGCTCATGTGTGTTTACTCCCCTCATAGAAAGTCTGTTTTGCCTGCAGGCAGTCTTGCAGACTTTCCATGGGTGGATTATGGAATCATATAATAATACAAACCATGCCACCGTTGCTGTCGTTGACGATCTTCTGCATGGTATCCTGGAGTTTCAGCTGGCTCTCTTCTCCGATGGAAGCAACTTTCGTGGTGATGCCGTCATCCACCAGCTGTTCCACAGTCTTGCCGAAGATATTAGTCTCCCAGATACCGTGCTCCGCCTCCGCCTGATCGATAAAATGGATCAGATCCTGAGCCTGCTGTTCTGTGCCCACGATGGGAGCGATCTCTGTCTCGATATTTGCGCGGATCATATGTATGGAGGGGCTGCTGGCCTTGATTTTGACACCAAACTTGTTGCCATGGCGGATCAATTCCGGTTTCTCCAGTGCAATGTCTTCTCTGTCCGGAGTCACAACGCCGTAGCCTTTGATCTTCACCATGGACAATGCATCCTGCACCTTCGTATATTCCTTTTTCATTTCTGCCAACTCTTTTAGTTTATTCAACAGTTGGTATTCATCCTCTACGTTCTCTCCTAACATTCCGGAAAGCATTTCGTAATAATACCTGTCGTCGATTCCTACCTGTACCGGAACAATACCGTTCCACAACTGCACCGGCTCCATCTTGCAGCTTTGAATATAATCTCCCTGCAATTCCACAGGGTGTCCCGCCACATCCCGAATCCGGTCATAGCTGTTCATCAATTCCCGGATCTGTCTTAACAGGTCCTGTTTTACCGCATGATCCACCGGAAGCATATCCATCCATTTCGGGAAATAAAATTCCACTGCTGTCAGAGGAAATTCATACAGGATTTTTTCCAGAAGGCGATTAATATCTTCCTTTTTCAGTTGCTCGCAGTTCACCGGCATCACGGCCACATCGTATTTCTTCCCGATTTCCTCCGCTACCTGTCTGGTCTCCTCGGAATAAGGTTTCTGGCTGTTCACCAGCACAAGGAAGGGTTTTCCGGACTTTTTCAGCGCCAGGATTGTCTTCTCTTCCGCTCCCAGATAATTGCTTCTGGGAAGTTCCCCGATACTGCCGTCCGTAGTGATCACAAGACCGATGGTGGAATGATCCCGCATGACTTTATCCGTGCCGATCTCTGCCGCCTGGGTAAACGGAATCTCTTCCTCCGACCAGGGAGTCTTCACCATGCGCTCCGCATCTTCTTCCATGTGTCCCGCCGCACCGTCGATCATATATCCCACACAGTCGATCAGCCGTACCGATACTTCAATATCATCATTCAGTCGCACCTTTGCCGCTTCGTTGGGAATAAACTTTGGCTCCGTAGTGGTAATGGTCTTACCTCCCGCGCTCTGAGGCAGTTCATCCTGCGCCCGCATTCTGGCATGTTCATCCTCCATATAGGGCAGCACCATTTCATCCATAAAGCGCTTGATAAATGTAGACTTTCCGGTCCTCACCGGTCCCAGTACCCCTATGTAGATTTCCCCTCCCGTCCTTTGTTGTATATCCCGATACAGATCGTATGTATTCACTGCATAGTCCATAAAAATACCTCCTGCCATTGGTGTTATATGTATATGCAGGATGCAAGCAATTATGAATTAACTTGAAAGTTACGAAAGCATAGCCGCGCATAGGCATAGTGAAGACAGCG
>OGDG01000835.1_pt1 | contig 14266 bp, 10 predicted proteins | sample 1570391 | NCBI WGS metagenome assembly OGDG01 (sample SAMEA2582186, study PRJEB24529) | metagenome | biome: Human gut stool | place: China | collected 2011 | reverse complement strand
CGAGATCTACCGCGCCCTCATCCTGAGCCGCAGCTACTCCAAGGAGACCATTCTGGAAGCCTACCTGAACACCATCAGCTTTACCGGTACGATCCAGGGCGTCCAGACGGCGGCAAACGAGTACTTCGACAAGGATGTCAGCGAGCTGACCCTCTGGGAGTGCGCGTCCATCGCGTCCATCACCAAGAATCCCACCAACTATAACCCCTACACCAACCCCGAGAACCTCATCAACCGCCGGAACTTCCTGCTCTACAATATGTGGCAGCAGGGTGTCATCTCGGAGGAGGATTACCGCAGCGCCGCTGCCCAGCCGCTGGTGCTGGCAGAGACGGATAACACGAAGAAGAGCAGCTCCACCACCTCTTACTTCACCGATGCCCTCTTCAACGAGGTGGTGAAGGACATCATGGCCAAGGAGGGCGTGGACGAGTCCACCGCCCAGAGTATGCTCTACACCGGCGGCTATACCATCGAGGCAACGGTCAACCCCAAGATCCAGACCGCGATGGAGAACCTGATGCTCAACACCGACGATGCCTACTTCCCGGCCGGCTGGCATGAGGAAGAGGTGACCAGCATCTCCGACGACGATGTGCAGGTCTACAACGAGGACGGCACCCCCAAGACCCGCACTGGCGATGACGGTACGGTCTATTATTACCGCAATGTCCGCACACAGGCGGCGATGGTCACGCTGGACTATGACGGCAACGTCATCGCCATGGTGGGCGGTCTGGGCGAAAAGACCAAGAGCCTTTCCCTGAACCGCGCCTACGGCGTCACCCGTCAGACCGGCTCTACCATCAAGCCCATCGGCGCCTATGCGCTGGGCATCGAGTATGGTCTGGTCAACTGGTCCACCATGCTCAACAACTCCCCCTTGTACCAGAAGCAGGATATGATCATCCGGGATGAGGACTACTGCCGCAAGAACGGCCTGATGGGCCTTTCCGATAAGCAGCTCCGTGCTTACCCCAACGCATGGCGCAGCTGGCCGCGCAACTACGGCGGCAACTACGGCGACGGCAGCGATATCCCGCTGTGGAACGGCCTTGCCCGCTCGCTGAACACCATCGCGATCCGCGTGGGCGACCTTGTGGGCGCAAGCAATATCTTCAACTTCGTCTACAACACCTTGCAGCTGAATACGCTGGACCCCACCAACGACGTGGGTCTGGCGCAGATGGTCATGGGCAGCCAGACCAAGGGCGTTACCCCCATGGCGCTGGCCGCAGCCTTCCAGATCTTCTATGATGGCGAGTACACCACCCCGCACCTGTACACCCGTGTGCTGGACAGGGACGGCAATATCTATCTGGAAAACAACGCCACCAGCTATCAGGCGCTGACCCCCGATACTGCCTATGTCATGAACCGTCTGCTGAAGAACGTTCTGTTCTCCAGTGTGGGTACTGCCAGCGGCCGCTACCCCAACTCCAACGGCATGGAAGCCTTTGGTAAGACCGGTACTGCCAGCGACGAAAAGGATCTGTGGTTCGTGGGCGGCACGCCCTACTATGTCACCGCTGTGTGGTGGGGCTACGATGCACCCTACGATATGACCAAGACCCTGTCCAAGCAGCAGGCCAAGACCCGCACCTGTGTGACCGCGTGGAAGGCGCTGATGGAGCAGGCACAGGCAGACCTGCCCTATAAGGCATTCCCCACCTCCGCAGGCGTGGTGGAGCGCCGCTACTGCACCCAGAGCGGCCTGCTGGCCGGTGCGGGCTGCCCGAGCACGGCTGTGGGCTACTACCGTGCCGATGACCTGCCCGATACCTGCACCTATTCCCACGCAGCTCCGCAGGCTGCTGTCTCTACCGAGAACACAGATGGTGCTGTGCCCACCCAGCCGGTCGTCCCCACCGATACCAGTGCGCTGGATACGGAATAAGAGTAAAAATCGTACTTTTTCGCCCCTTTGCTGAAAAATCCGGCAAGGACAGGACGCACTTTACAAGACAAAACTGGACAAAGTGACAAAATAGCATCCGGGCTCTTGCATTGCAGGGGTTCGGATGCTATTATATTTTCTGCAAGAACACTTGTGTTTGAGAGGTGAACAAGTTGGAACGCCGTTTTTATCTGGTGGATGCGCAGGTGCTGCCGGAGGTCTTTCTCAAGGTCGTCCGGGCCAAGGAGCTTCTGGCCAGCGGAGAGGCACGCAGCATTTCGGCTGCGACCCGCAGCGTAGACCTGTCGCGCAGTGCATTTTATAAATATAAGGACTGCATTTTCGACTCGGAGAATGGCCGCGAGGTCATCACCGTCATGGCGACCCTGCGGGACGAGACGGGTGCATTACAGAGCCTTCTGGCCGGCATCAGTGCCGCCGGCGCCAGCATCGTGACCATCAATCAGTCTACTCCGGAGAACGGAGCCGCACTGGTGGCTGTCACCATCCGCACCGACACCATGCAGATGACCCCCGAGGAGCTGACGGAAAAGCTTTCGCGCCAGAGGATGGTCGTGGGCGTACACTGCGGATACAATCTGTGACAGTACATTCATAGAAAAAAGGAACGAGGGCAGTATCATGGCAAAAATCGCGATTCTGGGCTTTGGCACGGTGGGTAGCGGTGTGTACGAGGTGCTCTGCCGCAACGCCGCAGGCGTCTCCCGCCGCGCAGGCGAACCGGTGGAGGTCAAGTACATCCTTGACCCCAAAGACTTCTCGGATCATCCGGCTGCACAGCTGTTTATAAAGAATTTTGACGCCATTCTGGAAGACCCCGAAGTGAAGGTCGTCGTCGAGACCATCGGCGGCACCCGCTTCGCTTACCCTTACGTCAAGGCCTGCCTCGAGAGCGGCCGGAGCGTCTGCACCTCCAACAAGGAGATGGTGGCCACCTACGGCGCAGAGCTGCTGGCTCTGGCCAGGGCACACAACTGCGCCTTCCTGTTCGAGGCTTCCGTGGGCGGCGGCACTCCCATCATCACCCCGATGCACCAGTGCCTCGCGGCCAATGTCATCACCGAGGTGGAAGGCATCGTCAACGGCACCACCAACTTCATGCTCACCAAGATGGTGCGGGAGAATCTGGGCTTTGACGAGGCTCTGAAGATCGCTCAGGAGCTGGGCTACGCCGAGACCAAGGATCCCAGCGATGACGTGGACGGCCGCGACGCCTGCCGCAAGATCGCCATTCTGTCCTCGCTGGTCTGCGGCCACCAGATCTACCCCCAGAACATCCCCACCCGCGGCATCCGCGACATCACGGTGGATGATGTGGCTGCGGCAGAGAAGCTGGGCTGCGTCATCAAGCTCATCGCCTGGATGAAGCGGGGCGAGGACGGCAGCGTTGCCGCCGGTGTCGAGCCCTGCCTCGTGCCGAAGGCAAACCAGCTGGCCGGTGTCGATGACGTCTTCAATGCCGTCCTCGTCAAGGGCGATATGCTGGGCGACGTGGTCTTCTACGGCAAGGGCGCGGGCAAGCTGCCCACCGCCAGTGCTGTCGTGGCCGACGTGGTGGACGCCCTCAAGAACGGCGTCAAGGTCCACGACAGCCTGTTCTGGCAGCCCGCCGATCCGGTAGAAGGAATGCTCACCGACCCCGCTCCCGCCGCATACTATGTGCGTGTGGAAGGCATCGCCCCGGCGGTGGCCGAGGCCATCTACGGCAAGGGCCATGTGGTGGAAGAGCACTTCGACGGCTGCTCCTACTTTGTGGACAGCGCCGACGACAAGGCTCTGGCCGAAGCAGCCCGCAAGGTAGAGGCCATGGGCGGCAGCGTGAAGCTGGTGCTCCGCCGCCTGCCTGAGGACGCCTGAGCGTGAGAGAAGAGGGAACTGCGATGAAGATAAAAGTTTCCGTCCCGGCCACCAGTGCCAACATCGGCTCCGGCTTCGATGCGCTGGGTCTGGCTGTGACCTTGTACAATACCGTGACCTTCGAAGAGAGCGACCATCTGGACATCTCGGCGGCGGACGGCACCCGCATCCCCCGCGGCGAGACCAATCTGGTCTACCGCTCGGCCAAGGGTCTGTTCGATAAGGTCGGCAAGACCATGCCGCCCCTCAAGCTCGTCCAGACCAACGCCATCCCGATGGCCCGGGGCCTCGGCTCGTCCTCGGCCTGCATCATCGCGGGCCTGCTGGGTGCGAACCGGATGCTGGGCGATGTGCTCAACACGCAGGAGCTGCTGACGCTGGCTACCTCCATCGAGGGCCATCCGGACAACGTGGCACCGGCCCTTCTGGGCGGTCTGACCAGCAGCGTTTTCGAAGACGGCGTCGTCTACTCCGTCAAGCGGGATGTAGACGAAAGCCTCTGCTTTGCAGCCATCGTGCCGGACTACAAGCTGCTGACCGAAGCCGCCCGTGCGGCCCTGCCCAAAGAGGTCACCCACAAGGATGCGGTGTATAACCTGTCCCGTGCGGCCCTCATCCCGACGGCGTTCTGCGAGGGCCGCCACGACCTGCTGGCCATCGCCACCGAGGATAAGCTCCACCAGCCCTACCGGATGCCCCTGATGCCCGGCTCGAAGGAAGTCTTCGATATGGCGCGGCTCTGCGGTGCCAAGGCGGTGTACGTCTCGGGCGCCGGCAGCACCGTAATGGCTGTGGCCGAAAAGGCCAACGCCGAGAAATTCTACTCCAAACTGGAAAAGGGCCTCGAGCTGCTGGAAGGCTTGGACGGATGTGAAGCATTTACACTGCTGCGGCTGGATGCCGACAACACCGGTGCGACAGTGGAATGATAAACAGGACCGGAAGTGCAAGACCGCTTCCGCCCGGTGTACCCCTCACACACTGAGGGAGCAAAAAGAGGAGAGTGACAAGATATGGCGTTGATCGTACAGAAGTTCGGCGGTTCTTCGGTGAAGGACCGGGACCGTATCTTCAACGTGGCCCGCATCGTGGCCAACACCCACAACGCGGGAAATGACGTGGTCGTGGTAGTGTCCGCACAGGGCGACACCACCGACGATCTCATCACAAAGGCAGCAGAGATCACCCACAACCCTTCTGCCCGTGAGATGGATATGCTGCTGGCAGCGGGTGAGGAGATCAGCATCTCGCTGCTGGCCATGGCCCTGAACGAGCTGGGCTGCCATGCCACCAGCCTGACCGGCTGGCAGGCAGGCTTCCGCACCGACCGTGCCTACACCAAGGCCCGCATCACCCGGCTGGAGACCGAACGCATCTCCTCCGAGCTGGAGCGCAACCGCGTGGTCGTCGTGGCAGGCTTCCAGGGCCTGAACAAGCTGGATGACATCACCACCCTGGGCCGCGGCGGTTCCGACACCAGCGCTGTCGCCATCGCAGCAGCGCTCCACGCCGACCGCTGCCAGATCTTTACCGACGTGGAGGGCGTCTACACCGCCGACCCGCGCAAGGTGCGCAACACCCGCAAGCTGGATGAGATCACCTTCGACGAGATGCTGGAACTGGCATCCCTCGGCGCACAGGTGCTCAACAACCGCAGCGTGGAGCTGGCTAAAAAGTATAATGTGGAGCTGGAGGTCCTCTCCAGCCTGAACCCCGTGCCCGGCACGGTCGTCAAGGAGGTTGTAAAAGACGTGGAAGGTATGCTGATCAAGGGTGTCGCAAAGGACACCGACGTTGCTGTTATTACGATCCTGAATGTTCCCGATGAGCCGGGTACCAGCTTCAAGATCTTCGGCCTGCTGGCCCAGAAGAACATCAACGTGGACATCATCCTGCAGTCCACCGGCCGCGACGGCAAGAAGGACATCAGCTTCACCTGCGCTGAGAGCGAAGCTGAGACTGCTCTGCGCGTCCTGCGCGAGAGCGCAAAGTTCGACCAGGTCACCTGCGACGAGACCTGCGCCAAGGTGTCCATCGTGGGTGCCGGTATGCAGAGCCACAGCGGCGTTGCTTCCAAGATGTTCGAGGCACTGTCCAACAACAACATCAACATCAAGATGATCTCCACCAGCGAGATCAAGATCTCCTGCATCATCGACCGTGCAGACGCCGACAAGGCTGTCAGCGCCATCCATGATATGCTGTTTGACTGATTTGCGTAAAATTTTCGGTTATGGCCTGTCTGCTCCCTGCCGGGGGCGGGCGGGTCATAATTTTTTTACACACAGCAGCGTTTACACAAATTGCAAAGGGGTGTATAATATAGTTTGAATCTGTGCGGCGCACCGGCGCTGCAACTATGCCGAAAAGGAGCCCCGCCGCATGAGTGAACCCACCCGTACCTCCAGAGCGCCTGCTGATAAGCGCCTGACCTATCAACAATGGAAACGCCGCAAAATGCTGCGGCTGGCCCGCAACTGGGTGCTGTTTCTGGCCGGCTGCGCTGCGGTGGTGGCGCTGCTGACCGGCGGCATCCTGTGGCTGCTGCCCAAGGTGCACAGCCTGCTGGCCGGGCCAAAGGTATTTGCAGCCAGCGTGTACAACGGCGCAGACTATGTGTTCAACGCCGCAGACACGCGGCTTACGCTGGTAAATGCCAATCTGCCCTATACCGTCGAGCCGACCCCGCTGCTGGATATTGCCGACGAGACCACCGGCCAGCAGCTGGAAGCCGAAGCCGCCATGCAGTACCGCAGCATGGCCGCCGCCGCGCAGGCGGACGGCGTCAGCCTGACCCTTGTGGCGGGTTATCAGGACGCCGACACCCGGCAGGATGCCTATGAAGCCCGGGTGCAGACCTACCGCGATAAGCGCAAGAGCGAAGAGGAAGCCGCCCGTCTGGCGGCTACCATCCAGCCCGCTGCCAACGCCAACGAGCACGGCACCGGCTACGCGGCAGATATCCTCAGCGCGGACGACCCGCAGCAGGACACCAGCTTTGCCGAGACCCGTGCCTACGAGTGGCTTACGGCCTATGCGGCGGAATACGGCTTTATCCTGCGCTACCCGCAGGACAGGCAGGCCGCCACCGGCATCGTGTTCGAGCCGTGGCACTGGCGCTATGTAGGGGTGGAAAACGCCCTTGCCATCCGCGCCAGCGGCCTGAGCTTAGAAGAGTTCATCGCCCTGCAGCGGGCAGACTGAATCAAATGCTCTGTGCTGCGGCGCAGAGAGAAGGGAACTATCATTGGAACGTACTCTCATTGCACCGGGCGTGCATCTTTCCTGCGACCCGGCTTCTAAATTCAACCGCTGCCGTATCAGCATCCACTTTGCCTTTCCGGCAGAGCGTAAAACAGCCACTGCCCATGCGCTTTTGCCGCTGGTGATGGAGCGCGGCTATGCGGACTGCCCGGATATGACCCGGCTGACCAAAAAGCTGGCAAAGCTCTACGGTGCAGACCTGACCGTGGACGCCCGCCCTATGGGCTGCAACCACAATCTCTGCGTCAGTGTGACCGGCATCAAAGACGCCTTTGCGCTGGAGGGCGAGGCGCTGACCGCCGAGTATACCAAAATCGCGCTGGGTGCGGCTTTCCATCCTTATCTTGTGGACGGCTGCTTTGACCCGCAGGCCGTCAGCATTGAAAAGCAGATGCTGAAAAAAGGCCTTGAGGACGAGATCAACGATAAACGCATCTACTGTCTGCATCAGGCCAACCGGGAATTCTTTGGTGACAGCCCGGCGGGCGTGCGGCAGGAGGGTTATCTGGAAGAGGTGGACGGCCTTACCCCGGCCATGCTGACCGCCGCCTACCGGCAGATGCTGCGCACCGCCAATATCGAGCTGCTGGTGCTGGGCTGCGATGCCGCCCAGACTGCTGCCATCCGGGACGCTTTGCTGGCAGAGCTTGCCTGCATCGACCGCGCCCCGCTGCCGCTGGTGGAAAACATGGCCATGCCCGCCATTGCACCGGTACACAAGACCGAAAACTACGATATGGTGCAGGCAAAGCTGTGTATGCTGTTCACGCTGGGGCAGCCCATGCAGCCGCAGCAGCTGGCAGCCGTGCGCCTTGCCATGGCACTGTACGGCGGCAGCGTGACCAGCCGCCTGTTCCTCAATGTGCGGGAACGGGACCATCTGTGCTACTACTGCTCCTCCTCGTTCCAGAGCTTTACCGGCAGCATGGCGGTGAACAGCGGCGTGGAGCACGCCGATGCCGCCCGCGCAGAGCAGGCGATTCTGAAAGAGCTTGCCGACCTGTGCACCGGTCCCATTACCGACGAAGAATTTGAGGACTGCCGCCGGGGTTTGCTCAGCGGCATGAACGGGGTAGAGGACAGTCTTGGCGGCATCGAGAGCTGGTACTACATCGAGGTGCTGCGCGCCGGTGCCAACAGCGTTGCGCCTATCCAGAGCCCGGAGCAGGCACGGAATGCCCTGCGTGCCGTGACCAAGGACGAGGTGCGGGATATCCTGCGCCGCCTGACCCTCTCGGTCAGCTATCTGCTTACAAAGGAGGATGCTGCCCATGCCGCAGAATAACCAGACCCTGCTGGAAAAGACCGTGGCCGACCAGTGGCAGACCCTGCCCTCCGGCCTGACGGTGCTGGTGCGCCCGCCGATGGACGATCTGCTGGACGCTGACGATACGACCATCGCCCGGCGGATGAACGAAGAAGTGGAAGTGTTTGTTAAGCCGCACACCGAGCAGTATACCTGGATCCTGAAGCTATTGAAAACGCGCAAGCCGGGTGAAATCGAGCCCTATAAACGCAAAGAGCTGTTCCCGAAAAAGAAATAAAAAAAGCCTCCGTCAGGAGGCTTTTTTATCTCTACCGTGCTTACTCGACGGTGAGGATACGGGTGGTGTTGGTGCTGCCGATGGTGCTCATCACGTCACCCTGGGTAACGACCACGAGGTCGCCGGAGACCAGATAGCCTTTGTCCCGCAGCAGATTGACGGCGTCGTGCGCGGCGGCCACCCCGTCATTCTGGCTGTCGAAGAACACCGGCGTCACCCCGCGGTAGAGGGCGGTCAGGTTCAGGGTGCGCTCGTGGCGGGAGAGGGCGAAAATCGGCAGACCGGAGCTAATGCGCGAAGTCATCAGCGCGGTACGGCCCGATTCGGTCATGGTGATGATGGCGGTAATGCCTTTCAGGTGGTTGGCGGCATACATCGCCGACATGGCAATCGCTTCTTCCACGTTGTCGAACTGGACGTCCAGACGGTGTTTGGAGACGTTGAGGCTAGGGATTTTTTCCGCGCCCAGACACACGCGCGCCATCGCGGCCACGGTTTCCGAAGGATACTGACCGGCGGCGGTCTCCGCGGAGAGCATCACCGCATCGGTACCATCCAGCACGGCGTTGGCCACGTCCATCACTTCCGCGCGAGTCGGCATCGGGTTGGTGATCATCGACTCCATCATCTGGGTGGCGGTAATGACGGAACGGTTCAGCTGACGGGCACGACGGATCAGCGCTTTCTGGATGCCCACCAGCTCAGGATCGCCGATCTCGACGCCGAGGTCGCCACGGGCAACCATTACCACATCGGAGGCGAGGATCACGTCGTCCATCGCATCCTGATCGCAAACCGCTTCGGCACGCTCAACTTTGGCGACGATTTTCGCATCGCAGCCGGCATCGCGCGCCAGGCGACGGGCGTAGTTCAGGTCTTCGCCGCAGCGCGGGAAAGAGACGGCCAGGTAGTCGACGCCGATTTTAGCGGCGGTGACGATATCAGCTTTATCTTTGTCGGTCAGCGCTTCGGCAGACAGGCCGCCGCCCAGCTTGTTGATCCCTTTGTTGTTGGACAACGGGCCGCCGACGGTCACTTCAGTGAACACTTTCATCCCCTGAACTTCGAGGACTTTCAGCTGCACGCGACCATCGTCGAGCAATAAGATATCGCCCGGCACGACGTCCGCCGGCAGGCCTTTATAGTCGATCCCGACTTTCTCTTTGTCGCCTTCGCCTTTGCCAAGGTTTGCGTCGAGCAGGAATTTATCGCCGACGTTGAGGAAAATTTTGCCTTCTTTGAAGGTCGATACGCGAATTTTTGGTCCCTGGAGGTCGCCGAGGATGGCCACATGACGGCCCAGTTTTGCCGCAATCTCACGCACTTTGTCGGCACGGAGCTGATGATCTTCCGGGGTGCCGTGAGAGAAGTTCATACGTACTACGTTTGCGCCCGCGGCGATAACCTTTTCCAGGTTGTTATCGCGGTCAGTTGCCGGGCCTAAGGTAGTAACGATTTTGGTTCTGCGAAGCCTTCTGGACATGTAATACTCCGTTGACTGATACAACTTTGGTGTTGCGTGAACATGGATTCGGTAGCGCCAGCCTGCAACGTCGCACAGCCGGATCGTTATCGAAGGTGTAATGGGGTACTGCTTGTTATCAACTTTTATTGATTATCACTGGGTACGAATGGTTCTTTATCAAAACGCGATTCCTTCAGCGCTTCCTTGACCCTCTTCAAGTTATCTCTGAATTTTGCCCCCCGACGCAAGGTAAAGCCAGTCGCCAACACGTCAATGACGGTCAACTGGGCCAAGCGGGAGACCATCGGCATATAGATGTCGGTATCTTCCGGCACATCAAGGGTAATGGCGAGCGTGGCTTCCCTGGCTAGCGGCGTACCGGCGGAGGTGAGCGCGATCACCATGGCATCGTTTTCACGAGCCAGCTGCGCCAGCTCCACCAGGCTCTTGGTTCTTCCGGTATGCGAGATAATCACCACCACATCATCGTCATCGCAATTCATACAGCTCATGCGTTGCAGGACAATGTCGTCGGAATAGATGACCGGCACGTTAAAGCGGAAAAATTTGTTCATCGCGTCGTGAGCGACCGCCGCTGAGGAGCCGAGGCCGAAAAAGGCGATTTTTTTGGCCTGAGTCAGCAGATCCACCGCGCGATTTACCGCCGACATGTCGAGAGAATGGTGCACCTGATCTAAACTCGCCATGGCCGATTCGAATATTTTTCCCGTGTATGACTCAACGCTGTCGTCTTCATCGACATTCCGGTTAACATAGAGCGTGCCGTGCGCAAGGCTCTGGGCCAGATGCAGTTTGAAGTCAGGGAATCCGCGGGTTTCGAGACTACGGCAGAAGCGATTGACGGTCGGTTCGCTAACCCCGGCCTCAAGGGCGAGGGCGGCGATGCTCGAATGAATGGCCTGCTCGGGGGTGGCGAGGATCACTTCCGCCACTTTGCGTTCAGATTTGCTAAGGTGTTCCAGTCGGGACTGGATTTTTTCCAGCATGTTCATTAGTAACAGGGCGCTCATCAATGGAAACGATTTCATTAATGGGTGAAATCATTGGGCGTTTTAGCAAGAATATACCCCTCCGCAAGCGCAAGCGGTGAGGAATGACGTGAAATGATGTTGTTTTTTTTCATTACATGATCAGGGTCGTATTTTACTGACCTGAACCAGGTACAAACAACGAACAATAACGGCCGAATGCCCAAATCATCGCCGAATGTTTTCACCCTGTGCGGTTTTACCGCCGCAAACGAAGGGGAAGGCTTTCGGGAAATACGTAAACACAGTACAGTGCAGTGTAAGAAAATTACAAATATAGCCTGGCAAAAGCACCAGACTATCAACTGAGGAGAATGACATGGCGGTAACGCAAACGGCCCAGGCATGCGACCTGGTCATTTTCGGCGCGAAGGGCGACCTGGCGCGGCGTAAATTGTTGCCTTCCCTGTATCAGCTTGAAAAGGCGGGCCAGATCCACGCTGACACCAGAATCATTGGCGTCGGCCGTGCCGACTGGGATAAAGCGGCTTATACCAAAGTCGTGCGCGAAGCGCTGGAAACCTTCATGAAGGAAAAAATTGATGAAGGTTTGTGGGATACCCTGAGCGGACGCCTGGAGTTCTGTAATCTTGACGTCAATGACACCAGCGGCTTCACCCGCCTGGGTGAGATGCTGGATCAAAAGAACCGTGTCACCATCAACTATTTCGCCATGCCGCCGAGCACCTTTGGCGCGATCTGTAAAGGGCTGGGCGAAGCGAAGCTTAATGCCAAGCCTGCGCGCGTGGTCATGGAAAAACCGCTCGGCACCTCGCTGGAAACCTCCCGTGAAATCAACGACCAGGTCGGCGAGTTTTTTGAAGAGTGTCAGGTCTACCGTATCGACCACTATCTCGGTAAAGAGACGGTCCTCAACCTGCTGGCGCTGCGCTTCGCCAACTCCCTGTTCGTCAATAACTGGGACTGCCGCACCATCGATCACGTCGAAATCACCGTCGCGGAAGAGGTGGGTATTGAAGGGCGCTGGGGTTACTTCGACCAGGCCGGGCAGATGCGCGACATGATCCAGAATCACCTGCTGCAGATCCTGTGCATGATTGCCATGTCGCCGCCGTCCGATCTCAGCGCCGACAGCATCCGTGATGAAAAGGTCAAGGTGCTGAAATCCCTGCGCCGTATTGACCGCTCCAACGTGCGCGAGAAAACCGTTCGCGGCCAGTATACCGCCGGCTTTGCCCAGGGCAAAAAAGTGCCTGGCTATCTCGAAGAGGAGGGGGCCAACAAGACCAGCAACACCGAAACCTTCGTGGCGATCCGCGTCGATATCGATAACTGGCGCTGGGCTGGCGTACCGTTCTATCTGCGCACCGGCAAACGTCTGCCGACCAAATGCTCAGAGGTAGTGGTTTACTTCAAAACCCCGGAACTGAATCTGTTTAAAGAGACCTGGCAGGAGCTGCCGCAGAACAAGCTGACCATTCGCCTGCAGCCGGACGAAGGGGTAGATATCCAGGTACTGAACAAAGTGCCGGGCCTCGATCATAAACATAACCTGCAGATCACTAAACTGGATCTGAGCTACTCCGAAACCTTCAACCAGACGCACCTGGCCGATGCCTATGAACGTCTGCTGCTGGAGACCATGCGTGGCATCCAGGCGCTGTTCGTTCGCCGCGACGAAGTAGAAGAGGCGTGGAAATGGGTTGACTCCATTACCGAAGCCTGGGCAGCCGACCGCGATGCGCCGAAACCGTATCAGGCCGGGACCTGGGGACCGGTTGCGTCGGTGGCCATGATCACTCGCGACGGTCGTTCATGGAACGAGTTCGAGTAAGGCTGGAGGCTAATCCGTCAGGGTTATTTTACCGGTAACATGATCTGACGCAGAAAGTCGCACGCTTTTTAATCTTTTAAGCCCCGTGAGGATTCACCCACGGGGCTTTTTTTATTACACTGCCTGCAGACATTTTGCCCCTGAGCGCTGGTGTTTGTGGCCTTTACCACGTCAACACGTCATCACGCAGCGGCCGGACAGATAAAAATTTGAGGAGCCTTTATGAATTCGACAATGTTACGGGTAACAAATCGCATTATCGAACGGTCGCGTGACACCCGCGCGGCTTACCTCGCAAGGATTAACCAGGCCAAAACCGACACCGTGCATCGTGCGCAACTGGCCTGCGGCAATCTGGCTCACGGATTCGCGGCCTGCCAGGCTGACGACAAAGCCTCCCTGAAGAGCATGTTGCGCAACAACATTGCCATCATCACCTCCTACAACGACATGTTGTCCGCTCACCAGCCCTATGAACACTACCCGGAGATCATCCGCAAAGCGCTGCACAGCGCCAATGCGGTCGGCCAGGTCGCCGGCGGCGTGCCGGCGATGTGCGACGGCGTAACGCAGGGGCAGGACGGGATGGAGCTTTCACTCCTGAGCCGCGAGGTGATCGCTATGTCCGCCGCCATCGGCCTGTCGCATAACATGTTCGACGGGGCCCTGTATCTCGGGGTCTGCGATAAAATTGTTCCCGGTCTGACCATGGCGGCGCTCTCATTTGGCCATCTGCCGTCGGTCTTTATTCCCTCCGGTCCGATGGCCAGCGGCCTGCCGAATAAAGAGAAGGTTCGCATTCGCCAGCTGTATGCAGAAGGGAAAGTTGACCGTATGGCGCTGCTGGAGTCCGAAGCCGCCTCTTATCACGCGCCGGGGACCTGTACTTTCTACGGAACGGCGAACACCAACCAGATGGTGGTCGAATTTATGGGCATGCAGCTGCCGGGCTCGTCCTTTGTCCATCCGGATGCTCCGCTGCGGGAAGCGCTGACCGCCGCCGCCGCGCGCCAGGTCACCCGCATGACCGGCAACGGCAATGAGTGGATGCCGCTGGGCAAAATGTTTGACGAAAAAGTGGTGGTCAACGGCATAGTGGCGCTGCTGGCGACCGGTGGCTCCACCAACCACACTATGCACCTGGTGGCGATGGCCCGCGCGGCGGGAATTATCATTAACTGGGACGATTTCTCCGACCTGTCAGACGTGGTGCCGCTGCTGGCGCGCCTCTATCCCAACGGCCCGGCGGATATCAACCACTTCCAGGCGGCAGGCGGCGTTCCGGTACTGGTGCGCGAGCTGCTGAAAGGCGGCCTGCTGCATGAGGATGTTCACACCGTGGCCGGCTTTGGCCTGTCGCGCTACACCCTGGAG
>OGDG01000825.1_pt1 | contig 14386 bp, 8 predicted proteins | sample 1570391 | NCBI WGS metagenome assembly OGDG01 (sample SAMEA2582186, study PRJEB24529) | metagenome | biome: Human gut stool | place: China | collected 2011 | reverse complement strand
GATGGTAAACTATGCCGAAGCGATGTGCGAATTGAACAAGTTCGACCAGGCTGCTGCGGATAAGTCTATTAACAAACTTCGGGCAAGAGCTAATGTGGCGAAAATGGTGGTGAATGATATTAATGATGCTTTTGATCCGAAGCGTGATCCTTCCGTTCCTGCTCTTTTGTGGGAAGTGCGTAGAGAGAGACGAGTTGAATTGATGGGCGAAGGTTTCCGTTTGGATGATTTGCGCAGGTGGAAGAAAGGAGACTATGTTAACAAACAACCGCTGGGTGCCTATGTAACAGGGGCTTCGGCCAAGAATTTGAAAGTAACGGGTGGTGCAGGTGCTGATGAAGGATATGTTTATTTCTTTGATACCCCGCTTGGATGGCAGGAACATTATTATCTGTATCCGTTGCCTTTGAAGCAATTGGCGTTAAATACGAATTTGGAACAAAATCCGGTATCGACAAAGTAATTTTAAATTGAAATGATGCACAAGACCTGTAATATTTTAGTATATTGCAGGTCTTGAAAATTTAAGGTAGAAAATGAAAAATAGAATATCAATAAAATATGCGTTTTTTTGTGGAACAGCTTGCTGCATCTCATCTATACTACGTGCACAACAGGATGCATCCCAAATGAATGTGCTTTTTATAATGGCTGATGATATGCGCCCCGAACTGGGGTGTTACGGGGTAGATGTAGTGAAAACTCCTAATATGGACCGTTTGGCGGCAAGTGGCGTCTTGTTTCAGAATGCGTATTGTAATATTCCTGTGAGTGGGGCATCCCGGGCTAGTTTATTGACGGGTGTATATCCTCATTACCCCGATCGCTTTATTAGTTTTTCCGCCTATGCCAGCAAAGATTGTCCCGAAGCAATACCTATTTCGGGATGGTTCACCCGGAATGGTTATCATACTATTTCGGACGGCAAGGTGTTTCATCATATCAGCGATCATGCGGATTCGTGGAGTGAGCCTCCTTACCGGAATCATCCGAATGGATATGATGTATATTGGGCGGAATATAATAAATGGGAACTTTGGATGAATTCGGAATCGGGAAAAACGATTAATCCGAAAACGATGAGGGGACCTTTTTGTGAATCTGCTGATGTTCCTGATACTGCCTATGATGATGGGAAACTTGCAAACCGAGCTATTCGTGACTTGAAAAGGATGAAGGAGGCTGGCAAACCTTTCTTCTTGGCTTGTGGTTTCTGGAAACCTCATTTGCCGTTCAATGCCCCAAAGAAATATTGGGATTTATATAAACGGGAGGAAATACCTTTGGCTACCAATCGTTTCCGACCTGAAGGATTGCCGGAGCAGGTTCGTAATTCGAGCGAGATATATGCGTATGCACGGGTTGCGGATACGAGTGATATTGACTTCCAGCGGGAGGTAAAACATGGATATTATGCTTGTTTGAGTTATGTGGATGCACAGATTGGCAAGGTATTGGATGCATTGGATGAACTGGGATTATCGGATAATACAATTGTGGTTTTGTTGGGAGATCATGGCTGGAATCTGGGAGAACATGATTTTATAGGTAAACATAATCTGATGAATACTTCTACTCATGTACCGTTGATTGTCCGTGTGCCGGGAATGAAAAAAGGAAAAACAAAATCGATGGTGGAATTTGTTGATTTGTACCCGACTTTATGTGAACTTTGTAAACTGCCTGTTCCCGCTGAACAGCTAAGCGGGCAAAGCTTTGCCGGGGTTTTCAAGAATCTGAAAGCTAAGACGAAAGGTGAAGTCTATATTCAGTGGGAAGGAGGAGATAATGCCGTTGACCGGCGTTATAGTTATGCGGAATGGATGAAAGGCGACGTGAAGAAAGCCAGTATGTTGTTTGACCATCGGATTGACGGGAAGGAAAACAAGAATCGGGTCGATGAAAAAAAATATAAGAATAAGGTTGAATCATTATCTTCTTTTATCAGAATAAAGAAGTCATCATTAAAGAAATAATATGAAAACAGTTTTATTACAGTCCAGCCGTTTGGTATCGGTTGTTTTATTCATGCTTTACGGAATGTCGATGTTTGCCCAGCGACAGGATATCTTGCTAAATAATGATTGGAATTTCCGGTTTTCGCATCAGGTACAGAAGGGAACAGGGGTAAGAGTTGATTTGCCTCATACTTGGAATGCGCAGGATGCTTTGTCCGGTAAGATAGACTATAAACGGGGAATTGGTAATTATGAGAAGAATTTATTTATTCGTCCCGAATGGAAAGGAAAACGTCTTTTTATTCGTTTCGAAGGAGTGAATAACATTGCAGATGTGTTTATAAATCGTCGTCATATAGGTGAGCATCGTGGGGGATATGGAGCTTTTATCTTTGAGATCACAGGAAAGGTGGAATATGGAAAAGAAAACTCTATATTAGTACGGGTGAATAATGGTGAACAGTTGGATATTATGCCTCTGGTCGGTGACTTTAATTTTTACGGAGGTATTTATCGTGATGTACATTTGTTGATTACTGATGAGACGTGTATTTCTCCTTTGGATTATGCTTCCCCCGGAGTACGTCTGATACAGGATAGTGTGAGCCATCGGTATGCTAAGGTGCGGGCTATTGTTGATTTATCAAACGGGAGTAGTGGTAATCAGGAAGTGGAGCTTAACGTACGCCTGTTAGATGGTCAAAGGGTGGTGAAAGAAGGAACAAAGAATGTGAATCTTTCTGGAAACGAAGTAATGCAGCAGGAACTTACATTTGAAATCGATCAGCCTCATTTGTGGAATGGTCGTCAGGATCCTTTCCTTTATCAGGCGGAAGTGACTCTTTTCCGGAATGGTCAGATGGTAGATCGTGTTACACAACCGTTAGGACTTCGTTTTTACCGGATCGACCCTGATAAAGGTTTTTTCCTGAATGGAAAACATTTGCCTCTTCAAGGCGTTTGCCGTCATCAGGATAGGAGTGAGGTGGGCAATGCGCTGCGCCCGCAACACCATGAGGAAGATGTGGCATTGATGTTGGAGATGGGAGTGAATGCTGTTCGTTTGGCGCATTATCCGCAGGCTACTTATTTTTATGATCTGATGGATAAGAATGGTATTATTGTATGGGCTGAAATACCTTTTGTGGGTCCTGGTGGATATAATGATAAAGGTTTTGTGGATTTACCTGCTTTCCGTGCCAACGGAAAAGAGCAGCTCAAAGAACTGATTCGTCAACATTATAATCATCCTTCTATTTGTGTATGGGGGCTGTTTAATGAGTTGACGGAGTTGGGAGATAATCCGGTTGAGTACATCAAAGAATTAAATGTGCTGGCACATCAGGAAGATACTACTCGCCCCACCACTTCTGCCAGTAACCAATCAGGAAAAATAAACTTTGTGACCGATCTTATTGCCTGGAACCGCTATGATGGATGGTATGGTGGTACCCCACAAGATTTAGGAAAATGGCTGGACTGGATGCATAAAGAATATCCTGAAATTCGTATTGCTATTAGTGAATATGGTGCCGGCGCAAGTATATATCATCAACAAGATTCGCTAGTGAAAACAAATCCCACAAGTTGGTGGCATCCGGAAAATTGGCAAACTTATTATCATATAGAAAACTGGAAAGCGATAACCGAACGTCCTTTCGTTTGGGGAAGTTTTGTGTGGAATATGTTTGACTTTGGTGCTGCGCACCGCACCGAGGGTGATCGTCCTGGAGTTAATGACAAAGGGTTGGTTACATTTGATCGGAAAGTGCGAAAAGATGCTTTTTATTTTTATAAAGCGAATTGGAATAAAGAGGATCCTATGATTTATTTAATAGGTAAACGTAACATAATACGTGTGCAGCGACAACAAACGATTATAGCCTTTTCCAATCAACCTGAAGCAGAATTATTTGTCAACGGAAAGAGTTGTGGTAAAGTGGAAACAGACCGGTATTCTATCTTGGAGTGGAAACATGTGATATTGACCCCTGGAAAGAATAAAATAGAAGTGAAAACTACAAATAAGAAACAGACACTGACAGATATGTATTATTGCATTTTATGAAAAGTATATATTATACTGGGTTGAATACATCTAATGGTCAGGAAAAGGTAATACTTAATATCAATATAATAAAAACAAATCTATGATTATAAATATGAAGCAGAGCTTAATAGCCGCTATTGGTTTGTTATTATCAAGTTCTTTATTTGCTAAAGATTATTTGATTTCGACGTCCAAAACGTCATTGTTGATTACAGCAAATGCAGGTGAACCATCAAAGATGCAATATTATGGAGTCAGTATTGCTCCCGGGCATATACAAAGTATCTATGATGCCGGACTGGTATTGAATGCGAACAGCTATCCCGCTTTCGGTCTCCAGACGGTAGGGGAGAAAGCGATTGCTATTACTCAACCGGATGGCAATATGTCACTTGACTTGGCGGTAGATGCGGTTACTCAATACACTTCCAAGGATGGAGAGATAACCGAAGTTCTTTTGAAAGATAAGATATATCCTGTTTGGGTGAAACAATGTTATAAGGCTTATAAAGGAACGGATATAATTACCACTTGGGTTGAGATTGGCAATGCAGGTAAGAAACCAGTAACACTGTTTCAGTTTGCTTCCGCTTATTTGCCGATGTTTCGCGGGGACAACTGGCTGACTCATTTTCATGGAGCCTGGGGTGCGGAACATACGATGGATGAAGAGAAACTGACGAACGGGCAAAAAGTGATTGCTAACAAAGACGGACTGGCGAATACGGAAACGGATAATCCTTCTTTTATGTTGTCGTTGGACGGCAAACCGCAGGAAGAAACAGGAAAAGTCTTTGGGGGCGTTTTGGCTTGGAGTGGTAATTATAAGTTGAAGCTGGATGTTCGCAACACAGCACTGAATATAATAGCCGGTATGAATGAGGAAAGTTCACAATACATACTGGAACCGAAAGAGACATTCGTCACTCCTGAATTTGCCATGACATATAGTACCAATGGCAAAGGTGGGGTGAGTCGTGCTTTTCATCATTGGGCACGCCAATATAAAATGAATCGGGGTGAAAGGCTGCATGACATCTTGTTGAATAGCTGGGAAGGTGTTTATTTCAAGGTGAACCAAAAAGGGATGGATGAGATGATGGAAGCTTTCTCTGCCATGGGTGGAGAGTTGTTTGTCATGGACGATGGCTGGTTTGGAAATAAATATCCCCGTAATGGTGGAAACAGTAGTTTGGGTGATTGGGAAGTCTGCAAAGAAAAACTGCCTGAAGGTATTGAAGGACTGCTTGCGTCTGCCAGGAAGCATCATATAAAATTCGGTATCTGGATTGAACCGGAAATGTCGAATACTAAGAGCGAACTGTTCGAAAAGCACCCGGACTGGATTCTGAAAATTGATAACCGTCCTTTATCTACCGGGCGTGGCAAAACGCAGGTAGTTCTGGATTTGACTAATCCGAAAGTACAGGATTTTGTTTTTGGAGTGGTCGATAATTTGATGGCGAACTATCCGGAAATTTCCTATATGAAATGGGATGATAATTGCAGTTTGCTGGATTATGGTTCTTCCTACTTACCAAAAAACAAGCAATCACATCTCTATATTGAGTATAATAGGGGTTTACAGAAAGTACTTCAGCGTATTCGTGCCAAGTATCCTGAACTCGTGATGCAGCTATGTGCTGGTGGCGGTGCCCGCGTCAATTATGGATTGCTTCCATATTTTGATGAGTTCTGGACGAGTGATGATACGGATGCTTTGCAAAGAATTTATATGCAATGGGGAGTTTCCGGTTTCTTTCCGGCTATTGCTATGGCATCTCACGTAAGTGCGGACAAGAATCATCAGACCGGACGTCGTATTCCATTGAAATTCCGTTTTGATGTGGCAATGTCCGGGCGATTGGGAATGGAAATTCAGCCGAAGGACATGAATGATGTTGATAAGGCATTCGCCAAGCGTGCTATTGCAGCGTATAAAGATATTCGTCCTGTGGTTCAGTTCGGTGATTTGTATCGGTTGGTGTCTCCATACGATAATAAAGGAGTATCCTCTCTGATGTATGTCACTTCCGAAAAGAATAAGGCGGTCTTTTATGCATATAAGATTTCTCATTTCATCAATATGGTTATTCCGAAGGTTTGTATGAATGGATTGGATCCGTCGAAGAATTATCGTTTGGTAGATTTGACACCTGTGGACAGTAGCAAACCTTGTGACCTGAATGGTAAAATCATTAGTGGAAAGATATTGATGGAAGAAGGCATTGCATTAAAATCATTGCTGAAAAGTGAATATTCAAGTTTGGCTTTACAACTACAGGCTGTGGATTAAGTTGATAAAAGACAATGAGAATGATAAAAAGAGAAATTCCTGTTATTGGTATTTCTACTGAAATTGATATTCCGGGAAGAATATCTGTACATTGGCGGCATCCCTTTTATTCTTCCGTTTACCGACAATGTACAGATTTTACAATCTGTGGTTTCTTTTATTGATGGTTTACTCCTGACAGGTGGGGGAGATATATCGCCTGTGATATACGGAGAATCGACTCTTCCTGAATGTGGAGAATGTTGCCGGGATAGGGATGACTTTGATTATGCTTTGCTGCGCTTAGCATCCGAAAGGCAAATTCCCGTTTTAGGTATTTGTCGGGGAATGCAGATTATTAATACTTATTTTGGTGGAACATTATATCAGGATTTGCCTGCTCAATATCCCTCGGAAATTAATCATCGGTCACCGGATGCGTTTATGATATTACAGCATAATGTGCGATGTTTGAGGACCGGAAAATTGTATTCTGTTACAGGCAAGGAAAGTTTGAAAGTCTCCTCCATTCATCATCAAGCCGTTAAGAAATTGGCTTGTGGATTCAAGGCATCTGCTTTCGCTGATGATGGAGTCATAGAATCAATCGAATCTGATTCCGAACATATTTGGGGTGTTCAGTTCCACCCAGAGTTGCAGGCTGTGGAAGGGGATGAAGCTATGAAAAAACTATTTGTGTATTTTATCAGTCAGGCAAGGACATTATCATGCTGATAGTGATATAAAAGAGATGATACACAGTATCTTTTACGATATTATTGTTTTTTTGTACGGGATTTGTCATTGTGGTTTGTTCTCCGTCCTATCTTTGTAAACAGATAAATTAAGGACATTAAATCATATATTATGAATAAAGTTATGCGTAATCGATTAGCTGGAACTCTTTTATTATTATTTGTTTTTTTGTGTACATCATGGGCGCAGACATCAGGTTTGCGCAAAATGATTGATTTGAGCGGAACGTGGAGTTTTGCATTGGACCCTCACGGCAAGGGAGAACAGGAAAAACTGTGGAACATGGATTTTGCAGAAACTGTGACTTTACCCGGTACAACAGATTCGAATCGAAAAGGAATAGAGAATACCAACAAGTCGGAGACCACTTATTTGTCCAGATATTATAAATATGAAGGTGCGGCATGGTATAGCAGGAATATAGAAATACCAGCCGACTGGAAAGAAAAGCATATCGTGTTGTTTCTGGAACGTACTCGTCCGACAACCGTGTGGATCGATGGTCGGGAAGTGGGTAAATGCAACTATTTATCTACCCCACAGGAATTTAATCTCACTCACTTCCTGGCTCCCGGTTCACATAAGCTGACTATTCGTGTAGATAACGGAAAAAGTATTCCCGGGCAGATTCGTTCAAGTTCTCACGCTTGTACGGAATCTACCCAGACAAACTGGAACGGTATTATCGGACGGATGGAATTGCAGGCAATGAATCCATTGTTTATTGAGTCCATTCAGGCTTTTCCTCAAGTAGAAGACCGCTCCGTAAAAGTGAAAATAACTCTTTCCAATTCTTCAGGCATTGGTGGGAAGAAACTGCAGTTGTCAGCTTCTGCTTTCAATACTGCCAAAAAGCATAAAGCCAGATCTGCAGAATATAATTTGAAAGAGGGGAGCAAGGAATATGAATTCACTTATCAGTTGGGAGATAATGCTGTATTGTGGAGTGACCTCCAGCCGGCTCTATATCAACTGAAAGCAGAGATAAATGGCATAGACGAGAAAACAGTTCGTTTCGGTTTGCGTGACTTTAAAACTGAAGAAACGCATTTCACTATCAATGGCGCCAAAACATTTCTTCGAGGAAAACATGATGCCTGTGTATTCCCTTTGACGGGCCATACGGCGATGGACTTGGAACAATGGCGTCGTTATTTCAGGATTTGTAAGGAATATGGATTGAATCATTGTCGTTTTCATTCTTGGTGCCCACCTGCTGCGTGTTTTGAAGCTGCGGACTTGGAGGGTATTTACTTGCAGCCGGAATTACCTATCTGGGGAGGGTTTAAGAAAGAATCTGCCGAGCTGATGGATTTTCTGATGAAAGATGGAGAGAATATCATGCGTGAATATAGTAACCATGCTTCTTTTGTACTCTTTGCCTTGGGAAATGAGCTGGGAGGTGACATCAATGTGATGAAAGAGTTTGTAGATCGTTTCCGGTCCATAGAGCCGAGACACCTATACACGTATGGTTCGAATATCTTTTTAGGCTCACGAGGACATATTCCGGGTGAGGATTTTCTGGTAACTTGTCGTGTAGGCAGTGGTGAGGGTTATTCTACTCATGCTCGTGCTTCTTTCTCTTTCGCAGATGCGGAAGAAGGTGGCTATCTTAATAATACCTATCCTAATTCGGTAATGAACTTTGATACAGGAGTCTTAGCTCCCTGGAATTTTGAAGTGTTTCGTGACCGCTTGGAGAAAGCCGGCATGCTGGAGCAGGCGGATGATTTTTTTAAAGCATCGGGTGCATGGTCTGTGGAACTTTACCGGGCAGATATTGAAATGAATCTCCGTTCCAAACGGATGGCTGGTTTTCAGTTACTCGATTTACAGGATTATCCGGGACAGGGGTCGGCTTATGTTGGTATTCTGGATGCTTTTATGGATAGTAAAGGATTGGTTGAACCGAAGAAATGGAGAGAATTCTGTAGTGAAGTGGTTCCTTTATTGACAACTGCCAAATTCTGTTGGACAGGCGGTGAATCATTCGCAGGTACTGTTGAGATTGCCAATTATGGAGAAACTTCATTGAACGAAAAAAGTATTTCATGGGAACTCAAAAATGGGAAGAAAAGCCTTGGCAAAGGTAAGATGGCTATTCCATCGGGATTAGGATTATTGACTGCCGGAACTATTCGTTTGACATTGCCCGATGTGGAGCAAGCGTATAAAGCCGAATTACTTTTGAAAGTATCCGGAACTTCCTATCAGAATAGTTATCCGCTATGGATATATCCTGCAAAGAAGCAATTGAAGGCAGGTAATGTTGTAGTTGCCCGCCAACTAACGGATGATGTGCTGAATGCCTTAAAGCAAGGTGGAAAGGTATTGTTGATGCCTCTTGAGGAAGACTGTAAAGAAGTAACAGTGGGAGGATTGTTCCAGACCGACTATTGGAATTATCGTATGTTCAAAAGTATCTGTGACCGCATCAAGAAACCTGCTTCACCTGGTACATTGGGGATTCTGACCAATCCCGAGCATCCGGTATTCGATGATTTCCCGACCGAATACCATACGAACTGGCAGTGGTATCCAATTATCAAACATAGCTATCCGCTTATTCTGGATGGTATGCCAAAAGAATACCGCCCTATTGTGCAGGTAATTGACAATGTGGAACGAAATCATAAACTCGGCTTATTGATGGAGTTGAATGTAGAGGGCAGTAAATTACTGCTTTGTATGTCCGACTTGGAAGCGGTACGTGACACACCGGAAGGATTACAATTCTATGCCGCTTTGCTGGCGTATATGAATTCTTCAGATTTTAAACCGTCCACTTCATTGTCGGTAGAATCGTTTAAGAATCTGTTTGAGACAGGTGTTCGGAAAGAGGGAATAAAAGTGCTGGATAATATCTCTTACGAATAAGTGAAGAGTAAGGAGAAAATCGTATCAATAAAGGCAAAAAAATGACAGAAGTGCTTGAATGCTATACGGAAAGAAATAGAAAAAAAGCAGACTTTACGATATTATTGTCCTTTTGTACGCAATTCGCCAATGTGAATCTGACCAGCGGCTATCTTTGCGATAGAAAGTAAAACGTATGGAGGATATTAACATTTAAATCAATACAGATAAACTCTTATAATAAAATGATGAAAAGACTAATTACATATTCGTGTATGGCGATTTTCGCTATGGGAAGCATGGCGCAGAATCAAAAGGATGAGGCTCAAATGAATCGTTTCATATCCGGTCTGATGAAAAAGATGACACTGGAAGAAAAAGTGGGGCAGTTAAGCCAATGTTCCGGTGGATTTGCCACAGGTCCTGATAATACACGTATCAGTCGGACAGAAGATATAAGTAAGGGATTGATCGGTTCTTTGCTGAATGTATCCGGTGCTGCCAATACTCGTAAATATCAGGAGGCAGCTATGAAATCACGTTTACAGATTCCTTTGCTTTTCGGATTGGATGTTATTCATGGATATAGAACAGGTTTTCCGTTGCCATTGGCAGAGGCTGCGAGTTTTGATCTGGATGCTATAGAAAGAGGATCGAGATGTGCGGCAAAGGAAGCTGCAGCAGCCGGGTTGCATTGGACGTTTGCTCCAATGGTGGATATTAGCTGGGATGCCCGGTGGGGGCGTGTGATGGAAGGGGCCGGTGAAGATCCTTATTATGGCTCGTTGGTTGCTAAGGCGCGTGTACATGGTTTACAGGGAGATGATTTATCGAAAGAGAATACTATTTTATCCTGTATTAAGCACTTTGCCGGATATGGTGCAGCTATTGCCGGAAAAGATTATAATAGTGTGGATATGTCGATGGGACAGTTTGTCAATTTCTATATGCCTCCTTACAAGGCTGGTGCAGAGGCCGGTGCTGCTACTTTCATGAGTGCGTTCAATGACTTTAATAACGAACCGTCTACCGGAAGTACTTTTCTGTTGAGGGAGCTCCTGAAGAATCAATGGGGATTTAAAGGATTTGTGGTATCCGACTGGGGATCAGTGGGAGAAATGATGAACCACCGTTATGCGAAAGATGAAAAAGAAGCTGCTTATAAAGGAATCAAGGCCGGACTGGATATGGAGATGGTAAGTGAATGCTATTCCAAGAATCTGGTGTCTCTGGTAAAAGAGGGTAAGGTATCTATCAAGCTGGTGGATGATGCTGTCAGACGTATTTTGGAACAGAAATATAAACTGGGATTATTTGATGATCCGTTCAGATACTGTGATGAAGAAAGGGAACGTACAGTGATTGGTTCACAGGAATCCCGCAAGGAAGCATGCTACGTTTCCGAACGTTCTATTGTTCTTTTGAAAAATGAAAACTCGGTGTTACCGCTTTCTTCTTCTATCAAGAAAGTTGCTTTGATTGGTGCACTTTCCAAATCGCAGAAAGATATGTGCGGTGCATGGTCCTGTGCAGAGGTTGGTAAAGTAGTAACCTTGTATGAGGCAATGGAGAAACGAGGAGTGGACATCAACTATAACGATGGCTACGACTTGAAAACGAATAAAATTGTAAATCTGGATCAGACTTTAGCTGCTGCCCGCCAATCGGATGTGGTTATCGTTGCAATGGGAGAACAAGCTTGGGAAAGCGGTGAGATGCGTTCGAAAGGAGATATTTCTATTGCTGCCGAACAACAGCGTTTGGTTTCCGAATTGGTGAAGACTGGCAAACCGGTAGTTGTACTAATGATGTGTGGTCGTCCTGTTATTTTCAATGAAGTTCGTCGGGAGGCTCCCGCTATCTTATGTACCTGGTGGCTGGGGAGTGAAGCGGGTAATGCTATCTGTAATGTACTTTGGGGAGATTATAATCCTTCGGGTAAGCTGCCAATGACTTTTCCGCAGCATAACGGACAGATACCATTGTATTATCAATATAAGAGCACAGGACGCCCCACTGCATTGGGCGGATGGTGTGCGAAGTACATTGATATTCCTACGGAGCCTGCTTATCCGTTCGGCTACGGTTTGTCATACACTACTTTCAATTATTCGGATGTGAAACTGCTTCCGGGTGATGGAAAAGGTACTTATACACGTGTTGCTGTAACGGTTACCAATACTGGAAAATGCGAGGGCGAGGAAGTTGTTCAGTTGTATGTGCGTGATGAGGTGGCTTCTATCACTCGCCCTATCAAAGAATTGAAAGGCTTTGAAAAGATTAAGCTGAGTCCAGGTGAAAGCAAAACGGTCACCTTCGACGTAAAAGATGAACAACTAGGATTCTACAATAATCAAATGAAGTTCATTGTGGAGAAAGGAGACTTCACTTTGATGGTCGGTGGAAATAGTCGTGATTTACAAGAAATAAAATACATTCTTAACTAAGAACTAATATGAAAAACAACTGGAAAAGATGGCTCATATTTCCCGCTCTATTGCCTTTCTTCTCTTGGATGGAGGCAAAGACATTGGAGGAAAATCAGATTCAACAATCTTTGGACACCATTGAATACCGGGTATTCGTGGCTGTCGATAAGGCCGGAGTGGAGCATTGGGGAGGTAAAGAAGCTTATCAAGCGAAGCTGAATGCTTTTTTCGACCAAGTGAACGACTTCTGGAACAAAGCCGGCAATGGACGTTTCAACTACTATTTCCGTTATATACCGGATCTGCAGGTGATTTACGACTGCTCCTCCCGCCAATTGGAGAAAATCTATCAGAAGAGTGCCGGTTTTCCCAATCACGATGTACTGCTGATTATAGATTCTATTCTTGATTTTGACGATGAAGAATCGGCTAAAGGATGGTATTGCGGCGGTGGGGCGGACGATCTGAATATGGTAATTTGCCGTAGCCGTAGCAAGACGGAACATGAAGATCTGTTTGGTATCGACTATTTTCATAGAGGAGTGGCACATGAGTTCGGACATTATCGTGGGGTAACCGACTTGTATGCTGATAGAATCCGGGCAAAGAACAATCCGGTGAACCATATCGAATATGAACCTGACTCTTGTGTGATGAACAGTCATTATAAAACATATAAATGGAGCTCGTATGCAGTTCATATAATCAATCACACCGCCAAATCCAAACGTCCGAGACGTGATTTCGACGGATTCTTCAAACAAATGTTCCCCGAAAACATACAGGTATCTGTAAAAGTGAAAGGTAAAAAGCAAAAAGGGGTAAAGCTGAATCTGTATGGTTCACGTGCAAAATTCAATGACCTGATCGCTACTCCTTACCGTACTTATGAGACGGATAAGAAAGGAGAATATCTGATAACTGGTGTCCCCAACTTATATGATAGCCCCGCACCTCCTTTGCATACCGACGAATTGCCTTATAACCGCTGGTTCACTTTCTTGCTCGAAGCCGAATATAAAGGGGAAAAAAAATACGTATGGCTTCCCGAATATGAGGTGCAACAGACCTTCTTTGAGAATAAGGATACCTATCAGGTGACAATTGATTTCTAAAAAATGGTAGCGCGAATGAGATAAGAAAGGTGCTATTTAGCACTTGTTCAATGCTTTATTAGCAGGAAATTCTTCCTGTTAAGCTTCCTCCTTTATCTCTGCCAAGCGGTACTCTTATGATAAATATGTAAATAAAAAACTGTGTGAAATACAAAAAGTATTAGTTTATGAAACGTATGATGAAAAGACTTTTGCCGGTTCTAATGGCTATCGCACCTTTAACCATTTGTGCACAGAAAGTGTACGAGCTGAAAGACATTTCCGGTAAAGTGCAGGTGAATGTGATTGTGAATGATAAGAATGTGGAATACTCCGTTCTTCACGACAACGATGTGATGGTGGCTCCATCTCCTATTTTCATGAAACTAACTGATGGTACAGCTTTCGGACTCAATCCGAAAGTAAAGAAGATCAGCCGCCGTTCTGTAAATGAGACTATCTATCCTCCCATCTATAAGAAGAAATCAATCAAGGACCAGTTCAATGAACTAACCATTGACTTTAAAGGAGGATATAGCTTGGTGTTCAGAGCTTATGAAGATGGTGCAGCCTATCGTTTTGTCTCTGAACTGAAGAAGCCGTTTATGGTGGAAAGCGAGCAGGCTTCTTTCTGTTTTCCGAATGATCCGAAAGTTTTTGTAGCTTCACCGAAAGGCCGAATGAACGAGGGCAAGAAAGATCCTTTCTACAGTTCTTTCCAAAATACGTATCTGGAAACTGCCTTGTCTGCATGGGATAAGGAACAGATTGCCTTTTTACCGGTTTTGGTCGAGGGAAAGAACGGAAAAAAAATCTGTATCACTGAAGCCGATTTGATGAACTATCCGGGTATGTATGTGAAACATGGTGAGCATGGATATTCTCTGGATGGAATCTTTGCAGCTTATCCGAAAACGATAGTAGACGAAGTTCGCGGACTGAAAGGGGTAGTAAAATCTCGTGAA
>OGDG01000814.1_pt1 | contig 14526 bp, 15 predicted proteins | sample 1570391 | NCBI WGS metagenome assembly OGDG01 (sample SAMEA2582186, study PRJEB24529) | metagenome | biome: Human gut stool | place: China | collected 2011 | reverse complement strand
TAATAGGTGTAGGTGTCGTATTGAGCCGCTTTCAAGGCAAGTAACCGTTCTTTTTCAAGCTTTAAATAAAAAATCAAAAAAATCCATGTCATTTGGCATAAGGACTACTCCTGTCTGAAATTTTCTGAAAAATAATTGGGATTATCTAAAATGGACACTAAAAAATTAAAAATGCCAAATTGGATAAGAAAATCCATGAGTCATCTTAAACAATTGTGTAGATATATTCCACTAGAAGGTGGCTATTAGATGCTAAGGGTTTCCACCCATGCTGACAAGTCGCCTTGCTGGAATATGAGTTGAACATCTTACCGTGCAACAGTTTTGCACCGGGACAGCTTGGCGCAAGTTTTTCGTTGGTCTTGCCCATACCGCTGCCGCCAGATGTGGCAAAGGGGATAACCGTCTTGCCTTTTAGGTTATAGCTTTCCAGAAATGTATTGATGATCGTCGGAGCGATATACCACCAGATAGGAAATCCGACAAAGATGGTGTCATATTCGTCCATGTTATCACGCTTGACAGCGATGCCAGGGCGAGAGGTAGGATTGCTCATTTCCATGGTGCTGCGGGATTTCTTGTCCATCCAGTTCAGATCGGCCTTGGTGTACGGAATTTCCGGCTGAATCTCAAAAATGTCTGCACCGATAGCATCGGCCAGATTTTCAGCAACCTTTGCGGTAACGCCGCTGGCTGAGAAGTAAGCAACAAGTCGTTTGCTCATGACAAATGCACTCCCTCAATATTTGATTTGGTAATAGTATAGCACGGTGGGGGAGGGGTATCAAGAAGTGAAACGAAAACAAAATTGCTTGGAAAATATTGGTGTTTCAATAGTTGAATTTGACAAATCATAACCTTGATATTGCATCTTAACTTAAAATAAGTTATAATACAGAAAAAAGAGTTATAAATGGAGGCGATAGAGTGGAATACCTTAAGCGGGTTTTAGGAATTGAAGTGCTGTATGAAAAAAAAGCTTTAGAGCATTTGCCAAACTTCATCAGTACAAGGTACGATTCACAGAAAGTATCTCTGAGTGGTCAAAAAGCCGTTTTTTTGTACCCTAAAACCGAATTGGAACAGGTGGAAACATTAAAGAAGCATCTGGAACGTGTGAAAAAGGTTGCAGATTGCCCGGTGGTTTTAGTACTGGAACAAATCACTGCACGGCAGAAAGAGTATTTACTTCGAGAAAAGATAGCATTTATTGTGGATGGAAAGCAAATTTATCTGCCCTTTATGGCGGCATATTTGCAGGAACGTTGTGATGCAGAAAAGAGCGACAGAGAAGAAATCTTGCCATCAGCTCAAATGCTGTTGCTTTATTTTATTTATGAGGGAGCAAAGGAACTGTCCACAAGTCAAGCTGCAAAAGATTTAGATTTGACACCAACATCTATTTCCAGAGCGTCCAAACAACTTGAAGAAATGGGAACGCTGCAATCGAGAAAAATCGGAGTACAGAAGATACTGTTTTCGGAAAACTCCCCCAAAGAGTTGTTTTATAAAGTAGAGAAAGTTCTGCTCAATCCTGTGAAAAGGACTGTCTACGTTCCATGCGAGGAAGTAAAGAATGAATTGTTGGAGAGCGGATATTCCGCATTGGCGGAGTATTCGATGCTCAATACGCCGGGCGTTTGGTGCTACGCTTCAGAAAGAATATCTCAGTGGAATGACTGTATGACAAAGGATTTACAGGACTCAAATTCACAGGTGGCTGTTGAAATGTGGAGATATGACCCACGAAAATTATCGAAGAAAAAAATGGTCGATGAACTTTCTCTGGCATTATCGCTTAGGGAAGATGCAGATGAACGGGTAGAAGAAGCAGTAGAAGAAATGTTAAATAATCTGTGGAGGAAGATAGATGGTAACAGGGATTGAAAGCTTTAAGGAATGGTTTAAGGGTAACGAAAGCCAGTATGCAATTATCGGTGGAACTGCGTGTGACATCTTGATGACGGAAGAAGGCTTAGACTTCCGTGCAACAAAAGACATTGATCTTGTTCTAATTATTGAAGCCGTGGATGTGGCTTTTGGAAGAAAATTCTGGGACTATGTAAAACAGGCTGGATACGAACATTGTAATAAAAGCTCTGGTGTGCCACAGTTTTATCGGTTCAGTCACCCGACCTCAAACCGTTATCCAGCAATGATTGAACTGTTCACTAGAAAACTGGATGCAATTCAACTTCCAGATAATGCAGTATTGACACCGCTGCCAATGGATGAGGACATATCGAGTTTATCTGCAATCCTTTTGGATGATGATTACTATGAGTTCTTGAAGCAGGGGAAAGTGACTGTTGATGGAGTAACGGTTTTGGACGCTGCATATTTGATTCCGTTCAAGGCAAAAGCATGGATGGATTTGACGGATCGCAAGGAAGCCGGAGAACACGTTGATAGTAAAAACATTAAGAAGCATAAAAATGATGTTTTTCGATTGACTGAACTGATTGACCCTACAGTCAAGATTGCCACTCCCAGTGGCGTGTATGAGGATGTGCAGAAGTTTGTTGATCGAATGAAAAATGAAACGGCTGATGTTAAACAGTTGGGGCTTGTGGGACGAACGAAAGAACAGATTCTTCAGGAAATAGGAGAGTTATATGCTATACAATAATCAGTGAGTTATAGAATAAAACACTATCTTGTAAGGAAGTGATATAACATGGAAAAGAAATACCAAATTTTTATTTCGTCAACTTATAAGGATTTGATAGAAGCACGTAGCAAAGTAAGGGATGCAATCCTATCAATGATGCATTTCCCAGTTGGCATGGAGATGTTTAACGCTGCTGACGAAGAGCAGTGGGAAATCATACAAGAGACAATTGATAGTTCGGATTATTATGTTTTGATTTTGGGACAGCGATATGGCTCTGTAATAGAATCTGGATCGGATACTGGAATTAGCTATACGGAAAAGGAATTTCGCTATGCGAGAGAGAAGAAAATTCCTATTCTGGTATTCATAATTGATGATGATGTGGCAATTAAGCCGGAATTTATGGAAAAAGATCAAGAAAGTATAAAAAAGCTTGCTGATTTCAAGACAGAAGCTAAAAAAGGACGAACGGTACAGTGGTGGACTAATATTGACGAACTTGCTAGGGAAGTTTCGGAATCTTTACATAAACAAATGGATCGGAAAAAGCGTCCGGGGTGGATAAGGGGGGACGCCTTTGATATTGAAGCAAGTCATGCAGAAATTCTTAGTTTGAATAGAAAGATTAGAGAACTTGAGCAGGAAAATGCTGAGTTGAAGTCACAGATTGTAAAGAGGGTTCCTGAATTGGTGGCCGCAGTTGTGCTGGATCAACAGGATGATGAAAAAGTGGACGGAAAAGGTCTTAAAACACATGGAAAATTGCTTATTGATAGCTCAGATAATGCAATCAAAATCCAGTTATATCATAATGATGGAGAATGCTACAAAAACAAGTATGAACCACTTGATTTAAGTTGCGTTGAATCACATTTAAAAAAGTATGTAAAAGAAAAGGACTTGCAGGCTTACAATGCAGCACTACCGTCTGAAGAAGAAATAAATGATTATGCACACAAGATGAGCGTATATAAGACAATAACAAACGGTGGTGTTGCGCTCAAGCTAAGAGTGCTTAATAAGGGAACAGCGAAAGCAACCGATATTAGAATCTCAATCGTATTTCCAAAAGATATTTTTGTATATGACATTGATGATATCGAAAAAATGAAGGAGCCGAAAGCACCAAAACTTCCACCGAATCCTATTGAAAAGGCAGAGGAACATTTTATGAGCGACTTAAATCCAGTATATGGCTTGTTGAAAAATAGTATGGACGGAATGCAGCCATTCTATTCAGCTCGAAGCTTGCCGATTATAGACCCGGCAATTTTTAACAACTCCAATTCTTCTGTGTTTGAATCAATATCTATACGAGATAACTCAATATTTGCTGAATGCAATCAATTGCCACATAAAGATGATACCGAGTTTGATGGGATATATATTGTTCCGGCTAGAAAAGGAAAATTCAAAGTAAGCGTTTCGCTGATGTGTTCGGAATATATTGAACCGAAAGTTCATGATATTGAATTTGAAATTGTCTAATAATTAAAATAAGTACGAATAAGCCGCATAGGGCTTCCCAATGGTTTTAACCCAATGGGAAACTTTATGCGGCTTATTTTTTTGCTTTTTTTGAAAAAATTGTTGTCCCTATCTTGACATCAGGGGGCCCTCCGGCCTTGCCGCCTGCGGGCTGATGAACCGTCTGCACAAAAGCGGCGCTTTTGTTTTGGCTGTAGACCTGCCCAGTGGCATCAACACTGACACCGGCGAAGTCGCCGAGGGGGCCGCTCATGCAGACCTGACCGTGACTTTCGACAGCTATAAGCCCCTGCATGTGGCAGAATCTTCTGCACCTCTGTGCGGAAAAATCGTTTGTTCCGACATCGGCATCCGGGATGAATGGCACCCAGAGTTTTGAAGTGACTCTTCCATTTGTAATGCACTGTTTTTTGAAACCCTGCTGTCGAGAATTGACTGTTACGGTCGATTTCCGACATTCTTTTTTGCTTTTTCAATCTCTACCGCAACGAACAATCTCTTTCGTGTGTGTATGAAAAAGGCAGCAACAGGTATCCTAAAGAGTATAAACAACTCGATAGGATGAGGTCATACAATGAAAGAGCTATTTGGACAAAGGCTTCGGGAGCAGCGTTTGAAGCAGAATCTAACACTGGAACAGCTTGCAGAAAAGGCAAATCTGTCACCCAACTATGTCGGCATGGTGGAACGCGGGCTAAAAGAACCGGGGCTTGCTACAATCGTCAAGCTCCTGAATGGTTTGAATGTTTCAGCGGACACTCTTCTGTGTGATCTGGTTCCCAGTGCATCCCATGTGACGGACGATGAGATCAGCAAGCGTTTAGAAGGTCTGACGCCCATGCAGAAAAAAGCAGCACTCGATTTGCTGGACACCTATATTGCCAATCTGCCTTACCTTACAAAAGAAGACTGAACCTATAACCTTGCAAGCGCATCTGCTTAAATTTTGGCGGATGCGCTTTTCTTTTGCAACTCTCTTGGATATAATATTATCTATAGAGCACATTCATTCCGAAAGAGTCGATTTGTGAGGTGACCAATATGAGAGAGCCGCGATACAGTCTTCTTGCCGACATTCAGTACGACATCGAACTTGCCCGGCAGGGGAAGTTTGCCCTGTATGGGCAGCGGAACATTGCACGCGAGTACCGCTGCAAAAAGGCAACTCCGGAAGAGCAGCAGGCCTACGAGACCCTGCAAAATGTTCTTTTCATGGTCCCTCAGTGGAGCGACACAGAAGAACTTCACTCTGATATGGAGAGAATCGGCGGGCGCGTCTGGTTCTGTTACTTCTGGAAAGATCACGATTCCATGATACTTTCCGTCAAAATTCCCGTGGTTCCGTCACGGATCACATCTCCATCGGCTTATTCCCCACTTCGTCCAGATACGCATTCAAAAATTCCGCTGCAAGGCTGTTGGGACGGATGTTTTCTCTGGCTTCCTGCGGGGTGAACCACTTGCAGCGGTCCACTTCGTGGTTGATATGCAGCGCCTTTGCGGTTCTGACGAAAGCCGTAAAGTTGCACATCAGCGTGTTAGACGGCTCAAAAAACTTGGTACGGTTGAACCGGAGGTGCTCTACTTCCAACCCGGTTTCTTCCCGGACTTCCCGCACCACGGCGTGTTCTTCTGCCTCACCGCGGTTCACATATCCAGCCACCAGAATATAAGAGGGCTTGCCGTACTGCTGGATGAGCAGAATTTTCCCGGTCTCCTCATCCACAACAATCATGCTGACTGCCACATTGTACATCGGGAACCGGTATTGCTGGCATTTCGGGCAATAAGGCACAATGCCCTCTTCTTCCAGTTCTTTTTCAATCAATGCCGTACCGCATTCAAAGCAATGCTTCTGAATCATTTTTACACTCCAAACACTGTTTTCGTCAGCCGGATACCTGCTGCCGTCTTCATCGTATGTTCCATAAAGGTTCGGATTGCCTGCTGGTCGTACCCGCTTTCGGACGCATTGACGATATAATCTGCCTCAATCAGAATCTGATAGTCAATGCCGTCGATCTGCGCCGGACTATGGTGGTGCCCTACCAGATAGGCCACCCGGTCGATCTGTTCTGCTGTCATGCCGGTATCCGCCAAGAACTCCCGCACCAGCGGGGCACCCTCCTGCTCCTGATATTTACCATTGGTGTTGCCGTACTTTTTGCGGCAGAGCGGGCAGGCGATATCGTGGGTGATGGCCGCCACCTCCAGAATAAACTGCGTGTCTGCGTCCAGCCCCTCCAGCTCACCAATGGTTTTGGCATAGGTCCACACGCAGCTCAGGTGCGTGATGTCATGGATATTCCCTTCGGAAAAGGCGATCATCTTTTCCATGATCTGTGCAATGGTCATCATTTGTTTTCACTCCCGTTTTTAATACTTAAATGTTCACCTTGATAAACGCGAACTTATTCTTCAAATTTTTTATGACACTTTGGACATTCTTTAGGGATCGGCCTATAACCAACAAGCGAGCAACCGCAATAAGGACATTTCATCATGGTGAGATGATATACAATACCACCAATAACAACCATTGCACCGATTATCAGGCATAGGTTTACTCTGTACTCCTTTGCCGTCATTGCTCCTATTACTGCGAGCAATATTCCTATCATCAAAATGATCCAAGAAATGGAAGCCTGCTTTTGTGGGCTATTGTTTTTCATATAATCACGCCCCTCTACAAATTCCAATTTATCAAATAAGAATTTCCGTCAATTTTTCTCTTGATGCGGCTCGCTTCTAAGAGTAGGAACGAACTGTTCTGTTGCCGGAGACGGACCATTCGGGTCGATCTCCGGCAGTATTTTTGTTATCGCCTATTAAAAAACAGCCGGAACGACTTTCTGCTGCGCTACATCGATGATGCCGTATGTATTCAGTCTGAGTTTGGGAATGACCGGAAGGCTGACGAAGGCGAGGGTCATAAAGATGCCGATATCTTCCGCTACACCATGTGCCTTGAGGGCATCGTTCAGCGCCTGCATTTTCGCCGCAACGCTCTCTGCGCTTTCGGTGCTCATCAATCCGGCCACCGGAAGCGCAAGTTCTGCCACGACCTGTCCATCTGCCACAAACGCAAGTCCGCCTTTGTTTTTCCGCACAGTGTTGCCGGCCAGCATCATATCGGTATCGTTGTCCCCTGCCACGATCAGGTTATGGGAATCATGTGCGATGCTCGATGCAACGGCTCCGCATTTCAGGCTGAAGTTTCCTAAAAAGCCAATGCCCACATGGCCGGAGTGATGATGCCGCTCAAAAACGGCCAGTTTTACGATGTTGTGTTCCGGGTCCACACCGGGAGCTTTGCCCGGATGCCGTTGGAACTGGATGATTTTTTCCTCCGTAAGCAGCTCGCCCCGGTTCAGGCAGATGACACGCTCCTGCTCCCCGCTTTCCCGAAGTTCCAGGTCCTGCAGTGTGATCTCATCCAGATCAAAGGAATCCATAACGTGGGAAAATCTCACACGGTCGATGTCAAGCGGTGCGGGTTTCAGCGTTTTTCCGTGCTCGGCCACCAGCGTGCCGTTCTTGTAAACCTGTTCGACCGTAAAGGATTCCAGATCAGGAACCACAACCAGATCTGCCCGGTACCCCGATGCTACGGCACCGCGCTGCTTGAACCCAAAATACTGTGCCGGGACCAGCGTTGCCATTTTGACGGCCACTGCCGGGTCTGCGCCCAGCCGGATCGCTTTACGGATGTTGGAATCGATGTGGCCGCTGTCCAGCAGGTCACCGGGGTGCTTATCATCCGTCACCAGCATACAGCGGCTGCAATAGGGCTCCCGGAACAGCGGCATCAGGGCCTCCATATTTTTGGCAGCCGTTCCTTCCCGGATCATGATGTATTGTCCGCGCCGGAGTTTTTCCATGGCTTCCTCGATGTTGGAGCACTCGTGATCGGACTGAACGCCTGCCGCAATATAAGCATTCAGGTCCTTATCGCTCAAGAGCGGTGCATGGCCATCCACGATCTTTCCCGCTTCGGTGCAGTCGCGGATCTTCTGCAGGATCTTCGGGTCACAGCGCACCGTTCCGTAGGCATTCATCAGCTCCGCAAGCCCCAGCACACGGGGATCGCCGTAGTAAGGCCGGAGCTGTTCTGCGTTCAGCACCGCGCCGGATTCATCCAGATCCGTGGCCGGAACACAGGAGGGCAGCATGAAATAAACCGAAAGGGTCAAATTTTTTGTCGTTTCCAGCATGAAATCCAAGCCTTCCAGCCCCGCAACGTTCGAGATCTCGTGTGGGTCTGTGACCACCGCAGTGGTACCGTGGGGCAGCACTGCCTGCTCGAAAGCCTGACCACAGAGCATGGAGCTTTCGATATGGATATGCCCATCGATCAGGCCCGGGCAGACATATTTGCCGTGCAGATCAACTTCTTTCCGGCCGTGATACGCACCCACGCCCACGATCGAATTTCCGCTGATGGCAATATCAGCGGTGTCGATCTCATCGGTAAACACATTGACAATTCTGGCATTTTTCAAAACCAGATCAGCCAAAGCATCTCCTCTGCCTGCCGAGATCCGGCGTTTCAGTTCATCGGACTGCATAGAAATATCTCCTCTCTCTGAAGTTCGATTTTCTCACCTGTGGATTGGTTCTGCCCTTATTCTACCACGCCTTGCCGCTGCGGAAAAGATGTCGGGAAACAAAAATGGCCCCGGAGGGCTTGTTACAGCTCTCCGGGGCCACTTTATGTGCGTTGTGCCTTGGCGCAGACCGTCAGCACTCCACTGCCACCTTGATCACGCCGTCCCGTTTCTTTTCAAACAGCTCGTAGCCCTCTGCGATCCGGCGCAGGGGGTAGGTGTGGGTGATGAGCGGTTCGGTATCGATCTTGCCTTCTGCGATGAGACGCAGCGTTTCTTCACAATCGCAGCCGTCCACGCCGCCGGTCTTAAAGGTGAGGTTTTTGCCGTACATTTCCGGCAGCGGCAGGGTCTGTGCCTTATCGTACAGCGCCACCACCGTCACAACGGCGTTGGGCCGTGCACACTCCCATGCCAGCCGGAAGGTGGAGTCTGCCCCTGCCACCTCCAGCACCACATCGGCCCCGTCGTGGTCGCTGTGGGCACGCACAAAGGCGGCGCAGTCCTCCGGCTGCACGGTGAGCACCTGCGGGTAGTGCCGACGGATGAACTGCAGGCGGCTTGCGTCCTTTTCACAGACGATGATGCGCTTGGGGCTGTGCAGCATGACGCACAGCAGCGTGCAGATGCCGGTCGGCCCTGCACCGAGGATCAGCACGGTATCCTCGGGGGTGATTTCCGAGATGCGTGCCGCCCAAAAGCCGGTGGCCAGCACATCGCCCACCAGCAGCGCCTGCCGATCGGTAACGCCGTCCGGGATCTTGTTCAGTCCCTGATCCGCAAAGGGCACCCGGACATACTCGGCCTGCCCGCCGTCGATGCGGCAGCCCAGCGCCCAGCCGCCGTTTTGATCGGTGCAGTTGTTCACAAAGCCTTTTTTGCAGAAAAAGCACTCTCCGCAGAAGGTCTCCACGTTCACCGTCACCCGGTCGCCGGGTTTCACATTGGTCACCGCACTGCCCACTTCTTCTACGATGCCCACCATCTCGTGCCCTACCGTGATGCCGGGCACCGCCCGGGGCACGCTGCCGTGCTTGATGTGCAGATCGCTGGAGCAGATGCTGGCAAGGGTCACCTTTACAATGGCGTCCCGCTCGTGCTGCAGCACCGGCTTTGGTTTTTCCATCAGGGCAAACGTCCCCTCTGAAACATAGGTATAGGTCAGCATGCTTTTTACCTCCATGCGCTTTGATATTTCCGGACTTGAGTATACCACGCAGCTATGGCAAAGAGCAAGCCGCAAAAGGCCCGCCCTTTGCGGCAGCTCTCCGCCGATCAGATCTTGGGCTGATACTGCATGCTGGACACATTGTAAATGGTAACAAAAGCCTTGGGGTCTTCCCGGTTGATAAAGTTCATCAGCTTCTGATATTCGCTCTTGTCCACGATGGTAATGATCTCGTTGTGCTTTTCCAGATTGTATGCACCGATGGCCTCGTACATGGTCGCACCGCTGTGCAGGTCATGGAGGATGAACTGACGCAGCGCCTCCTCTTTTTCAGTGATGATGCAGACGCGGCGTTTGATGCTGCTATCAAAGATGAAATGGTCCAGCACGATGCCGTTGAAGTAAGTACCGAGGATACTCAGCACCACGGTCTTTTTATCGTAGACCAGGGCCGCGGAAAGCGCCACACACATTCCCGACAGAGACATGGCTTTTCCCAATTCCATGTGCAGGTACTTGTTCATGATCTTTGCCACGATATCCAGTCCGCCGGAGGATGCGTTGCGGTTGAACAGGATGCTCAGACCCACGCTGACAACCAGAATATAACACAGCACATCCAGTTCCTGACTGCCTGTCATAGAGCCAAAATCCGGGAACAGCCGCTCAAAAAGCCCCAGAAATACCGGCAGCATCACGCTGGTATACACGGTTTTTGCGCCAAACTCCCTGCCGCAGGTGAAAAAGCCGATGATGAGCAGCACGGTATTCAGCACCATGGTAATGACCGAAAGCGGCAGCGGCACAAAATTAGAAAGTACGATGCCAAGGCCGGAAATACTGCTGACAGATGTATGGCTGGGCACCAGAAAAAAATAGACCGCCGCCGCAATGATAGCGATAGCTCCGGTCAGGATAGCCGTCTCCTTGGCGATTGCGGGGTAGTTCAGCTTCTTGTTTGTCATTGTTGCTCCTCCAAGCTTTTGTTTTCCGCCTTCAGTATACCATGCTTTGCGTTTATAGGAAAGCACCCCCGGGCAAAAGACCAAAAAACGGGTCAGAAACACCTGTGGGTGTTTCTGACCCGTTTCCTAATATCTTATCGGTTCACGAAGTTCAGCACCAGCACCAACAGCAGCATATGCACAGGGTAAAAGGCGTAGCAGGCATACTGGAACGGCTTGCTGTGGTAGCCCTGCCGCCCGCGGTACAGCCAGATAGGCACCAGTGCCAGCAGCGCCAGCCCCTGCTGGCAAAGCTCAAAGTCCATACCGAAGAGCTGGATGGGGTACATAAGCCCGCCCAGCAGTTCCACGTTGACCCAGTACAGCGCCGCCAGCTGCCCCAGCAGGCACCACCACTTGCGCCCATGGAAGAAGTAAAAGATGAACACGGTCAGCACACCGGCGCCGTAGTAGTCCACCATGCCCAGCGTGCCCAGCACTGCGCCTGCCGCCACCACAAGGGCGGATACCAGCAGGTACATCCATGTTTTCTGCTTTTTGCGCACGGTTTCCATCAAATGGACGCCCAGAATGCCCAAAAGCAACGTCCAGATGACGTTCTGGTGCACCGGGTAGAACCATGTGCCGCCGTACATCAGGTCGAAGGGGATCTCTGAAAGCAGGGCAAACAGCAGCAGACGCAAGGTGTATTTTTTCAGGTCGTGGGTGTGGAAGTAACCCTCCACCGCCATAAAGGCAAAGATGGGAAACGCCACCCGCCCCGCGCAGGTCAGCCATTCCTGCGCAGGCAGCAGGGTCGCCCACAGGTGGTCCATCAGCATCAGCGCCATGGCAAGGATATGAAGTGCCGCAGCGCTCAGGTCAAAGCGGGTCGCGGCAGTGGAATAGATCGTTTTGGTTGACATACGCATACCTCGTTTTTGTCGAAATTTGGTCGTTCTGTCTGGAATACGAACGAGCCCCGCAAAGAATTGCAGCCCCGGCAGCTTTTCCCGCCGGGGCTGGCCTGCTGCTTTATTTTTTCTGCTGCGAATACCCCAGACACAAAAAGCTGGAGCCAAGGCAGAGCCATACCACCGCCGTGGAGTGACCTTCGCCAGTGATAAAGTTCAGCGCCGCAGCAAGATAAAACAGCAGTCCGCTGAGATAAAACAGATTGCATTTCTTCACAGCCCATCCCTCCGGTTTTGGTTTTTTCACCGGCTATTTTGGATACGGCAAGCGCAGGAGCGGCTGTCATTTTACTCCGCGTGCAAAGGGGGCAAAGTGCCCGCCCGGCACGCAGAAAGCATGTGCCCGCAGCAGTCTGCGGGGCAAATTCATGAAGGGTGGCTTGCCTGCCTGCCCATGGAGACGTAAGCGCAAAAGCAGGAATGCGGGAAGGAGCAAGGGACGGTTTCGGCGAAAAAGCGTCTGGCGGTGGCGGAAAAGCCGAACGCAAGATTTTTTCATAATAGCTGGCTCGTAAGGTGAGCCGTACCGAAGCTTCCTTGCGGAAATGTGCAGCGTTATAGTTCATCTGCACCTGAACCGGCAGCCGCGCGCCCGGCGCTTGCCGCACCCAAAATAGCCGGTGGAACGTTTATTTAGTTTTTGGCGTTTTCCAGATAGATCTCAAAGGCTTCGGCAAAGCTGGCATTTACATCAAAGGGGACAGCGTAGTCCACCTTGGATGTCACAAGGCAGAGGTCCAGCCGGTTGGAGGTCTCGTCTGCCTGCCGGTTCAGCTTGCTCAGCGCGGCATGGATGACCTTGCGGTCGTAGTTGATGGTGGTCACCCGCTTCACATCGCAGCAGTAGGAGATCTGGTTGCCCTCGGCGTTGAAGCGGTAGCCGGTGCCCCCGCCGGAGAGCAACTGCTCGGAGCTGCGCAGGTCGTTCATCCGCTTGAAGGTGCGGGCAATGCTCTGGCGCGCGGCATTCAAGCTGACCTCGCTGTCCATATCCATGTCCAGTGCATCCTTTGCCTTGCGGATGGCGGCAAACAGGCGGCTTTTTTCCTCCAGCAGATAGAGCATGAACCGGGCAATGTCGGTGATCTGCTCTGCATATTCGGTCTGTGCTACGTCCATAATGGTCTCGTCCTCAGCCTCGGGCATCACCTTATGGCGCAGATAGGTGTTGGCCACCTTGGTCACGTTGGCATCGCAATCCAGAATGCCCTGTGCCTCGTCCAGCAGGGACTGGAGCTTGTTCTGGTAACGGAATGCTTCCTTCAGGTTCATAGTCGTTCCCTCCATCTTGTCTTTTCTGCTTTCAGCTTACCACAGACCGCCCGCCTGCGCAAGCTTTCCGGTAAAACAGGCAAAGCGCCCGCTCCGGCTTTGACCGGAGCGGGCGCTTTGCATTAGCTGTGACACTTATTGGGATAAGAGATTGGCATTACTCAGCCGGCCACGCGCTCGGTTCGGCCTGCCTCCAGCATATAGCGCAGGAAGCCGGTCACGTCGGCGGGGTCGGTCACGGTGAGGTCAAAGCCCTTTTTGGGGGCAGTGTCCATCATCTGCAGCATGGAGCGTGCGGTAGCGTCCTGCTTCAGGTCGCAGGTCTTGCCGTTGTCCAGATGCAGCAGCACGCTGCCGTGGCTGGCAGAAAGCTGGCGCATGAAACGTTCCTTATCAAAATACTCGATACGAAGCATAGGAATACCTCCTTGATAAAATGGTTTATATTACACTTGCCGTCCGGCTGTAACTACGTCAGACGGCGGGAGGATAGCGGTTTTGCCCGGCATGGGAATGCTTGCACAGCTTGCGTTCCCGCTGCCTTGGTGCTATACTGAGCTTGGAAGCTCTGATAGGATAATACCACAAAACAGTCTTGAATCATAGAACAAAACCGCATAGTATATGCAACAAAATCGGCATTGATAAAAAACATTCAAAGTATTGCGGAAAGGAATTGGTGAATATGGCATATCAGACAAGCTGTGTCTCTTATACCAGCGGCCGGGTGGGACTTTCCAGTGCTACTGCCGTGGTGGCCGATGCCGCCGGGCGGGAGCAGACCCAGCACGGCAGCCCGCTGTTCCCCATTGCCTGCTACGCCGAAGATCTTTCCTGCTACTCGGTGGCGTGGCACTGGCACGAGGAATTTGAGTTTATTCTGGCGGCGCTGGGGCCCATTCATGTGGATGTGAACAAGACCCGCCTGACGCTGCAGACCGGGCAGGGCGTGTTTATCAACTCCGGGGCGCTGCACGCGGTAGAGCCTGCTGAGGGCAGGGCGCTGCTGCACTCCGGTGTATTTCAGCCCAGGCTTGTCGGCGGCATGGACACCGTGTTCTGGCAAAAACTCATCCGCCCGCTTTTGCAGCCGGGCACGCCGCCCTTCTTTTTGCTGGACGAGGCCGTGCCATGGCAGCGGCAGGTGCTGCTCTGCCTGCGGGAGGCGTGGAAGGGCGTGGCAGACGAGCCCTTTGACTACGAGAACCGGGTGCGGTACCACCTTACCGCCGCCCTGCGGCTGCTCATTACCCAATGCGTCAGCGGCAAGGTGAAGGTATCGGAGCAGGAACAGATCGCCTCGGAGCGGATGAAGCAGATGCTGCGCTATGTAGAGGAGCACTACGCCGAGGAACTGACCGTGGAAAAGCTGGCCGGATGCGTAGCCCTGAGCGAAAGTGCCTGTCTGCGCAGTTTCCGGCAGTTTCTGGGCATCACGCCCATCCAGTACGTCAAGCAG
>OGDG01000810.1_pt1 | contig 14628 bp, 10 predicted proteins | sample 1570391 | NCBI WGS metagenome assembly OGDG01 (sample SAMEA2582186, study PRJEB24529) | metagenome | biome: Human gut stool | place: China | collected 2011 | reverse complement strand
CCACCATCCAGCCCGGCAACGGCTGGGATCTGTGGAAGAAGATCGCCGCACAGGACCCCTCCTTCGGCCATCCGGAGAAGTTCTGCTCGCAGCCGGAACTGTCCAACTGGGAGAGTGCCACCATCACCACTCTGGACGACAAGATCCCGCAGTATATCAAGAAGATCTGCAAGCGCGACCCCTTCACCGGCCACACCGTCACCGGCGGCATCGTCACGGTCAAGGATTCCAGCTGGCTGCTCAGCTGGACGCTGAACCGCCAGCAGCAGTTCCGTGACCAGCCCAAGAACCAGCTCTGCGTCTGGGTCTACGGCCTGTTCAGCGACAAGCCCGGCGACTATGTGAAGAAGCCCATGCGCGACTGCACCGGCCGTGAGATCTGCATGGAGTGGCTGTACCATCTGGGCGTTCCCACCGAGGACATCGCCGAGCTGGCCGACCACAGCGCCAACACCGTGCCGGTCATGATGCCGTATATCGACGCCTTCTTCATGCCGCGCGCCTTCGGCGACCGCCCCGACATCGTGCCGAAGGGTGCCGTCAACTTCGCCTTCCTGGGCCAGTTTGCCGAGACCGGCCGCGACACCATTTTCACCACCGAGTATTCGATGCGCACCGGCATGGAGGCTGTTTACACCCTGCTGGACATCGACCGCGGTGTGCCGGAGGTCTGGGGCAGCACCTATGATGTCCGCTGCCTGATCGACGCCACCGTCAAGCTCCGCGACGGCAAGAAGCTGACCGATATGGACCTGCCCTTCATCCAGAGGGTGGCCCTCAAGGAAGTGCTCAAGAAGATCGAGGGCACCGACCTTGAAAAGTTCCTCAAGGGGTACAACGCCATTTAAGGCGTTTTCTCAAACGTCTCCTCCGATCCAGTTTGGACCTCCCCCTGAATGCGGCCGGGCTCTGCACCCTGAGACAGGATGCAGGGCCCGGCCCTTTTTCGTATGATTTTACGGAGAATTTCCAAAATAGTACGACTTTTGTGAAAAGGATTTGCGTGGATTTTACAGTTTTCTCTTGCCCGAAACGGCATTCTGTGATATGCTTAATCCAGAAATGCAGACCTCGCTGCGGCTGCGCTGCATACCACGGCTCCCCGTTGGGGAGCTTTTGTGCGGGCGGCGGCAGAGAGGCCGCAAAAAAGAGAGTACCGTAAATTGAAGGAGGTCATTTCCTGTGAAACAGTTCATTTCCCGCCGCAGCTTCCTCAAGGCTGCTGGAGCTGCCACTGCACTGACCGCAGTCTCCCTCGGCGCACCCGCCGCATCGGCCGAAGAGACCAATTGCTTCCTGGGCGAAAAGTCGGCTGTTACCATCCTCTACACCAACGACGTGCACACCTACATCGACAAAAAATCCCCCGAACTGACCTATGCCGGCATCGCTGCACTGAAGCAGAGCTATGTGGACGCTGGCCAGAACGTTCTGCTGGTGGACGCCGGCGACCACATCCAGGGCACAGCCTATGGCTCCATGGATGACGGCGAGACCATCATCAAGCTGATGAGCGAGGCCGGTTACGACCTGGCCACCCCCGGCAACCATGAGTTCGACTACGGCATGGCCCGCGCAAAGGCAGCCATGAAGGAAGCCACTTTCCCCTATGTTTCCTGCAACTGGGTGGACCTGCGCACCGGCCTGAAGGTGCTGCCCAGCATCAAGATCTTCACCATCGGCGGCGCGCGCATTGCATTTGTGGGCGTTACCACCCCGGAGACCTTTACCAAGTCCACTCCGGCTTACTTCATGAACGCCAGCCAGACTAAATACATCTATGACATCCTCGGCGGCGATGATGGCCAGAAGCTGTACAAGGCCGTCCAGAAGGCCATCGACAAGGCAAAGCTGCTGGGTGCAACAACTATCATTGGTCTGGGCCATCTGGGCGTAGACCCCTCGTCCGCCCCCTGGACCAGCGAAGAGGTCATCGCGCACACCACCGGTTTCGACGCCTTCATCGACGGCCATTCGCACACCGTGATGGAGAATAAGCAGGTTGCCGATGCTTCCGGCAAGGCCGTTACCCTGACCCAGACCGGCTCCTACTTTAAGAATGTCGGCAAGATGACCATCGGTGCCGATGGCTCCATCACCACCGAGCTGCTGCCCGGCTACGACGGCGCAGACGCCGCTGTGGCCGCTGCTACCAGCGAGTGGGTGAGCGCAGTGGACGACATGCTGGGCGAGGAGATCGCCGTGGGCGATTCCAAGTTCTACATCACCGACCCCGCCACCGGCAAGCGCCGCATCCGCTCCGGCGAGACCAACCTGGGCGACTTCGTGGCCGACGGCATCTATGCCTACTTCAATGAGATCGAAGACCTCCACTGCGACATCGCCATCATGAACGGCGGCGGAATCCGTGCAAATGTGGACGCAGGCCCCTGGAGCTTCAAGACCTGCAAGACCGTCAGCCCCTTCGGCAATGTGGCCTGCCTGATGTCCGTCACCGGCCAGCAGATCCTGGACGCCCTCGAATTTGGTGCCCGCTTCGCCGGTGCCGAGGGCAAGGAGAACGGCGGTTTCCTGCAGGTCGCCGGTGCCAAGTATGAGATCCACGCCATGGTCCCCAACACCGTCCAGACCGACGACAAGAATGTCTGGGTCGGCAGTGCTACGACCCCGCGTGTTTCGAATGTGGAGATCTACGACAAGACCACCGGCACATACAAGCCTCTGGACCCGAACGCCACCTATGCGCTGGCCGGTATGAACTACACCCTGCGCAACCTGGGCGACGGCTTCGCCATGTTCGACGGCGCAGAGCTCATCAAGGACTATGTCTCGGAGGATTACCTCGTCATGTCCAGCTACGCAGCCATGTTCGGCGGCGTGGATGCAAACGGTCTGCCGCACCTTTCCAGTGCCAACAGCCCGCTGGCCGATTACCCCGGCTATCTGCTCAACTACGAAGATCCCTACGGCGCAGGCCGCATCCAGATGATCTGGTAATGCCCTGAACCAAGAGAGACCGCTGTGCTCCTTCCGTTATCGACGGGGCCAGCGGTCTCTTTTTGTGCCCGGCGGAGCGGACCGAGCGCGGGAACGCGCTGCGCTGGTTCGGGGAATTGCATAGATTCCGGGAGCGTTCCTTGTGAGCAATGCTGAAATTCAGAACAGCACAGGTTGTTCGCTTGCGAACGATCGGGCCGTGGGGTATAATGAGAGATAGCAAGTGATATATCAGCTGCGCATTCCCGCGCACGAAAAAGGAGAAACAAGATGGAGATTCGATACACCAGCGCTGCCCAGTGGGCCGACGCCCGCGACGGTGTCATTCCGGCACCCTATGCTCTGGAAGTGGGGGAGAGCATCACCGATCGTTACCTGGAGCCGGTGGTCTTCCACAACGAAAACGGCCCCGACATCGGCGTGACCACCTGCGGCGTCATCGTCAGGGACGGCCTGTACTTCAAGGATATGGACAACAGCGGCGAGCTGGCCCCTTATAAGGACTGGCGGCTCAGCCCTGAAGAGCGCGCAAAGGATATGGTGGCCCATCTGCGCCTGGACCAGCAGGCTGGCCTTGTGCTGAACGCCCTGTTCAATACCCCGGTGGCCCCCACCCGTGCTGCGGCCACCGGGGCCGACGGCAAGCTGGAAATGTCCAAGATCTTCAAGCGCCACGACCCGGACGAGAAGCCCCGTCCCAGCCCCTTGCCCGGCATGGCCATGATCTTTGACGACACCGATGTGACGGACCGCCACATCACGGCGGGCGTTTACCGCGGCGATATGCGCTGCGAGGCCGGTATGGTGGCACTGTACCACAATGCGGGCACCCAGATGCTGGAATACGAAGCCTGCAAGGGCGGCGTGGCGATTCCGTACTCTCTGCACACCAACCCCATCAACATCGGCTACCCGGACTCTCTGGGCATCGGTGCAGCGGTGCTGGGAGACGGCAACGCAGATTTCGTCTATGAAATGGCCGACACTGACCGGAAGATGATGAAGGCCGAGGGCCTGCACATCATGTACGGCCCGCAGGTGGACGTGGCCACCGACCCCCGCTGGCCCCGCACCAACGGCACCTACGGCGAGCGCACCGATGTGACCAGCGACATCACCGAAGCCCTCATCAAGGGCTACCAGAACGGCGACGACGGCCTGAACGAGGGTTCGGTCGTCCTGACGGTCAAGCACTTCCCCGGCGATGCCCCCTCCGAGAACGGCTTCGAGCCGCATGTGCCCATCGGTCAGTGGCGCATCTACCGCACCCCCGGCTCGATGGAAAAGTACCATCTGCCCCCATTCCAGCGTGCATTCGACCACAAGGCATCTTCCATCATGCCGGACTACTCCCGCATCGCCGCCGATGGCCGCGCCGTGCCCCAGACCTACCGGGGCGAGGTGACCAGCACCGAGGCGGTGCCCAGCGCATACAGCAAGGAGCTGCTCACCGACCTGGCCCGCAACAAGATGGGCTTTGACGGCTACATCAACTCCGATTCGGGCATCACCAGCGTGCAGATCTACGGCGTGGAGGACCTGACGGTGCCCCAGCGCTACGCCAAGGCCATTTCCGCCGGTACCGATGTCATCGGCGGCAACACCGACCCGGAGAACATCATCAAGGCGGTGGAGGATGGTCTGCTGCCCAAGGCCGACCTCGACCGCGCCAGCTACAACCGTCTGCTGAGCCTGTTCCGCACCAAGCGTGTGGACAACCCCTATCTGGACCCCGACCAGGCCGACCAGGCCCGGCAGGACAACTTCGATGGTGCCAGGAAGAAGGCCTACGAAGCCAACCAGAAGGCCGTCGTTCTGGTCAAGAACCACGGCGGTGTTCTACCGCTGGCCAAAGAGAAGAAGGTCTGCATCGTTACCTTCAAGGGCGTGGACTCCGGCTTTGCCAAAATGGCACAGGCCATGGGTGCCGGTCTGGGCTCTGCCGATGCCGACGAGGCGCTGCGCAAGACACTGGCGGAGGCCTTCGAGGAGAAGGGCTACACCGTCGTCGCCACCCCGGAGGAGGCCGATGTGCTGTACCTCCACGTGTGGCCTACCAGCAACGGCGTGGTGTTCTACCAGTTCGCCATGCCCGTCATTGAGATGGGTGAGATCGTCACCGACGAGCGCGAGACCAACAAGAGCCAGAAGAAGACCGGCAAACAGGTCACGGTGACCACCCTGAAGGACGTCGAGAAGATCCGGGAGCTGGCCGATGCCATCCATGCGCGCGGCGGCAAGGTCGTGGGCACCTGCGTGGTGAACAACCCCTGGCTGCTGGACAAGCTGGAACCCTACTGCGACGCGCTGACCATCCAGTACACCGTCAGCACGGTGGCGCTGAACAACGCCCTGAACGCACAGGTGGACGTCATCAGCGGCGACTTTGCCCCCACCGGCAAGCTGAGCCTGACCATGGTGTCCGACCCCGCCGTCATCGCCATCACCGAGCAGGAGATCGACGGTGTGGTGCGTGAAATCTGCGCTTCGCCCAACGATGTGCCCGGCTACGATAAGGACCCGTACATCGACCCGGCCATCCTCGCCGGGGTGCGCGGCGGCAGCTACGCTTACTGTGACGCCGACGGCAACTATTACCGCAGCGGGTTCGGTCTGAACTACTGACCCTCTCCGTCCTTGCTTCGCAATGCCACCTCTCCCAAAGGGTGAGGCAATGGCATGTCGGGTAGCTCCTGCTGGACGCTCAAAGTTTTTTCGCTCATAAGTAGAATGGAGTTCCGTGCCGCTTGTCAAAGCCCGCCGGGGGTGCTACAATGGAACCAACGACCACGCTGAAAGGGGATAGAACTATGGAATTTCGGGACAAGCCCATGCAGAACCTCGTTCGCATCAAGGAGAAGGAGATCTGCAAGAATGTGCAGGCGCTTTTGCTGGACGGCGAGACCATCGTGGGCGCGTACAAGACCGTGCGCGACCAGGCGGTCTTTACCTCGCACCGCATCTTTCTGGTGGATATGCAGGGGGTCACCGGCACCCGGCAGGAGATCTTCGTCCTGCCGTACCGCAAGGTGCTGCACTTTGGCATCCAGACCGCAGGCTTCGGCGACCCGCTCCAGACCTCTGAGCTGACGGTCTGCTTCGCGGATGAGCACGAGGCAAAGTTCGGGTTCATCGGGCAGGACGAGCTGCTGAATGTGGCCCGCGCCATCAGCCGCTGCATCCTGTAACACCGTACAAAAACGCAGAGCGCCCGCTCCGGCTTCTGACCCCGGAGCGGGCGCTCTGCGTTTGCTGTAATATGCGAATAACGGAGAATGGCGAACGATCAGCCGGCCACACGGTCCATCCGGCCTGCCTCCAGCATGTAGCGCAGGAAGCCGGTCACGTCGGCGGGGTCGGTCACGGTGATGTCAAAGCCCTTTCTGGGGGCGTCCATCATCCGGAGGATGGAGGATGCGGCGGCATCCTCTTTCAGGTCACAGGTCTTGCCGTTGTCCAGATGCAGCAGCACACTGCCGCGGCTGGCGGAAACCTGACGCATGAAACGGTCTTTATCAAAATATTCAATACGAAGCATAAAAATACCTCCTGTCAGAAAGTTGTTTATTTGCACGCCGTCTTCCGGGTGAGCTGCTCGTGCATGACGATCATCAGGATCAGCAGCGCCAGCAGATACACGGGGAAGAGGGCAGGGGTAACGTTGTTTGCCAGCAGGCCGAACAGCGGCGGCATGACCAGATTGCCGACATAGGCGCTTGCCATCTGGATGCCGATCACAGCCTGCGACCGGTCCGCGCCGAAGTGGTCCGGCGTGGAGTGGATGATGCTGGGGTAGATGGGCGCACAGCCCAGCCCCACGAGGACGAGGCCGGCCAGCGAGAGCGCCTGCGGCCCCGGCAGAAGCAGGGCGGCCACACCCACGGCCAGAACGGTCTGCCCCAGACGGATCATCTGGGTGTCGTTGAACCGGAGGGTGACGAAGCCGCAGAAGCCGCGCCCCACCGTGATGCCCAGATAGAACAGGCCCGCAAAGGCAGCGGCTGTGTCGGCCGGGACGCCCTTGCTCAGCGTGAGATAGCTGCTGGCCCAGAGGCCCGCCGTCGTTTCGAGGCCGCAGTAGCAGAAGAAGCAGAGCATCACTTCCCGCGCACCGGGGATGGCCAGGATCTGGGGCAGCGTCAGCGGCCTGGCCGGGGTGCCGTCCGCGCTTGCGGCGGCCGGGCTGCCTTTCCAGAGCGGCAGGCTCAGCACCAGAACGGCTGTGATGCCGACCTGGATGAGGGCTACGATGCGGTAGCCGCCGTTCCAGCCCTGCCCGCCGGTCAGGGCCAGGCTCATCAGCACCGGGCTGATGATGGTGCCCACGCCCCACATGCAGTGCAGCCAGCTCATGTGGCGGCTCTCGTAGTGGAGGGCAACGTAGTTGTTCAGGGCGGCGTCCACGCTTCCGGCACCCAGCCCGTAGGGGATGGCCCAGAGGCAGAGCATCCAGAACGCGCTCGACACGGAGAAGCCGAACAGCGCCGCCGCCGTCATCGCCACACTGAGGGCCGTGACCTTGCCGGTGCCCAGCGCACGGGTCAGCCGGTCGCTGCACAGGCTGGAAACGATGGTCCCACAGGAGATGATCATTGAGACGATGCCTGCGTAGGACACCGGCACCCCGAAAGCGGGGTAGAGGTTCGGCCAGGCGGAGCCGAGAAGCGAATCCGGCAGGCCGAGGCTGATGAACGCCAGGTAGATGACCGGCAGAAGAAGCTGTGCCATGGGTTGTGTTCCTCCCGTTTCGGTGTTATACTGGACTTGCGGCCTCTGATGAAATAATACCACGAAACCAGCGGCTGTGGTAGAAGAAAATCTGAATTTTTGTACAACAAAACCGGCATTGATAAAAAATGTTCAAAGATTTGCGGAAAGGAACTGGTCAATATGGCATATCAAACGAGCTGTGCAACAATCGTCCATGAGGGCGGCATCCACTGCGAAACGGACATCGTGGCCGACGCCGAAGGGCGCGAGCTGGTGCAGCACGGCAGTGCGCTATTTCCCATCGCCTGCTACGCCGAAGACCTGGCCAGCTACTCGGTGGCATGGCACTGGCATGAGGAATTTGAATACATCCTCACCATACAGGGCCCCCTCCATGTGGATGTGAACAAGACCCGCCTGACGCTGCAGACCGGGCAGGGCGTCTTCCTCAATTCGGGGGCGCTGCACTCGGTGGAACAGGCGGAGGGCACGGCCCTGCTCCACTCCGGCGTCTTTCAGCCCCGGCTGGTGGGCGGCATGGACACCATCTTCTGGCAAAAGCTCATCCGGCCCCTGCTGCAGCCCGGTGCCCCGGCGTTTTTTCTGCTGGACGAGGCGGTGCCCTGGCAGAAACAGGTACTCATCTTCCTGCGGGACGCCTGGAAAGAGGTGGCGGACGAGCCGTTCGACTATGAGAACCGGGTGCGGTATCATCTCTCGGCGGCGCTGCGGCTGCTGAGCACCCAGTGCGTGGGCGGCAAGACCAAGGTCTCGGAGCAGGAGCAGATCGCTTCGGAGCGGATGAAGCGGATGCTCCGCTACGTGGAGGAGCACTACGCCGAGGAGCTGACGGTGGAGAAGATCGCGGCCTGCGTGGCCCTGAGCGAGAGCGCCTGCCTGCGCAGTTTCCGGCAGCTGCTGGGCATCACGCCCATCCAGTACGTCAAGCAGTTCCGGGTAGAAAAGGCCGCCGAGCTGCTGCGCTCCACCCGGCTGAAGACCGGCGAGATCGGTCTGGAATGCGGGTTCTCGGACGGCAGCTACTTTATTAAAACATTCCGGGAGATCAAGCACTGCACCCCCCGCGAATACCGCACAAAATTCTGTTGAGATCTGGAAAAGGAAAAAATCGGAAGACAAAGTGTGCATAACCAAACAGCCGGGAGGCGTTCCGAAACGGAAGCCTCCCGGCTGTTATGGTTCAGAGGGTCTTATTGCAAAAGGCTGCTGGAATCGGTGCCGCCGACCGTCAGGCGGGCCTGGATCCCGTTGTGCGTCCAGAGGATGTCGGCTTTATCGACCCCAAGATTCAGAAGTGCGTCGATGGAGACCGAGGTCGGACGGTACAGCAGTGTGCAGAAACGGATGGTTTCTACCCCCTGCGCTTTGAGCGTCCGGAGGGTCTCCATGGTGAGATGTGCGGTGGCCACAATGCTGTTGGTGCGAATGGTAAGGACCTTGCCTTGGACATTCTGTGTGCAGGTGTGCGTGATCTGCTTTTCCAGCGCATTGGTGACGTAAAGCCCCTCTACGGTAACGAGATACTCTGCATCCGAGGCGGTCAGCTCTTCGGCCGGAGCGGAAGTCGAGACCGCACCCGACGGCTCAGAGGGCTGTTCCGGGTTAGGGTTGGGATTCTCCGGGTTGGGGTTGGGATTCTCTGGGTTGGGGTTGGGCTGCTCCGGGTTGGGGTTAGGATTCTCCGGGTTGGGGTTAGGATTCTCCGGATTGGGGTTGGGATTGGGTTTCTCCGGGTCAGGTTTCTCCGGCTTTTCCGGTTCAGTGGGCTGGTCACCCTCTTGGGTGAGATCCTTGCCGTCCGAATCCCTCCGTGTGATGACAGCGCCTACTGGCAAACCGGCAAACTTCTGTTCTTTGAGCGGTGTATCGCCAATGGCAATTGCATCGCCCTTGGCAACGCTTCCGCCTGCGGTGGCATCAATGGTCACTTTGCCTTCAATGGTGATAGCGGCAGAGGCTTTTTCTTCCGGATATTGCGGGTCGTTCTCATAAACGCTGCCGCTGCCGATGGCCGCGCCGCCGGAAAGCCCATCATCCGAAGCTGTGCCGCCCTTTGCGGTGATGTTGGGGGAACCGGCTTCGGTGCCCTTGATGGAGATCTCATTTCCAGTTTTATTTCCGGTTCCGTCAACGCCCGGTTGGGATTCTGCGCCGCCGCCGATGCCGGCTGCACCAATACCGCCCTGTGCTTTTTCGATGGTGACCTTTCCTTCAATGGTCACAACGCCAAGGCCGCCCGCGCCGCCGCCGATACCGGCACCTTCGTCGTCGCCCTGTGCATTTTTGATTGTTACTTTGCCATCCGTTGCGTTGCCATCAATGGTCACAGTGCCATTGCCGCCCACACCGCCGCCGATGCCTGCGCCATAGATGCCACCCTGTGCACTCTCGATCGTTGCGTTGCTCTGGATGGTTACAGTGCCATTACCGCCGAAGCCTGCGACATTCGCGCCGCCGCCGATGCCGGCTGCACCGTAGCCGCCCTGTGCATTCTTGATCGTTGCATCGCCTGTGATGGTTACATTGCCATCGCCCTGACAACCGCTGCCGATGCCTGCGCAGTAGTCGCTTCCGGAGGCTTCGATGGTTCCACCGCTGATGGTCACGGTGCCGTTTCCGCCAATGATTTTGCCAGCGGGGTCGGCAGGTTCTGTTTTACCTGTACTGCTGCTGTGAACGGGGATCTTTTCCAATGAACCCATGCCGCCGCCAATGCCGGAGCCATAAGAATCTGTGCCCTGTGCGGTGATCTTGCCGCCCGTGATCTCGACCTCGCCATTGCCATAAGCACCGCCGCCGATACCAGCAGCCATCTTGCCGCCCGTCGCGTTGATGGTGCCGCCGTTGATGGTCACGTCACCGTCGCCGGTGTAAGTGACGCCATCTTTCCTGGCACCTGCACCGCCAATGCCCGCACCTTGTTTGCCGCCTGTCGCGTTGATGGTTCCGCCGTTGATGGTTACCTGACCATCGCTCTGAGCACCAGCGCCAATACCAGCACCCCAAAAGCCGCCGTTTGCGGTCAGGGAACCATCGCCGTCGGTATCGGTGATGGTCAGTTTTCCACTGGTTTCGGTCTTATTGTGTTGCAGACCGGCGTGGCCATATCCGCTTGTCAGCGTGTTGTTGCCGTTCAGCTCGATGTTCGTATTGCCGCTGCCGGTCACTTCCACGGCGGTTTTGTATTGATCGGGGTCGTAGTCGTGTTCGTATTTTTCATCAACATTGATGTTCACATCTTTCAAGGTGACATTGGCTGTCTGGTCCTTGTCTGCGTCGATGGTGACCGTGTTCCCCGTGCTTGTGCCGGTGATGGTGATTTCGTTGTCCAGACGATCTTTGATGTATCCGCTGCTGTCGCTGACGTATTCCTTTTTGTTCTCATCATTCCAGTTCCACTGGCTGATGAGATTGCCGTCTTCCGTAGCGTGGATATCAATGGAGCCGCTGACAATATCATACGTAGCGGCAAAAGCAGGAAGAGTCATGCCGGTCATCATGGCACAGGCGAGAGCGAGGGCCGCGATCCGTTGTGCCGCAACGCGGGGAGGGGGAGCTGCCTTTTTCTTGCCGAAAGGCACCGGAACATGCCCCAGGACGCGCATGGCGAGTCTGCGATAAGAGACCATTGAGAATACCTCCTATTACATATATTCTATAATATATTGGAACCGGACAGGGCGGTGCGCCACCGTCCCTTCCAACTCGTACCACAACATGGATTGAGGAACCAGAAAACAGAGGTTGCCTGCTAAGCTAAATATAGCACGGGGGGGGGGAAACGCAAGACTTTTTTGCGTGAATGGGTGCATTTCCTGCGTGAAACATGGAAAAATTCCAAAAAATTCCTTTTTGCGATGGTTCACGCAAGCAACGTTGAGCCGGATGCTTTTTGGGCAGAGAGGGCGAGGCGGCAGAAAACGGGCCGGAACAAAACAGCAGGAGGCATGAAAAAGAACTGCAAAAACGGAAAAAACCGGCCGCAGAATCTTGACGAATGAAGACAAACATGATAGAATAAAAAAGTAGTCAGGGAGCCGCACGAACGGCGGCTGGACTGCGATGCAAGATCTACGGAATTGAATATTCTCGGCAAAGCAGTCGAAAGGCTGTGACGCAAAGCTATAGGGCCTGTAAAATGGCAGCCAGTTGCTTCTCAAATCGGGCACGATGTGTACCCGTCTTTTGAGCGACCTTCATCTGAACAGCAGGTGTCGATTTGCCGAGTTTGTCTTGACAAATCGACACCTTTTTCATTTCATGGGGTCACGCAAAAGAGGAATGCCCGATGCAGGAAACCGGCGAGGGCGAGAACCTCGGCTGGGGCAACCAGTGGGTGCAGCTCTTCGTCTGAGCGAGAGCGCTTTCAAAATGACATCTCCGTGCTTCAAATAAATCCGGGGAAGGCCCGACACGAGCAATGCTTGTGTCGGGCTTTTTCTTTGCCCGGATTTATGGTATACTATTTTGCAAGGAACACCACAAACAGGAGGAGTCAGCGTGGAGGATTACCGCACCATCCGGGGCACAGCCATCGGCGAATATGAGGAGAAGAAGAGCCGCTTCATTGCGCAGCTCGCGTTTGCAGACAGTGAGGAAAAGGCCGTGGCCTTTCTGGAGCAGGTGCGCGCGGCAAACCGCACCGCGCGGCACAACGTTTACGCCTACCGTCTGCGGGAGGGCAACCGGGAGCGCTACTCCGACGACGGCGAGCCTGCCAAGACCGCCGGGACCCCGGCGCTGGAAGTGTTGCAGCACAGCGGCCTGACCGACCTCATCGTGGTCGTGACCCGGTACTTTGGCGGGGTGCTGCTGGGCACGGGCGGCCTCGTCCGCGCCTACACCACCGCGACCGCCCGCGCACTGGAAAACGCCGAGGTCGTCACGGTGCGCAGCGTGGTGGAGCTGGAAGTGACGGTGGACTACGCACTCTACGAGCGGGCTGCTCTGCTCATCCATGCGGCCGGGGCCAAACTCGCCGACCCGCAGTTCACCGACCGCGTGACCCTGCGCTGGCAGATGCCGGAGGGCACCGAGCCGCTGCTGCTGGAACAGCTGCGGGAGCTGACGCGGGGCGGGGCCGAGGTGAGCGTCTCGCAGCCGTTCTATGCGCCGTTCTGATGCCCCTCTTCGTCTCGCATTCGCTCGTCCGCTCCCCCGAAGTGGGAGCCATTGGCAGTCGGCTGCATGGCCGCTGCGCTCTGGGTGCAGCAGCACCGAGAGATTTTTTATAGGATAATTTTGGACAGGACAGGAAGATTCCCCCTTCGACAGAGCAATTCTGCTACAATAGCTGCGGGCGCAGCTGCGCTGGGAAGGGGGCAGGAACCAGCATGAAAGTGAGGGATACCGGATGGATGTACGCCAGCGTACCGAAGAGATCGAGCGGCTGACCTTTGCCCCCTGGGCGACCTTCAGCGATGCAAGCCGGGGCCGGGCCCGACCGGAGCCGCAGGACCCCATCCGCCCGGTGTTCCAGCGCGACCGGGACCGCGTGATCCACTGCAAGGCGTTCCGCCGCCTCAAGCAGAAAACGCAGGTCTTCCTCTCGCCGGAGGGCGACCTCTACCGCACCCGGCTGACCCACACGCTGGAGGTGGCGCAGATCGCCCGCACCATCGCCCGCGCCCTGCGCCTGAACGAAGACCTGACCGAGGCCATCAGCCTGGCGCATGACCTGGGCCACACGCCCTTTGGCCACGCAGGGGAGAGCGCACTGGACAAGCTCTGTCCGGATGGCTTCAAGCATTACCGCCAGAGCCTGCGGGTGGTGGACAAGCTGGAACAGAACGGCCGGGGCCTCAACCTGACCTGGGAAGTGCGGAACGGCATCATCACCCACACCAAAGGCACCTGGGCGGCGACCCCGGAGGGCCGCATCGTCCGGATGGCGGACCAGATCGCGTTCGTCAACCACGACATCGAGGACGCCGTCCGGGCCGGTGTGCTGGATCCGGCCACCCTGCCGAAGGACTGCACCGCCGTGTTGGGCCAGACGAAGTCCGCCCGCATCACCACCATGATAAACAGCATCCTCGCCCACAGCGACGGCGATGTGGCCACGGGCGCGGAGGAAGAGGAAGCCTTCCTTGCGCTGAAGGATTTCATGTATGCCAATGTCTACAATGACCGCACCGCCAAGCGCGAAGAGCAGAAAGTGGAAAAGGTCCTCACGAAACTGTACGAATACTACCTGACCCACATCGACCAGATGTCCAACTTCTATTTGCAGCTGGCCTATCAGGAGGGCCGTGACCGCGCCGTGACCGATTACATCAGCGGCATGAGCGACGAGTTCGCCATCCGGACCTTTGAGGATGTGTTCGTGCCCCGCAAGTGGCACGTGTTATAAAAGGAAGCAGGAAAAAAGAGCCATGATCCCACACGAGTACATTGAAGAGCTGAACCGCCGCACCGACATCGTCGATCTGGTGGGCAGCTATGTGCAGCTCAAACGCAAGGGACGGCTGTACGGCGGGCTGTGCCCTTTTCACAGCGAAAAAACGCCGTCCTTTTATGTGTACCCGGACACCCAAAGCTTTTACTGTTTCGGTTGTCAGGCAGCCGGAGATGCCATCAGCTTTGTCAAAAAGATCAACAATATCAGCAGCGGCGAAGCCATCAAGATGCTGGCTTCCCGCGCCGGGATGCCGGAACCGCAGGAGGACGATAAGACGGGACGCCTGCGCAGCCGGGTGCTTTCCATGAACAAGGAGGCCGCCCGCTTCTTCCATGCCTGCCTGAACTCTACCGTGGAGGAGGCGCGGCAGGCGCGCGCTTACTGGCGGCGGCGCGGGCTGGACGATAAGACCATCGTCCGGTTCGGGCTGGGCTATGCCCCCAACGATGGGCAGGCCCTCTATCAGTTCCTGCGGGATAAGGGCTACAACCAGCAGGAGCTGGACGCCAGCGGCCTGTTCAAGCGCAGCGCCTCCGGGC
>OGDG01000801.1_pt1 | contig 14773 bp, 16 predicted proteins | sample 1570391 | NCBI WGS metagenome assembly OGDG01 (sample SAMEA2582186, study PRJEB24529) | metagenome | biome: Human gut stool | place: China | collected 2011 | reverse complement strand
ATATTGAGCGAGGGTGTGTTCATATTGAGCGAGGGTGTGTTCATATTGAGCGAGGGTGTGTTCATATTGAGCGAAGTGTGTGGATATTGACGAACTACATCGTTCAATATGGTCAATGGAATCGCTGAAATTGGACGTACCTCGCTATTTAAGCACAAGCCTCGCAAATACACCCATCCTTTATCTGATATTTGAGAACTTACTTTATGTATTGCTCGTATCTCGCTCCAATTTACATAAAATGTGCAAAGTGCCCCTTTATTTTGAGAACAGCTGATAAGATTAAGTTGCTTCAAGGTATCTATTGCCCGGCGTACTGAACTAATAGAAGTTCCCATGACGTCAGCTAGTTCTTTGTTGGATATAGCGCATGTTGTCTTATCTCCATCCGTATAGCCTCTTCGTAACAGATGAAATAAAATCATAAAGCCATCGCTGGATGTTAATGTTGCCATTGCGTATGGAATGCACTTCCAGTGGTTATCGAATTTATCGGAAAACATACTCATTTACTTGTATCATCTTTTATATAAAAACTAATAATTCCAAAACAAAGGAGAGGATAATTGGTTGGGTGCATACGGAAATCTTTCAGCATAACATGCTCTCATATCTTCTACAGAAACTCTGTTTTTATTTTCTATATCCATACTTTTATTAAATTAGTTCGTTATACATCAATTTATTATTTCTCTTCGTTTTGACTTGGCATATTATTTTGTTGGCACAAGTTAAGTTGATTTTGGCTCATCAATTCATCGCATGTCCGTTTAAAAGGACAATCTTTACAGGCTGTATTCTGTGCAACCACAATGGTTATAGCCGCGATTGAGACAAGCGACAATGCAATAATTAAAAGAATAACAATCATTTTATTTCAAGTTTTTTGTCATTAATATAAAGTCATATTTTAATGGGTCCTCTGCATCCCAATGACGGTAAACATGAGTGAGTTCCATAACAGCCTTCCAGCTTTCTTTAGGATAAGATATAAGCCCCATACGTTGTGCTTGCTGTGCAACATGGGTATCCATAATAGCGTATAGTTTTTTAGGTTTGATTAAGTCAGTCTGCCATACTCCTAAATCTATTTCATCTTTACGAACCATCCAACGCAACAGCATATTAATACGTTTACAAGCAGAGTTACGATATGGACTTCCAAGACGGGCTGGTTCACACCAATTACATAACGTGAGTAATAAATCATCAAGTGAAATGGGATGTTTTTTTAAATATTCCTGAATAGAATCGTGTTTACTGTAGAAGTATCTTAATTGATGACACACCTCTTTAAATATTTTTCCTGTAAGAGTACGGTAAATATTACATTCGTCCGGAATATCATAAAAATCACCAAATTTAATATACTTACCTGGCTCCCATCCACATACGTCCATCAACTTCTCTGCACAATATATTATATGACTATATTGTCCCCATGAAACCATAGCCGTCCATATTGCACAAACCTCAATATCCGCTGTAGTTCTCCCAGAAAGATTCCGTATCTGGTGTACTATTTGAATAGGATCATTTGAGATAAACGCTTTATGGTCAAACTGATTCCACATTCGTTCCATCTCATTTTTTAATGTATATATCATTATTATCTGCTTTTAAATTGTTACGATAAAAAGTTATCATATCAGCTATAATATTAGTTGCTACTTTGGCTTGTTGTGCCATTTCATAATTTTCTGCTTTTACTAAGTTTTCATTCCAGCACCATATATCATATCTGATTTTCCATAAAATCATTTCATTGGCATCATTCGTAAATTGAGAGTGAGATAACATTAGCTTCTGAAGATAATATATCTCTTGAAGAGTTTTGTATTGCTTAGATAGTTTACGAAGTGCATAAATGGCAATGGCAAACAATATTAAGCATAGTATAAAAATTGCATATATCATATTTTTAATTCGTTTATATTTATAAATGAAGGACAGTTTTCATCGCCAATAGTATGATTGGCCGGAATCTTATTGAAAGGTCCATCTCGTTCGCAAGATAAATTATATCTAAGACAATTATAGCGATCCCAACATCCTTTAGCCTGACACTTATGAGGGTCGTTAGATAATTTGGTATAAGTTATCAATGATAGGAAATTGGCAGTATCTGGCAATTGTTTTCTAAAATGTTCTGGGATTTCACCTTGATGCCATATATTATTGGATTTGATTAATGTTCCATCAAATCGCCGAATATAAAACTCTTTGCCTTCAGAACCTTTAATAACGTTATTGGGTCGTTTTACAAATGGATATACAATATAATAATGAGAACCAATAACTTCATTACCTATATCCGGATGAGCTATTTTATCCATCCAGAAAGCACATTTAGAACAGACATTTCGTTTACTCATAATACGCAAAATATCTCCCGGAGGATTACATTCATCCAGGTTCTCCAGCGTATTACATAATTCACAAGTAATGATGATAGGTGGGGATACAGACAGTCCCCTCTTTTGTTGTATAAACATGGTCAATTTTATTTATCCAATTATGGAGTAAAGATAGGGGCACATGTCGTGCAAATCAAAATGTAAAATGTAGCGAAGAAGTTAGAGACGGATAGAATCGAATATAGAATTTATTTCATCTTCTCTAATGCAAATGTATATTTTAGTTATTTCAATGTTAGAGTGATTGAATATCCTGTTCAATAGTAACAGTGCTTCTGACTTGTTTTCGCTTGTATCATAAACATATCGTCCAAATGTTTTTCTAAAAGTGTGTGTAGAAAAATTTTCTATATCCAATTTATATTTAGCCTTCCATTCTTTCATTATCCGATTAAGATATTGAGAAGAGACAGATACTCCTGTAAATTTGCTTTTAAATATTAATTCATTCGGATTAGGGCGTTTAAGCAATATATAAAGTTCCTCTATTCTCGTTTGAATACTTAAATTAAATGGGATTTTTCGTACCTTTCCAGTTTTCTTCTCAATTTTAGTCAATGAACCTTTATGGAGAATATCAGCCCATGCTAAAGACAATACATCTGATACTCGTAGTGCAGTGCAGAATGCCAGTCGAGCATATAGTTCCCATAAATATTGCCGATCCTTATGAAGAAGGCGTAGTAATTTCTTATATTCTTCCATAGGAAGATAATCACTTTTGGTTAACTGATTTTTCTTTGCCATAATTATATCAATTCATTTACTCAATGCAAAAGTATGATATTACATCCAATTATACAAATTTAGAAGCGATTAATATCAATTTAAATCAATATTAATCGCTAATATATTGTAATACAACAATTTAACTATTCAAAAATTCACAGAATTCTTCAATTGATAAAATTGGTATCCCCAATAATTTGGCCTTGGATATTTTTGATGAGTTGGCAGATTTGTCCTTCACCACCAAATGTGTTGTTTTTTTAGACACCCCACTAACAATTTTTCCTCCTTCGTTGGTGATTACTTCTTCAAGATTACTATCTCGAAATCCTGATACACAGATGGACAAACCTTTACATTTACCTTCCAGCACAACGGTCTTTGGGGACAATTTGTAAGGTATTTTAGTTTCCTCTAAAAAGGCCATAAATGGAAAATACCCTAACAATAAGTTTTGTACAGTTATAGGACAATTTTTAAAGTCTTCGCTTTGAACATCCGGTTCGTGATTGATATACCACCCTTGACAGAACGAGCATAAATCCTCATCATCCATTTCATCCAATATTTTTTGGGCTTTTATTTTTCCTATTCCTTTAAAGCAATCGCTGGCTTGCATTAAAGTCGCCAAATCAACTCCTTGCATGATTTTTCTGTTATTCTCCAATATTATATTTGAAATACTGTCTCCGAATCCTTCGATTTTTATCAGATCGTTAAAAGTAACGTTAAGAATCGCCGGTATAGAAGTAAAGCCTGCATTGAATATTTTGGATAATGTTTCTTCTCCCATATTTTCAGCCCCACATGTCAAATAGAAAAATATAATTTTAGCTAATTGAACACCTGGACAACTAGGATTAGTGCAACACAGTTCTATGTGATTCTCATTCCACATAGTCGATGAACCACAATGAGGACACTCTGACATTTCATCCCATAATTTTTCTTGTTCTTCTTGTGTTGCTGGGCTAAGAGTTGAGAGAATCTTAGGAATTACCCCTCCAGAACGGGTAACTAATATTTCAGCCCCCTTCGCTATTTCGTGATCATTAATCCAACCGGCATTATATCCAGTAGGATTTTCCATGTTACAATCTCCAGTATCAACCATTTCAATATTGACCACAGGTTTAAGGGCACCTGACTTACTGACTTTCCATACAATACCCTTAACTGTTGTTTCAAAAGATTCTGTAAAATCTGGATGTTTGTAGGCAATAGCATATAATGGATTTCCAGATGTTTGATGTCTGCCAATAATTTCCCATAAGCGCAAATCATCAACATAAATTACAATACCATCAATTGGATATATCTTACTCCACTCTTTGAATAAATTCATCAGTAGCTCTTCATTCAGTTCATCTATAAAAGCGAAATGGTAAAGATGCTCTTGTTGATAGATATTACAAATAGTTTCTATCAGACTATGGAAGTTGTTATAATCATGTAGGGAACTCTCATCCACTCCATATCTGAAGAAAGAAGCGTGTTCAAGATAATCACACGGCTCATCTCTATTTAAAAGACCGGCAGCTGTATTACGTGGTGATTTAAAAATATCTCCTGTGAATTTAGAACGTTTTCCATGAAAATGTTGCTCCCAATCACTTCTGTTGATGACAAATTCTCCAAAAGTATAATGAAAACTGCTGGCCGGATTATAACATTGAGTGGATGCTTGATAATGGTTAGTACAATCTTGTCCTTCATTTTCTATCCCGCCACGAGAATATGCCTCACCTGTTAATTCATTATATAGTAGAGAAAGACCATCCAGCTTAGGCATACATACTACACCTGCATTTCCTTTCAAGCCTAAAGACATATACCATTTTTTAAGTTCTGATATATCCTTTACTTTATTTAAAGATTTCATTGGGATTGGCAAAGCCCGTTTTCGGGTTTCAGACACAAAAGCGGGTTCGGTATGTTTGAACCATTCATTGTCTGGATCAAGTGTTTTTAATAGTTCTATTTCTGCATCATACTCCGCATCTGAGATTTCTGGCGTACCCATACGATACATTTTATTGTGTCGCTTGACCCTATCAAGCAACGCATCTTTTGTTTCAACTGTAAAATTAAGCTCCATATCTTATAATATTTATAAATTAAATAATGGGGCACATAAAACGTACCCCATATTTCTTATTTTATTCCAGAATGCCCAAATCCTTGTTCACCGCGTTCTGTGGCCTCTAAATCTTCGATTGAAGAAACAGGCTCCCATTCTGCTTGTTCATATTTAGAGATAATCATTTGAGCAATCCGTTCCCCGTCATTAACAGTAAACGGCTCTGTTCCATGATTAATAAGAATTACACCTACATCACCTCGATAGTCGGCATCCACGCATCCAGGAGAATTAAGACAAGTGATTCCTTTTTTAAGAGCCAATCCACTTCTAGGCTGAATTCTTGCTTCAAAACCTTCTGGAAGTTGTATGTGTAATCCTGTTGGAACCAATACACGTTCTCTAGGATTAATAGTAATTGGAGCATCAATATTTGCTCTTAGGTCCAGTCCTGCTGATTGCTTAGTTGCGTATTGAGGCAACGGATGTTTTGATGTACTATAAACTTTTACTTTCATACGTTCTATTGTTTTTATTATATTTCCATTTTTTACGATTCATCGCCATCGTAGGATATGTCTGACGTTCGATACCACATAATTTGTCATATTCCTCTAACTTTAATGAACCTATATCTGATAATTCTATTTCAACATTACTGCCTATATATCTAAAATAATACATACCATTGGAAATCAATGTACCGACACAGGCCTTAGAAATATTTCCAGGCTTTAAACCGCTGATTTTAGCTGCCTCATTTACTGAAGCAGCCATAAGAGCCAATGTTTTTCTGCGATTAAATATTAAGACAGCTTTGGGTTTACGAAAAATCTTCTCTGCCATCCCAAATTTGTTTGAGCAATTCTGGAGGAAGCCTTTTCTTTACCAACGAAATTAAATGTGTATCTGACACAACAACTCCAGTAACAAACATTTCGTCTATTATTTCATTGATATATGCGCAGAATTGCGGATCAACATAAGATAAAAACGGATAGCATAAACATCCGTCAATCAATTGATGCCCCTCCGTGTTGATTGATACCAGTTTCTCTAAAGGCAACTTGTAAGTTTCTGCAATAGCCTTGATTTGGAAATCAAACTTATGAAAGAAGTCTTCTATGCTTAATTTATTGTCGGGGTCTTTAGATTGGAGATAATATGTAGCATCAAAAATTCTGCTACCATCAAAATGAGTTCCAAAAAGGAGATTAGGAAATTCCGGGAGTGAGACTTCTGTACATTTGATATTTATAATTTTCCCGGTTCCCTTAGGAGAAGTCATTATACCCTAATGTTGTTTTGATGAGTTTCAGGTGTAACCATGACCGATTGTGCTTTGTCATATTTGACATTGCGAATAGTATATTCACGTGTTTCCCCAGCCCGTTTTAAGTAAGTGCGAATATTTTCTATCGCTTCAGATGAAGAATAAGCCGGTACATAAATTGTACTGTTGGAACTTTTGGTTTTACCAGTCTTTTCGTCCACATCATAATAAACAAGAGATACTTGATACAACCCAACTTCTGTATCTTCACTTTCTTCAAAAAAATAGGATATTAATCCACAAATTAGTTCAGAATCAGTAGCAAATGTATCGTTATAAGCAACTTCTGAAATTTTGGTGCGGACAATTTCTATATCTACATCACCAAACTCATCTTTTCCTTCAGCCAACTTATATGCGATTTGTTCTGCTTCGGTATAGCATGTAGCCATTACCAGATCTTCTGATTTGATGGGAACAATAGCACCTAGATCATTTGTGCCTTTGTATGCCATCTTAATGCGAAAATAATTAAAATCTTTACTCATTTTAATGACGTATTATTTGTTAAACATTAAATTATCGACGCAAAGATATTTTATTTTATCATATTGACAATACAAAAACATATATTTAACACATATTTTATAGCTATATGTCTATAATACTGATATTTATAAATTTCAAATTATAATACATATACTCCTACCCTATCATATATATAGAAACCAACTTTAGACTCGCTATCTATTCTTTCAAAAACTCTTAATATGAATGTAATTAGTGCAGAAACAACATTTCACGGCACTCCTTTAGAAAGCATATTTAAAACTAGCAAAAAAACTATTCAAGAATATGTTAGGGAGATTGACCGTCATTGTAGATACAAATCCATTCAATCCCAAGTAACACGCGGGGTTGTTTTAGATGATCGTGGCCCACTGATAGATTTATACGAAGCATGTGTAGAGCAGGATGCTCATTTACGTGCAGTATTAGAAACTGTAGAATCACAGATTATAGGCGAACGATACATGTTGGCAAGACAAAATGAACGAGGAAAATATATTAAGGATGTAGAAGAAACCAAAAAGATACAAGGTTCTCAATTCACTAAAATCATAAAAGGTATTGTTGAAGCCAAATGGTACGGTTACACCTTATTAGAAATAATGCCTGATATTAATCCTTTAACAGGAAAGCTAGCTGAAGTAAATATTATTGAGAGAAGAAATGTATTGGCAAGTCAATTACGAGTTGTGCAAAGACAAGGGCAGTGGAATCCTGGATGGGATATTGCTTCATCGCAATACTCCAAGAATTATATACTTATTGATAATGGTGATTTGGGGCTATTCTCTGCAACTACTCCAACTATCCTTGCAAAAAAATTCACTCTTGCTAATTATGTTAATTTTAGTCATACTTATGGCCAGCCTATCATACATGGTAAGACTGAATCAGAAAGCATTCAAGATCGACAACGATTAGCACAAAACATTGCAAATGCAGCTCAGAATAAAATAATAGTTACAGGATTGAACGATGATATTGACATTAAGACATTTACAATGTCAAATTCCGAACACATATATACTAGTTTAATAAATTTTGCCAATACAGAAGTTTCTAATCTGATAGTTGGCTCTGAATCTATGGCTGGAGCAACCCAATCTTATGTTGGATCAACAAATGCTCACCAAGACATTTTTCGGGAGCGCATAGAGATGTATCGCGGTTTCATTGAAAATGTAATGAATGAAGAGATCGTTCCTAGATTAGTATCTATGGGATATATCAAGCCGGGATTAGAATTCAAATATGCCAACCGTGTAGAAATGAGTAATAAAGACAAGATTAGCTTATATTCTTTTATTACAGATAAGTATGAAGTATCAGCAGATGAAATCGAAAAAGAATTTGGTATTGTCGTAGGGAAACAATTTAACGCTATATCGGAAATGGCAAGTAATAGCGGGAGTATAAATGGAAGTTCCAATGATAGACGCATTATGTCCGATGAAGAATATTACAAAAGATATGGGCATAGACGTGGCGAACGAAAAAATTCAAGCAACGTTGAAAATTTTCTAATGGAAGGAGAATAAAAGATAGCACTTCTCCTTCCGTCCTTGCAGAATCTAAATCGAACAAAGATGAAGAGAATGCTGAATACCTTGCTATCTACGCTGTTTTCCAGAAGTTTTTACAGGACTATGGCAATATAGAGGATCGTTGGGATTTATTAGAAGAAATGATGACGTTACGTGCGGAATTTGCATTGAATCATGCAATCAAAGGTTTTGGTATGGACTTTGAAAAAGCACTGGAATTACTTCGTAATCACAATGATGGATTAACCAAATTAGAAAAAGAGCAACGTAATATATTAGTAGCTGCATTAGATAATCTTGTTGATTTTGCAGTAGCTGAAGAATTTCAGATGTCGGAGAACCTTCCAGACAATTTTAATATTACCAATGAAGTAGATCTGGCAGAAGCTGAAAATATTTTTCACAGATACAATAGCATATACGCGAATATTGAAAACGAAGATATTGAATATGCGATGGGAATTGCTGCTGGTTGGATTTTGTATAGCAATAATACAGTGTTAACATATATGACACAGGGAGATAATAGGGTGCGCCCTTGGCACCTTGCATTAGAAGGGACTAGCTACCGCAAAGCATCTTTCCCAGCATGGTTAATCCCCCCAATTGAACATGGATGCCGTTGTTTTCTAGTAGAAGAAAGTGCTGACGTTCTCAACCAATCCAAATTATCACAGGTGATGGGACAAATTATTGAGATGCCCGATTTTGTTAATCCAGTATTTAAAGAAAGTGTAGCAAAGGGTGGGCGCATATTCAGTGATGCACATTCATACTTTATTATTCCTAAAAAGCATAAAAAGAGGCTGCGCACCATTGCTAATAAAATTAAGGACAAATGGCTGGAAAAGTAATAACTCCAAGACAATTAGCTCAACAATGGTTGAGGTTGCCCAATAAATTTGAAGTTAATGTATTCAATTTTGAAACATTGGTAGGTAATGCTGCAAAAAAAATATTTAGAGACTCTTTTTATCTCCGGCGGTTCAATTCAGCCGGAACTGTAGCTTGGAAAAGTCGAGAAGATAAAAAGCCACACCCCCTTTTAAATGAAACAGGAAGTTTAAAAGAGTCAATTGTTTGGCGAAGAGCTTCTGGCACAGGCAATAAACGAAGTGTTATCGTTTATACAAATCCTTTAGCTTTTAAAGGAGAAAAAAGAAACAAACGTGGAATATGCTATGCAGCAATACATAATGAAGGAGGGAAAATTGCCAACCCTGGTTCTCCAGCATCCTATATTAGACAAAGGCAATTTATAGGATATTCTACAACCGTAGCTGATAAAATTTCATCTTACAGTATTCGTATTTTTGATGGCTTTCCAAAATGATAGTAGATAAGTGTAAAACAGATTTACCAGACAGTTTAAAAGACACACTTGCAAAAGACACCTCTCCCCTTCCCGATGATGACGATACTACTTTGGAGGAAGTAGACAACAACCCTTTAGAGGATGTGTATTTAGCAGTAAAACGTGTATTAGAGTCCTTACATACAGACCCTAACGATAATAATTCGCCCAAACTATTCCAAACTGTAAAAATAGATAACGGACAGTTTGAACGTATTGTTCGTACTCGTGGTAATACAGAATATGCTATACCTTTTCCTGCGGCATTTATTCGGTTTGTAAATGTACGTTATTTAGTTGCCCAACAAAGAATTGGAGAAGGGCGTGCCACTATGCGTATCAGATTTGTACTTAATGATTTAAACAATAGTGACGATATTGTTGAGACACATGGATTTCGCGTTTTTCAACAGATTAATGATGCAATTCAAGATGCGAAAGATTACGAAGAAGCATTAAATGAACGTTGTAACCTTACCTATTTTGATATGCCGGAATCTTTAGATCATGGGCTACAGCCATACTGGATTGACTACGAGATATGGTTTAGAACATCTTCTTCTTTCCAGTATCGCAAATGGGTAGACAGGTATTTAGTTATGCCACCATTCACGAACCATTCTGATGCACCAGAACATGATTCAGAAGCACATGGTAATCACAAAGAACCTAAAATCGAAGATGTAGCGAAGTATGAACCTTCTGTAAAAATGCCTTCAACTGATCCTCCAACCGATCAAGTCGAATAACAAACTTACAACCATTAAAGAAGCTGATACCTATTCTTGTGAAAAAGCTCAAATGAAAGTAGATGAATTAAAATATGTAGTTGGAGAAGCGCAAGAAGCAAAACCGGCATATATGCGCTTCTATGGCAAAATTGATGAAGAGAGCACACGTAATTTTAATGATGAATTTTTATGGATACAAGATTACGTTAAACCCTCGAAAATTGTAATCAGCATTAATAGTGAAGGTGGAAGCGTTCTGTACGGAATGGGAACATTCTCCATTATACAGCAATGTCCCATTGAAGTTGAAACAATTGTAGAAGGATTGGCAGCATCAATGGCTTCAGTACTGTGGGCGGCAGGAACTCGTTCTTACATGCGTGACTATTCTATTTTAATGATCCACAACCCCTTCATACGTGACGAAAAGTCATGCAACCCAGACAATGAACAAATTGTAAATGCTTTTCAGAAACAGATTGAAACCATATATCATAAAAGATTTGGTCTGACGAAAGCTAAGGTTCGAGAAATCATGGATGGAAAAGAAGGTTGTGATGGAACTTACTTCGATGCAAAATCTGCCGTAAACGCCGGTATATTATCAGCAGAATGTGTTTTAAAAACCTCTAAACAGGTTTGTAATAAAGTAAAAGATCAAATTGAAGGAGTAGTGGAAGCGAACGCCCTTCAAAAAATCATGGCTTCTATCAATACAGAACTGGGCGATTTTAAACCACTTGATGATTCCAGTTCTATTCCTAATCAAAATCAAATAGAAAATTCAAATTCACAAAAAACAATGGACAAAGAACAAGAATTTGCATTTGGTTCTGTATGCGCCCAGCTTGGTTTGGAGAAAACCTCTGAAGTTTCAGCTGTTATTACCCGAATTGACGCATTGAAAAATGCGGAAAACAAGGCAGCAGAAATTCAGGCTTCATACAATGCTTTGAAAATTCAGAAAGAAGGATTGGATGCGCAACTTACCAATGTTAAAAACGAATTGACAACTGTCAAGAACGAATTGAAAAGTTACAAAGATGCTGAAGAAGCAAAACGTAAAGAAACTATCGAACAGTTCGTTGACAATGCAATTGCTGAAGGTAAAATCAATTCTGATGCAAAACCTAAATGGGTGGAAATGGCTCAAAACGATTTTGAGATGGTACAGGCAACACTGAATTCCATTCCAAAACGTGATAAAATTTCTGCTGAAATTGCAAATGATCCTGCCAACATTGAAAATGCAGAAAATCAGATGACCGAGGCAGAAAAGAAAATGGCTAAGGCTGTTGAAGCTGTCGTAGGAACAGATTTCCAATTTAAAACACTTGACTAAAACAAAATAACATAAACAACATGGCAAGTTCAGTAAATTTTGCGCAAAACACATATTCTGGTGAGGTCCTTAATGACCTCCTGACATATACCGCGCAAGGGAATGATACATACAAAGAAGGTTTGATTCATATCAAATCTGGAATCCAGTTCAAATACACCATCCCCACTATCCAATTGGGAAAAGTAATTCAAGATAACGTCCCCACTCCAAACTCAACTCATGGCGCAGGAGCAGGAACTACTGGTGGATTGAACCAATACACATTAACAGAACGTTACCTGGAACCGCAAGAATTCATGGTGTACCTTGAATTTAACCCCCGTGACTATGAAAAGTATTACAAATTTGCCCAGCCGGAAGGTAATTTGGTATTCCGTGACTTAGACCCCAAAGTACAAGCTAAAATGCTGCGCCTCTTGATGGATCGAAAGAATGAGTATATCGGTGAGTCTATTTGGTGCTCCGCAAAAGGTGGTTCAGCTGCCGCAAAAATTACCGCTCCTGAAGGTTGTACAACGATTGGAGGTGAAAATGCCGGTGGCCCAATGAAATACTTTGATGGTGCAATCAAACGTATTCTGGCAAATACCGCAACAAATGCAACAGAGGTAGAGAAAGCTGGTGGACAAGTTATTATTGCCGGTACTACAGAATTGAGTACAGGTGCCAATGTAGAAGCCGCTCTCAATGCTATGTGGAAGAAATGCCCGAAACAAATCCGTAAAAAAGCAGGACTGGTATTTGTATGTGGTTGGGATATTTGGGATTTATATGATCAATATCTAAGTGACAAAACAGTGAAATACTCCGACAACACTAAGGTTAACGAGTATCGTTTTAAAGGTAAGCGTATTGTACCTATTGTCGGCATTCCAGAACATACTATCGTACTCGGAGAATTTACTACCGGCATGGAATCTAACCTGTGGATGGGGGTTGACTATGCAAATGACGCTGAAGTAGTAAAGGTTGAACGGCTACAAGCTAACAGCGAATTGTATTTCTTCCAGATGCGAATGAAAATGGATGTAAACATCGTTCGTCCGGCAGAAATCGTAGCATGGACCGCTTACAAAAATGCAGAATAACAAATTGAATTAAATATCTCATCATAGTTTATTACAAGGGAGTGGAGTCGGTACTCCATTCCCTTTTTTAATTTAAGTTATGGCTAGAAAAAAGAATACAGAAACTCCGGTTACAGAAGAGGTTAAAACACAAGATCCTACAGTTACTTCAGAAACACCGGTTATTTCAAATGAAGAATCTGAAAAACAAGAGCAAGACACTGTTGAAACTCCAGATACCTCCTCTATCAAAGAGTCTTCTCAAAAACCTGAAAAAAAAGACAAAACAAAAGAAGAGGATGAAATACCAGAATTCGTAAAAGAACTATTACAAAAATATCCTGGCTATCCAGCATTGTATATTGATTCCAAAGGTGGTGTATTCACCGCAGATGCACAACCTAATTGGGTGAAGGATGCTATTCTTTATCAAAATCCGTATTACAAACAATAAAATTTACAAATATGGCATTAGGTGGCGTTTTTATGAGTGATACCGATGGAAACATTGGAACAAGCTCTACAACCTCAACTGAAAAAGTCACAGGTTTGCTGTTTGATATTTCCAAACAAGCTAAATTCTTTGAAGAAGGTGCTGGTTTGGCCGTAAAAGACAAATTACAAGGTAATGTTATTGAAATCAATTCTATGGATGATTTGAAAGAACTTGGCATTACCGCATACTCCGGTGACACAGAAAAGGATTTACTGTTTGGAATTCCTTATTATCATATCAATCATTTCTTTGGAATACAAGGAAGCGCAGGACGTTTGTTTATCATGTTTGCAGACTGTGGTGTAGATTGGAATGCTATAGAACAAATGCAACGCGCAGCACATGGTATGATTAACCAACTCGGTGTTTGGACTGAACAATCGTTGTGGAAACAAACAGATCCAGAAGCAGAAACATATAGCATTGACCTAGTTACAGATCTGCAATCCAAAGCTGCGTCTTTAGCTGATGAAAATGCTCCTTTATCAATCTTGTTATGTGCAAATTCCGCAGTAATTGCAACAGCTGAAGAATCTGTGAAGAAAGTAGAACTGGGTAAAATACCGACATGTGTTATTAATGCTCGGTTTGTCAGTGTATTACTTGGTCAGGGATTAGACGCTGATGTATCAGCTATGCAGCTTGCTAACCCAAATCTCACTCCTGTAGGAAATATTGGAGCCGCACTAGGATGTATCGCTTCAGCAAGCGTACAAGAATCATTCGCATGGGTAAATAAGTTCAATTTGATTGGTTATTTCCCAGATATTGAAATGGGATTCGGAGATGTCACTTTAAATAGCGAGGATAAGTTAACAAGTACATTAAAGTACTCATCTTTGAATAAAATCCAATTGGATGACCTGGACGATAAGGGATATGTCTTCTTGTGCAAATATTCTGGTTTGGAAAGCGGAGTCTTTTTCTCTAAAGACCAAACGTGTTCAAACGGAGATTACCGAACAGTTGCTAGAAACCGTACAATTCATAAGTCAAGACGTGCTGTACGTAACGCATTATTACCTTATGTCAATTCTCCGTTGAAAGTAGACCCCAGCACAGGATATTTATCTTCTGCAAAGATTACGATGTTTCAAAATATTGTTTCTGACATCCTCACAACCATGCAGACTAATGAAGAAATCTCTGGCTTTTCTGTAACAATGG
>OGDG01000797.1_pt1 | contig 14808 bp, 12 predicted proteins | sample 1570391 | NCBI WGS metagenome assembly OGDG01 (sample SAMEA2582186, study PRJEB24529) | metagenome | biome: Human gut stool | place: China | collected 2011 | reverse complement strand
ACTTCGATACGACTGTCCAGCCCGGAAAGCCGCCCCACCGGCCGGGCCAGATTGTACCGGCGCAGGGTGCGCAGCAGCTTTTCCAGCGTGGGCTGGTCGAGGCGGCGGGGCAGGTTCATCTTTTGGAGTTCGGCCTGTACCTCTTCCACCGTCACCAGCACCTGATCGGCGCTGGCCGAGAGGCTCTCCCGCTTTTGGAGGTAGAGCAGGCGCAGGACTAAGAGCAGGATGCTCTCGTACTTCAGAAGCCGGGCCTGACTGCCCTCATGCTCGTTGACGAGGGCCGCCGCCTGCAGCGGGGCGGGGTAGAGCACCACCGAGTAGCCCAGCGGCGCAAACACGGCCCGCACCTCGTTGAGGTGGTCCTGAACATAAAGATATTTGGCGCGCTGGTCCTCCACGCCGCCCAGCACAAAGCAGTGGTTGAGCAGATAATTTGCGCACTCTTCCAGCATTTTATTCGTTTCGGTCATCTTCGGCGTCCTCCTTGCGGGGTGTCAGAGTAAATTCTTCAAACCGGAAGCCGCCCCGCGTGGCCCACTCGCCGGTGAGCTGGATGTCATAACAGCGGCGCGGCGACTGGGAGTAGGTGTGCAGTCCGATGATGCGTGCGAAGTCGTTCGGGTATTCGTCGGCGAGGGTGGACGCCGAGACAGAAGGCCGTGCGGCCAGCGCCTGCCGGGCGAGGATGTCCACGTTCTCCTCGGTGACGGCCATCCGGGCGTAGTCCAGCAGGAGCTTCTGCTCCCGGCGGAGCTGCTCTTCGTCCAGCTGTCCGGCCTGCACCGGGGCCAGCGGCGCGTCGGTGCGGGGTGCGGCCGGAGGATAGAGCGGCTTTTCGCCGAAGACCTGCACCGGCCAGAGCCTGAGCCGCGCGGCCAGCGGGCCGTCGTCCGGCTCAAAGAGCTGGTCGGGCGTTTTGATGTTCTCGGCGTACCGCCGCAGCAGGGCGGTGACGCTGCCCTGGGCCGAGCGGTCGCTCAGCAGCAGGAACTGCGCCCGCTGAACGGCCCGCTTGCGGTAGCGGACGTGGCTGGCGTCGATCTCTCGGATGAGGGTGCTCATCTCTTCGAGGGCGTCCCGCTGTTTCTGGATGAGGGCGCGGACGGCGGGAGCGGCCTCGCTCGGGGCGCAGCGCTCCACCCGGGCGTAGTCCAGCGCCAGCTGGGGCAGGTAGTTCGTCTCGCAGTCGTCCAGTCCCTCTTCGAGGAAGGCGCGGTAGTTGAACAGGTTGTCGCTGGTCTTGAACCGGTGGTACGCTGCTGCAACGACCTTTTCCTCGTACTGGTCGAACAGTTCCAGCACCTCCTGCGGGGTGCGGTTGCGGGTGAGGCGGTCGATGTAGTGGCCGATGGAGGCATTGAGGGCGCGGAGGGACTTGTTCAGCGCCTCAAGGTCGCCGGCTACCTCCCGCAGGACGTTCTCGTAGGGGCTCTTCTCCTCCCCGATGCCCCGCAGCAGCTGCCAGGCCTTGTACAGCTTGCCGGTATAGGTGACGACGCGCGGGTTCAGGATCTCTTCCAGCGCTTCCAGCAGAGGTGTCACCTCCGGCACAAAGGCCAGCGAAGGTTCCTCCTCGTAGCTGCCGGGCTGCTCTTCCAGCCAGCCGGTGCGCCGGGATACGGCCTCGGCCCGCAGGATGCTGTAATCTGCCGTGTGGCGGCACTCCTCCCACAGCAAGAGCAGCAGCTCTGCATAAAATGCCCGGTTCGGCCCCGCCAGCGGCCGGAACAGCCGCGGGCTGACCAGTTCAAACAACTGCATCCGTATGCCCCTTTCAATCGGTAAATATCGACTTCTATTGTACCACAGAGTTTGCGTTTTTGCCATAAAACTGCAAAAAGCCCCGGAAGCGGCGGGGACGCCGCACTTCCGGGGCTGGTCAGGCTTTTATTCAGTTGAAATAGCTCGGAGATATTTTCATTTTGACGCCCAGCGAAACGTAGGTCTTTCCGTTGATGGTCTTTGCCGCGACGCCGATAGCGGTGACTTCGGCGCCTTTATCCGTGAGGCCTTTGAGAGCACTCTTGTATGCGGATGTGACCGAGGAAATGTCCATGTTTCTCAGCATTTCCGAGGTGATTTCCCGCACCTTGTAATGAGAGCAACTCATCAAATCCACGTTGGAGTCCTCAGGCAGGGGGAGCGCATACATCATGATGCCCTGCGCTTTATCGACCTTTGACCACTTGTTTGTGAGAACATTGTGGTTTTCGTCTTCCATATTAAGATAGAAATTGCCATCAGCCGGTTTGATACAATCAAAGGAAGTTTCGGCCAGAGCCTTGGCTTTAGGGTCATTGGTCGTCATGCCGACTTCTTTGCTATAAACGGAAAAGAAAGCGTCCTCCACCTGCTGCTCGAAGCTTGCAGGATTGCCGCCACCACCGCCGCCGTTGCAAGAAGCGAGCAGCAGCATCGTCATTGCACCCGCCAACAGAAGGGCTGTGAGCTTTTTGAACTTTTTCATCGTCAAGTCTCCTTTGTTTTACTGGAAACACTATACAATGCGATTTTACCCCCCCCCGTATGAGTTTGTCAATCGGCAAAATGACAAAATTCACTCCCGCTTTTTGGGAAAAGTATACCATCCTCCGGTGGGGCAAATAAAAACACAGGCCGGCAAAGCGGTATAAAACCCCTTTGCCGGCCCGTGCGGCGCTCCCTTATTCCCAGGCCCGGCGGCAATGCCGCACAAAAGCCTGACAATGATTGATTCGATGATAGCACGACTTTGGCATTCTGTCAACCGAATTGCTGAAAAAAGAAGAAAGTGTGAAAGGATTTCTCCAATCTTTTCCTGAAATTACACACATTTTCCACGAATTTATGATAGTCTTAAATACAGAAGAACTCCCCGATAATGTACTCGTTCAAAATACAAGGCGGAACTACTCCTGATAGATACACAACAGCCCCCCGGAATGCAGGACTCCGGGGGGCTTCGTGTTTGTAAGAGGCATTTATCAGTAGCCGCGTACCCGGAAATCCCGTTCCCATGGGTCGGGGGCGAGGTCGCGCTGGTGGAGCGAGGTGATCTGGATATAATCGCTGCGCTGGATGAGGGCGAACAGCTTGAGGAAGAGGGCCGGGTCGCCCTGCACCTCCAGCGTGACCGAGCCGTCGTCCTCGTTCTCCACCCAGCCGGTGAGGCCAAGGCTCTGGGCGGCGTACCGGGCGCGGTAGCGGAAGCCCACGCCCTGCACCTGCCCTTCGATGGAGTACCGCCGCCGGACGGTGCCCTCGGGCAGGGCGGGGGGCTGGCGGTCCTTTTCATTCAGAAAATCAAACATAAGCGGCTTACAGCTCCTGATAGGCGCTCATCAGGGCGGGGATGAACTGCTTTTTGCGGCTGACGACGCCGGGCAGCACCCAGCTGCCATCTTCCTCCGGCTCCTTCTCGAAGCCGCTGCGCAGCATCTCGTCGGCATGACGGCCGGTGCAGATGACGACGCTCTCTTCCTTCGGCACATCGGTCAGCAGCATATAGAGGTCCTCCACGTTCTGCTTGCCGCAGGCTTCGGGCAGATAGGGGGTGAGCAGCTGCTGGGCCGCTTTCAGGTTCTTGCGGGTCATGTAGCTGCCCTGCGCCACGCCGAAGCGGACGTCGCCGCACATGAACACCTTGAAATCCTGCAGGAAGACTTCCTCAGGGGTCTTGCCGTCCAGCTTCTCGCCGGCCTCGAACATCTCGGAGGCAAAGGCGTCGATCTCGACGCCCGCGATTTTGGCGAGGCGGTTGGCGGTGGAGACATCGACGGGAGTGCAGGTGGGGCTGCGGAAGACCAGCGTATCCGACAGGATGGCCGCCAGCAGCAGACCGGCGGTCTGGGCCGGGATCTCCACGCCGTTCTCGTCGTACATCTGGGTGATGATGGTCGCGGTGCAGCCCACCGGCTGATTGCGGAAGTAGACCGGGCCGCTGGTCTCCAGACTGCCGATGCGGTGGTGGTCGATGATCTCCAGGATCTCAGCCTGGTCGAAGCCCTCCACGGCCTGGGTGGCCTCGTTGTGGTCCACCAGGATGATGCGGCGCTTGCGCAGGTCGAGGATGGGGAAATAGCGGTGGCGCACCTTGGCCATGACGCGCATGACATCCGCCACCGGCGTGACGAGGGTGAACTTCAGGATGTCTTCGCGGGTCATATAATAGGAGATGGGGGCGCACTGGCTGATGAGCTTGCCGGCCGCGTAGGTATCGTAGGGGGTCGTCATGATGGCGACGCCCATTTCGTCGGCAATGCGCTGGATGGTGTGGCCCACCTTGGAGCCGTTGCAGATGATGAGGAGGGAGGCCTCCTTCTCAATGGCGCACAGCTGGCTCTCGTACCGGTTGGTCAGGATGACGATGTCGCCCTTTTCCACATTGCTTTCCAGCATTTCGGGGGTGGCGGTGCCGATCTTGATGTAGCCAGTGGTGCAGACGGCGTTCTCGTCGCCCACCACCATGGTGCCGCCCAGCGTTTCGAGGATGTTCCGGAAGCTGGTCCGGCTCTTGGCCAGAACGCCGGTGTCGAAGACGTCCATGTTGGCGGTCGCGATGTCCTTGACCGTGATGATGCCCTCCAGATCGTTTTCTGCGCTGGTGATGGGCAGGGTGTCGATCTTCTGGTCGCGCATGATCTCCCACGCACGGCGCAGGCTGGTGGCACCGGGGATGCCGGGCATCTCGCGGTAATCCACATCCCGGATCTTCGGGTTGACGTCAGTACACATGCGGGGCGGGGTCACGCTGAACTTTTTCAGGACGAACTCAGTCTCCTGGTTCATCCGGCCCGCGCGGCGCGCCTCGCAGACAAGGTCGCTGGTCTTGTTTTTCAGTTCCGCATACGCAATGGCGGAGCAGATGGAGTCGGTGTCCGGGTTGCGGTGCCCGATGACCACGACTTTATGGGCTGCCTTTGGCATAATCTTTCCTCTCTCTATGGAATCGTTCATTCATTTACCTTCTTCTGTGCTGCACACAGAAGTCCAGTTTCATTCTATCACATCCCACCGCAGGGGTAAAGGGAACCGACGGCACTTTGTTTCTTAAAATTTTGCGAGGTTCTTGGATACAACATCTTGATTTTCCTGCGATTCCGCGTTATGCTTAGTTCCATGACATCCCAGAGCAAGAGGAGGAACTATGACAACCACAACAACCAAGCCGCTGTTTACCCGCAAACAGCTCAGCGCCCTGCTGCTGCCGCTGATCGCCGAGCAGGCGCTCAGCGTGACCATCGGTCTGGCCGATACCCTGATGGTCTCCTCGGTCGGCGAAGCGGCCGTGTCGGGCGTCAGCCTGGTGGACTCGTTCAACGTGCTGATGATCCAGCTGCTCAGCGCGCTTGCCACCGGCGGCGCCGTCGTCGCCAGCCAGTACATCGGCCACCGGGAACCGAAGAACGCCAAGGCCGCCGCCGCCCAGATCCTGTTCATCATGATCTCGCTCAGCGCCGTGGTCGCCGCCGTGGTCGCGGTGGGGCGGCACGGCATCCTGCGGGGCATCTTCGGCTCCATTGACGCCGACGTCATGCGCTACGCCGAGACGTATTTCCTGCTCTCGGCGCTGAGCTATCCCTTCATCGGTGTGTACAACGCCGGTGCTGCGCTCTTCCGCGCACAGGGCAACAGCAAGATCAGCATGCTGTCCAGTCTGGTGATGAACGTGGTGAACATCGGCGGCAACGCCGTGCTCATCTTCTACTTTAAGATGGGCGTCATGGGTGCCGCGCTGGCCAGCCTTGTCTCCCGGATGATCGCCTGCTTTGCGGTCATCTACCTGCTGGAAAAGCCCGGCTGTCTGCTCCGCATCGAGCACCTGACCGATCTGAAGCCCGACCTGCCCCTCATCCGCCGCATCCTGCGGGTGGGCATCCCGGCCGGCATCGAGAACGGCATGTTCCAGATCGGCAAGTTGTCAGTCTCCAGCCTGACGTCCACTCTCGGCACCTCGGCCATTGCGGCCAACGCCGTGGCGGGCAACATCACCACCTTCCTGAATGTTCCGGCCAACGCGGTCGGCATGGCGGTGCTCACCGTCATCGGCCAGTGCCTGGGTGCAGGCGAAAAAGAGCAGGCCAAACACTACGCCCGCCGCTTCCTGCTGGTGGCCTATGCAGGTGCCTGGATCATGAACCTGTCGGCCTTCTTCTTCCTGAACCGCATCACCCTGTCCTGGTTCAACCTCTCCCCGGAGTCCAACGCCATGGCGCTGCAGGTGATGGTCTGGTTCAATATCATCTCGCTGTTCATCTGGCCGTCCAGCTTCACCCTGCCCAACATCCTCCGCGCCGCCGGCGACGCCACCTTCACGATGACGGTCAGCGTCTTCTCCATGTGGGTGTTCCGGGTGGGCTTCTGCTACCTGATGGTCCTGGGCCTGCATCAGGGCAATCTGCTCAGCATCTGGGGCGGCATGTTCCTGGACTGGCTGTTCCGCTCCCTCTTCTTTGCCATTCGCTTCTTCAAGGGGAGCTGGCTGGAAAAGAAAGTCATCTGAGCCGGCGCTTCCGGATTGCTTTCCTGCCCGAAAACGTGTAGAATAGAAAGCAGGAAACGATTGGATGAAAAGGAGGCGCTCTGATGAAACATTCTCTGACCGCACTTTTGCTCACGCTGGCACTGTTCTGCTGCCTGCTGACCGGCTGCGGCCCAACGCCCGATGTTCCGGGCGGCAGCGAAGGCAGCAACGGCTCTTCTTCGGGCAGCACCAACTCCGGCACCAAACCCGATGACGCAAACGGCACCAACTCCGCCAGGCTGCAGCCCTCGGTCTCGATGACCTCGGCGGTCCAGCCGGGTGCGCAGGAAAGCACCCACACTGCAAACTACCGATTCACCATCACCAACCCTAATACAGCCTACAGCGTCAAGGTGCGTCTGGGCCTGACTCTGACCAGTGCTGCCGGGGAGAAACGAACGGACTTCACATTTTCTCCGGTCATCGCACCCGGCGATACCGTCTGCTTCATGTACACAAAAAGCTACATTGGTTTCCACCCCACGGGCTGCTCACTGACCTCTTCCACGGATTATCTGACCCCGGAACAGGTCGTGCGGACCAGCGATCTGCTCATCCTGAAGCCGACTGAGACCAAGAACTCCAAAGTCGATTATAATACCTTCTCCGGTGCGGTGAACAATACCAGCCGTTACGCCACAAAAGTGAAGGTCTCTCTCTTCCTGAAAAAGAACGGCCAGCTCGTCTCGGTCGATGCGCCGACTCTTTTGCTGAGCATCCCTGCCGGTGGAACTGCCACATACAGTATCCTGCACTACAAGGATGCCGCCTATGACGACTACGAAGTGACCGCGACCCCTTGGAACTGACGGATTCCCCGAATGCCAGCCGCGCAAGCGGCTGGTTTTTTTGTACCCTTTTGCAGGAAGATCCGGTTCTGGATCGTATTCCTTTCAGAGAGGGCGGTTCCGGAGCCGTTCTCCCCCTCGAATTTCCCATGTCGCACAAATTTTTCACAGATATTTTAGAGAAGTTGTCCTGTTTAGGGCTTGTTTTTGCGCGATGACCGGCGTATAATGATACGCTGCTAAGAACTTTAAGAAGGCTCTGCCTTCCAACTCCAAACAAAGGAAGTGTGTTCCATGCGAAACTGGTTTTCCCGCCATCCCATCTGGTTCATGGCGTTCTATCTTGTGTTTTATCTCTCGGTGTTCCACTGGCTCGAAGTCAACATCACCGTGCCGGAAGTCTGGGTCCACTGCCATCTGGATGACCTCATCCCCTTCTGCAAGTATGCCGTCATCCCCTATCTGGCGTGGTTCATCTGGATCCCGTTCACCCTGTTCTATCTTCTGTGGAAGGCCCCGCGCGCGGACTTCTGGCGGCTCTGCCTGCCGCTCTTTGCGGGCATGACCATCGCGCTGGCGGTCTATGTCATCCTCCCCAACGGGCTGGACCTCCGCCCCTATCGCGTCTACGGTTCGGACATCTTCGCCCGGATCGTCCGCCTGCTCTACTCCACCGACACTGCCACCAATGTCTGCCCGTCCATCCATGTCTTCAACTCGGTCACTCTGATGATGGCCTATTACCGCAGCCGCATCTTTGAAGAGCCCCGCCGCCGCTGGATGCGCCCGGCGTCTGCGGTGCTGTGCCTGTCCATCATCGCCTCCACCGTGCTGCTCAAACAGCACAGCTGCATCGATGTGGTCATGGGCATCCTGCTGGCCATGGCAGTGGACAGCGCCGCCTCCTCGCTGGAGCGGAGCGAGTCCCGCATTTTGCAGAATCCCTGAGTTTCATACATCAAAAAAAGCACCTGCGCCGCAGGTGCTTTTTTTGCTGCTTAAAACAATCCTTCCGGCAGGCAGATGTCGTGCCGGGGGACTTTTTCCCATGAAAAGTCTGCCACGAGGCTCTCCGGTGTGCGGGGGGCTGGTTCTTCCTGCAAGCCGTAGACGTAGGCCAGTTTTCCCACGATCTCTTCGGCGGTGTATTTTGCCCGGAGGTTCTCCAGACTCTGGTCGCCGTCCCGCTTGGACAGCCGCCGCCCGTCCGCTGCCAGCAGCAGCGGGCAGTGGGCAAAGCGGGGCGGTTGCAAGCCCAGCAGACGGTACAGGTACAGCTGCCGCGCCGTGGAGGATAGCAGGTCTGCCCCGCGCACCACCTCGGTGACGCCCATGCGGGCATCATCCACCACCACTGCCAGCTGATAGGCAAACACGCCGTCTGCCCGGCGCAGATAGAAATCGCCGCAGTCCCGCAGCAGGTTTTCCGTGTGGGTACCCATGCAGCCGTCCGTAAAGGTGATCTCCTCGTCCGGCACCATCAGACGGTAGGCAGGGGCTTTCTTTTTGCGCTTTTCCGCAATTTCCTCCGGCGTCAGCCCCCGGCAGGTGCCCGGGTAGATGACGTTGCCGTCCGAGGTGTGGGGTGCGCTGGCGGCGTGCAGCTGGGAGCGGGAGCAAAAGCAGGGGTACACCAGCCCCCTCTGCTCCAGTTTGCGGTAGCTTTGGGTATAGATGTCCCCGCACTCGCTCTGGTAATAGGGTGCGTGTGCGCCGCCGGTGCTGCCGCCCTCGTCCCATGTAAGCCCCAGCCACGCAAGGTCCTGCTCCAGCAAGTCGGCGTAGACGCGGGGACAGCGCTCGGCATCCAAGTCCTCGATGCGCAGCACGATGCGCCCGCCCTGACTTTTTGCGCTGAGCCACGCCAGCAGGCTGCACGCCAGATTGCCCAGATGCAGCCGTCCGCTGGGGCTGGGGGCAAAGCGCCCGGTGACCGGGCGGCTGGTGGTTGCAGGGGCTTTGTTTTGCATGGGTGTGCTTCCTTTCGCTTTTACTGGTTTTTTCTCATTATAAGCCCTTGCTGTGCAAAGGTCAATGCGCATAAAAAAGCCGCCGCAGGCGGCAATGCCTGCGGCGGCTGTAAGGTCGGCTGCTCAGTGCAGCTCCGGCCAGTAGCCCTTGTTGGCTTCGATCATATCGTCCAGAATGGCCTTGGCAACGTTCATGCTGGGCACAGTCTTGTTCAGGGTGAATGCCTGCAGCACCTTCTCGTAGCTGCCTTCCACGCAGCCCTCTACCAGCAGCTTTTCGCTGTTGAGCTGCTGCATCATCAAGCCCTGCTGGAACAGCGGGATGTTGTCCCGGGCAATGACCTCCGGGCCGTTTTTGCCGATGTAGGCGGGCAGCTCCACCATTGCGTCATAGGGCATATTGGGGATCGCGCCGCGGTTCTCGGTGATGATGAGGAAGCGTGCCTTGGTGTCGTTCTTCAGCGCAGCGGAAAGATCTGCGATCCAGTCGCCGTGGCTGCCGGCATAGAAGGTGTTGGCGTCCACCTCGCCGGTCTTGAGGTAGTGGTCGATGCCGTCGAACAGGTTCTTTTCGCGGGTCTCCTCCACCTCGTTGGCGCGGGTGTGGTTCGGGTCCGAGTGCTCCACGAACTCCTTGGCCTGCAGATAGTAGTTCAGGTAGGTGTTGGGCAGGTACTCCGGGAAGTTTTCCATGATCTCGTACTCGCCCTTCCACACATAGTACCAGCTGCCCTTGGTGTGGCGGTTCTGGCTGGCGGAGGAAGTCAGCGCGCCCATGCCCTTGAGGTAGCTTTCCGGCAGAAGGATCTTGTTCTCCTTGATGTAGGCGCGCAGCTTGGGCATCAGGTCCTCGCCGTGGTACTGGATGGAGGTGAACCAGCCGAAGTGGTTCAGGCCAAAGTAATCGTAAACGATCTCCTTCTTGTTCTGGATGCCCATGGCAGCTGCCACCACGTCAATGATGGCGATGGGCATATCGCAGATGTTGATGATCCGTGCCTTCGGGCGCAGCTTGCGGCAGGCTTCGGATACGATGGCGGCGGGGTTGGAGTAGTTCAGGATCCAGTAGTCCTTCTTGGCATACTTTTCCACGTCGTCGATCAGCTTGATCATGGGGAAGATGGTGCGCATTCCGTAGGCCATGCCGCCGCAGCCGCAGGTCTCCTGTCCCACGCAGCCGTGGCGCAGGGGGATCTTTTCGTCCTGCTCCCGCATGGCGTAGCCGCCCACGCGCATCTGGGCAAACACAAAAGAGGTGTCCGTGTAAGCCTGCTGCACATCGGTGGTGACCACCAGCTTGATGTCGGTATTCAGCTCCTTATGCAGGACCCAGTCCACCACGACGGCAACCTTGTCCTGCCGCTCCTTGTTGATGTCGAACAGACGGATCTCGTCCACTTCCAGTTCTTCCCGGCGCAGGGCGATGGATTTGACGATACCGGCGGTAAAAGTACTACCGCCGCCAGCAATGGTAATGACCATAATATAAACGCTCCTTTTTTTATTTTTCAGGTTAGCCCGGCGCATTCCGCCGGGGCACGGTAAAACGGTTTACTGGTTTTCCAGCTGTGTCTCCACGGCACGCTTGATATCGGCTACCTGCAGACCGTAAACGATCTGGATATCGGTACCCTTTTTCACGATGCCGCTGTTCGGCAGCTTGTTGATGGAAGCTTCGTCCAGCTTTGCGGGATCTTTGATGTTTACACGCAGGCGGGTGAAGCAGTTGTCCACCGACAGGATGTTCTCCTTGCCGCCCAGACCATCAATGACGCACTGCACCTCGGCAGCGTTCTTCACGCTTGCCTTCTTGGCGGGTGCATCGCTCTTAGCGGTCTCGGTGCTCACTTCTTCCCGGCCGGGGGTGTGGATGTTAAAGGCCTTAATCAGCAGGGTGAACACCACAAAGTACACTGCGATCTGGCACAGCGCCAGCAGGTACAGGGTGGGATAGTTGGTCTTATCTGCACCGGCAGAGAGGTTCATCAGCACCGAGCCGAGGAGGTTGGTGGTAAATCCGGTGACATGGAAGATGTGCAGCAGCACGATGAACAGGCCGGAGATGCAGGCGTGTGCCACCCACAGGATGGGAGCAGAGAAGCAGAACATGAAGTCCAGCGGCTCGGTGATGGAAGCCAGAGAAGCGGTAAAGGCCAGCGGCACCAGAACGGCAGCGGTCTTTTTGCGGTTCTCCTTGCGGGCACAGAAGATGAAGGCCGCCACGATGCCAAAGTAGCCGAAGGTCTTGGTGAAGCCGGTGTACATCCACACGATGCCGTCCGAGAAGGGCAGACCCATGCTGTACTCCATCATCATGACGATGTAGGAGCCGGTGTAGGTGGCATCGCCCACGGTCAGGCTGTTGCCCAGTGCAGAGAACTGGAAGGGGGTGTAGATGAGGTGGTGCAGGCCGGTGGGGATGAGGAAGCGCTCCAGGAAACCGTACAGGAACAGGCCGAAGTTGCCGGAGGTGGCGATCAGATCGGTCAGTGCGCTGATGACGCTCTGCACCGGCGGCCAGAAGAAGCAGGAGCCAAAGCCGAACAGGATGGAAAAGACCACCATGCAGGTAAAGGACCAGCGGTTGCCGGAGTAGATCTGGGTGATGATACCCTTGAACTGCTTTTCACAGGTGCGGTTGTACACCCAGCCGCAGACCAGACCCAGCAGGATGCCGCCGAACACGCCCATATCCACCGTCTGGATGCCGAACACGGTGGACTGACCGGTGCCGTACAGACCCACCATCGGGTCAGGCTCTGCCAGCATACCCAGCTGGGTCAGGGTGACGTTGCCGGCGGTCAGGTACATAAAATAGCTCATCAGGCCGATGATGGCAGCCTGCTGCTTGTTCTTTTTGGCAAGCGCCGCTGCGATGCCCACGCAGAACATCAGGCTGAGGTTGTTGATGATGACCATGATGCAGTTGTAGATCAGCTGTCCCAGCAGCTTGATGGGGGTCCACTGCAGAACAGGGATCATCGCGCTAAGGCTTGTGCTGGTAAGCAATGCGCCCAGCACAAGGATCAGGCCTGCTGCCGAGATATACGACAGCGGTGAGAGCATGGCTTTGGAGAACTTTTCCAAGCCATTCATGACTTTTTCTTTCATCGTGTAATACTCCTCACTTTTTGACTTGACTGTTTTTGGGGGGATGACTTCTATTCCGCAGGGCTTCCGGACGCCCTGTTGAAACATTTTAACCTATGGTGTGTCTGAAAAGTCGAAAATTTAGTCTATTTCTACAAGCACAGCCGGATTTTGCGTTAAACAGCCTTGAAATCCACAAAGGATTCCTGCGGCTGTTTGCCTTAAATCCCGCTTGTGCTTGCGAAATATTCGTTATTTTCTTTGTTTTCAGATACACCTTACGATCTTGGTCAGGTGGATGAGCAGATAGACCTGCTCCTGATGATCCAGCTCGTAATCAAATTCCTGCCGCAGATAGGCATTGATGCGCTGTAAGCACACCTCGTTGCGGCTGTCGCGCTGCAAAAGCACCGTGTACATGGATTCCAGCCCGGCGTCCTGCCAAGGAGTGTGCCGCAGGATGCGCGCCGCCAGAAACTTGAGGTGCACGGTCAGGCGGGTGGTCTCAAGGCTTTCTTCCTCAAAGGTGCAGTGATAGGTATCGCAGATGATCTCCTTGACCGCCTTGACGAACTTTACGGTATCATAGGCCAGCGCGCCGTCCGCCGCACCGGCTACCAGATGCAGGGCAATGTAGCCCGCTTCGTCCTCCGGCAGCTGTACGCCGCAGAACTGCCGGACAAGTTCCAGCGCCCTTTGCCCCACTGCGTACTCCTTCGGGTACAGCATCCGGGTCTCCGAGAGCATGAGGTTGGGCAGAAAAGTGCCCTTTTCCACACGCTCCAGCGCAAAGCTGATGTGATCCACCAGCGAGATGGTGCTTTTGCTGCTGAGCAGGATGCCCTGCTCCTCTGCCGCCAGCGAGATGCGCTCGGCGGCCTGCATCACCTGCGGGGTGACGTTATCCAGCATCTTGAGGAACTTGGTCTGCAGCTCGTTCTGCACATAGTACACCTTGGAAACGCGGTTTTTGTCGATCACGTCCCCCGGGCGGCGGCCAAACCCAAGCCCGTTGCCCACGAGAATGGCTTCCCTGCCGTCCGGCATGACCACCGACACCGCATTGTTATTGAATACCTTTACAGCCTGCATCGCCGCACTCCTCCGCTTCCATGCCGCAGCTTTTGTGAAAAAGAAAAAGGGCACAAGAACCAAAGGGATGCCGTTGCCGCCTTCCCTCTGATGCTCATGCCTGATCGAACAGTTACACGCACTGATAAATTCACTTGTCTGCTTTGATTATACGAGCCAGCGCGGAAAATGTCAATGTGTTGAACTGCCCGAAATTCAAGCTGAATTTTTGTATATCCTGCACAGGTGCTGCTTGAAATTCGTCCTGCGCGGAACGATTGACAACGCCGTGCGCAGAACGTATACTTAGGGTGTAGATCCCGCTTTGCTCCGGCGGCTTGCCGGAGCACCGTTTACGGAGGTTTTTCTTATGAGATCAAAATATATCCGTCCCCTTGCGCTGCTGCTGTGCGCCGCTTTGCTGGGCTGTCTGCTGGCAGCCTGCGGCGGCTCTGCAAGCAGCCCCGCATCCAGCGCTGCACCCGCCTCGGACAGCGCATCCGCTTCCGGCAGCAGTGAGCTGCCCTCCTCCACCACAGAAGCCAACACCGGAGAGCTGAACCCCGGCAACTTTGACGAGAACTCGGTGTTCTCCATCACCGGCACGGAAAACGCCTTTGCGCCCTGTCTGGGCTGGGGGCCCGGGGTATCCGGCTGCTCCTTGAAATCGGTCATCGCGGCGGCATCGCTGCTGCACTGGGCCGAGGACGCACGGATGTCCACCCGCTCCCCGGAGGCCATTCAGGAAGCCTTTTACAGCTGGTACGACGGCCTGACCGACAACCAGCAGGAGGGCTTTGCCGAGGCTTGGCCGATGATCAAGGACGCCGCACTGGACCTGCTCAGCGACAAGGACAGCATAACCGAACGCATTGCGGACGCAGGGCTGGACGCTGACACCCTGCCCGGCTGCACCCTGAAAAACTGGCAGGCGCTGCAAGCTGTGCTGGACGATATCGTGCCGGAGACGAACGGCGAAGCTTAAACCCAACCTGAAACTTGAAAGCGCAATGGGGCGCTGACCGTGTGGTCAGCGCCCCATTTTGTCTTTATACCTTTTTCAGCACATACTGGCGGGTGCCCATGCCCACCTTCTCAGCCTGCTCAAGAGTAGCCTTCCATTCGATGTTGGGGTTGGAGTCCTTGAAGTTGTCGTGGTAGCAGTTCCAGCCCGGCTTTGCAAGGTTCGTGCTCAGCTGGCTGTTGGGCAGCGGGGTTGCGTTCAGGCAGGCATCCACGCAGGCCTGATCCAGCGCCACGGGGTCAAAGGATGCAAAAATGCCGATATCCGGCAGGATGGGTGCATCGTTCTCGCCGTGGCAGTCGCAGTTGGGGCTGATGTCCTGCACCAGAGAAATGTGGAAGCAGGGGCGGCCTGCGCAGA
>OGDG01000789.1_pt1 | contig 14920 bp, 9 predicted proteins | sample 1570391 | NCBI WGS metagenome assembly OGDG01 (sample SAMEA2582186, study PRJEB24529) | metagenome | biome: Human gut stool | place: China | collected 2011 | reverse complement strand
TGGTGGACGCCTTCGCTCAGAAGATCGACATCACCAACAGCCAGCAGGTGCTGCAGTACGGCTCCGCCTGCCAGAAGAAGATCGGTGACTTCTCCGAGGCGGCACTTTCCAAAGTGTCCACCAAAGACCTTGGCGAGGTGGGCGGCATGATCACCGACCTTATCGGGGAGTTGAAGAACTTTGACGCCGCTGAAGAGGAAAAGGGCATCCTCGGCTTCTTCAGGAAAAAGGGCAACCAGCTCGACAACATGAAGACCAAGTACAGTAAAGCGGAAACGAACGTCGAGACCATCCAGTCCGCCCTCGAAAAGCATCAGGTGCAGCTGCTCAAGGATATTGCGATGCTGGACAAGATGTACGAGCTGAACATGGCCTATTTCAAAGAGCTGAGCATGTATATCCTCGCGGGCAAGAAGAAGCTGGCCGACTTCCGCGCCCACGAGCTGCAGCAGGCGATGGACAAGGCAAAGGCTTCCGGCCTGCCTGAGGACGCACAGGCCGCACGCGATCTGGCCGACCAGTGCGAGCGCTTTGAGAAAAAGCTCTACGACCTTGAGCTGACCCGCACCATCAGCCTGCAGATGGGTCCTCAGATCCGGCTTTTACAGAACAATAACTCCATGATGGCCGAGAAGATACAGTCCACCATCGTCAACACCATCCCCCTGTGGAAGAACCAGATGGTGCTGGCACTGGGTCTGGCCCACAGCCAGCAGGCCATGCAGGCCGAACGTGCCGTCACCGACATGACCAACGAGCTGCTGAAAAAGAACGCCGACGCCCTCAAAATGGGTACCATTGAGACGGCCAAGGAGTCTCAGCGCGGTGTCGTGGACATCGAGACCCTGCAGCAGACCAACAAGAGCCTTATCGAGACGCTGGACGAGCTGAATAAGATCCAGAGCGAGGGCCGCGCAAAGCGTGCCGCTGCCGAGCAGGAGCTCACCCGCATCGAAGACGAGCTGAAACAGAAGATGATGGAGATCCGGAGCTGAAATGGCAAACGCAGATTTTTCCAGACAACAGAATCGACCCACCGGCGGCTTTGACGCTTCCAGCTATCGCGCCGCAGCGCCCGCCGAGGAGGAAGTGCGGCTGACGCCCTTCCAGCAGAAGCTGGCAAGCCTCGAAAAGGCCCTGCCTGCCGCGCTGGGCAAGCAGGCCGTGGCCGTGGCGCTTTGCATCGTGGTGATGCTGGGGTGCTTTGTCGGCTTTGGCGGGGCGAAGCTCCGGGCAAAGTACGACACGGTGAAGAACGGGTTCACCACTGGCGTGGCCGCAGACAGCGGCTATACCCTGAATGAGGAATTGACCACACGGCTCAACACGGCCGCCAATATCATCACCACCGCGTCCAACACACTGGGTGCAGACAGCACCGAAGTGCAGACGGCACAGGCTGCGCTGGACTCTTTTTCCGCCTGCCTCGGGGCGGTGCAGTCCGATGGCAAGATTCACGCACCGGACTCTCTGAGTGTTTACACCGGCGGCAGGATGCATATGCTCTACCAGTCGAACGAGACGCTTGGCGCAGCCATCGGCCAGCTCTACGCAAAATTGCAGGAGCAGGCCGCAGACCCCATGAAGATGGGCGCAGTGCAGGGGCAGTACAGCCAGTTCAACAGTGCGCAGACCATCATCAGCAACCTGCATTATAACGACGCAGTCCAGAGCTACCAGAAAGACGTCGGCGGCTTCCCGGCCAGCGTGCTGGGTAAGCTGTTCGGCATACAGGAGGTGGAACTTTTCGCATGAAAACGATGAAAACACTTTCCCGCCGCATTGCGGCACTGCTTCTTGTCGTGACTGTCGGCATCACGGCGCTTGCACCGGCGGCTTCGGCTGCCAACATCCAGCTGCCCAGCCTGCCGAAAGATCAATGCGTGGTAGACGACGCCGGTGTGCTGAGCGACAGCACCACCTCGGAGCTCGAGACCATCAACGCACAGCTCTCTTCCAGCTGCGATGGCGCACAGATCGGCGTGCTGACCGTGGACTACACCGGAAACGCCACCACCGAGGACTACGCCACTGAAGCCTTCAACACCTGGGGCATCGGCAGTTCCAGCAAGAACAACGGCGTACTCATCCTGCTGGTGATGCAGTCGGACCAGTACGCCGACGGCGACTACTATCTGACCTACGGTGACGGCTTCCGCAGCACCATGCTGGCCGACCAGGCAAGCTCCCTCGTGCAGACCATGGAGGACGATTTCGCCGCCAAGAAGTACGACGCAGCCGTCCTCACCTGCGCCACCAACGTGGCAAACACCATCGCAGAGGTGTACGGGGTCACTCTGAGCGGCGGGACCATCTATTCCGACGGCTCTGACACCCAGACCACCCGGCCCTCTGTCGAGCCTGTCCCGCCCCAGAAGCACTACTCCATCTGGGAAAGCTTTATCGGCGGCATTTTCTCCATGCTTGCTTATATCATCCTGTTTATCGCAGTTTTCTTTATCTTTATCACCCCTCTCGGCCACTCCTTCGGCTGGTTCTGGGGGCCGTTTGGCTGGTTCGGCGCACGGCGTCGGCACAGAGGCCCGCGCCCTCCCCGCGGCCCTTACGATGACTTCGGCCCCGGCGGTGGTTTCTATGGCGGCCCTCGCGGCCCGAGAGGCCCACGGGGGCCTCGTCCTCCCCGCGGCGGCGGATTCGGTGGAAGCGGCTTTGGCGGTATGGGCGGCGGCTCCGGTTTTGGCGGAGCCGGGCGCGGCGGCGGCAGCTTCGGCGGCATGGGCGGCGGCAGCAGCCACGGCGGCGGAGCCGGACGCGGACGCTGAACATTTTTTGATTTTGAATCGGGCCACCAGCGCGGCAGATGCGATTTCGTATCACATCTGCCGCGCTGGTGTTATTTTTTGCCTCTTCCTTCTCCGCCTTTCCATCCTCTCAAAATCATGCCTTTCGGAAACTTATGCAAGATAACTGATATATTTCAATACATTCTTAAAAAAACTAGGACATTTTTCATTTGCCGTTGAAATTTTGTGAAATCTTTACTATACTTTAGCCATCTTACGGAGCGCACCACCTGCGAAGAGATGCGTCCTTCAACCCGCACGAAGTGTAAGGAGTATTGTATCATGAAAAAAATCACTCGCCGTCAGTTTCTCACCTCTGCCGGTGCGACCTCTGCCGCACTGCTCCTTTCCAGCCTGCCTCATGCAGCAGCCGCAGACGAGAATTGCCTGCGCAAGGTCACTCCTGCTGCTACCAACTCCAACGACCTGTCTTGGGACATGGCCGAAGAGATCCTGACCCACATTTCTGACCCCGTATTCCCTGCCTACACGGTCAATGTTCTGGACTACGGCGCCGTCCCCAACGACGGTAAACTGGACACCGCAGCCATCCAGCGCGCCATCGACGAGACCAGCGCCCACGGCGGCGGCACGGTCGTCATCCCTTCCGGTGTGTATGACGTCGGTGCCATCACCCTCAAGAGCAACGTCAACCTGCATCTGGAAAGCAAGGACACCATCCTGCGCTTCACCCGGGACATCACCCCGGCCAACTACCCGCTGGTGTTCGCCCACTACGAAGGCTCCAAGCTGTACAACTGGAGCCCGCTGATCTACGCCTATCAGCAGGAGAACATCGCTCTGACCGGCAAGGGCACCCTCGATGGTCAGGCCGATAAGAACAACTGGTGGAACTGGTCCCGCACCGTCAACCCGGACGGCACCACCACCAGGCCCAGCAGCGCCGATGCCAAGCTGCTGCGCAAGATGACCGACGACGGCACCCCCGCAGAGGAGCGTATCTTCGGCGAAGGCCATTATCTGCGCCCCAACTTCTACCAGCCCATCGAGTGTACCAATGTCCTGGTCGAGGGCGTCACCATCGCCAACTCTCCCATGTGGGAGCTGAATCCCGTCCTCTGCACCAACTTCACCGCCCGCGGCGTCACCATCGACACCCACGGCTACAACAACGACGGCTGTGACCCCGAAAACTGCAACTACGTCCTGATCGAGAACTGCTTCTTCAACACCGGCGACGACTGCATCGCCGTCAAGGCCGGCCGCAACCGCGATGGCCGTGAGCTGGGCGAAGCTGGTTATCCCACCCAGAACCTCATCATCCGCAACAACACCTTCGCAGACGGCCACGGCGGCATCGCCTGCGGCAGCGAGATGAGCGGCGGCATCAAGAACCTGTTCGCAGACAACAACACCTTCGACAGTCCCACTCTGAACTACGCCCTGCGCTTCAAGACCAATGCAGAGCGCGGCGGCGCTGTGGAGAACATCTATCTGCGCAACTCCAAGGTCAAATCTGTCGGCAACGCCGTCGTCCATGCCACCATGCTGTACGATGTGGGCCGTGATGGTAATTATCTGCCTCAGTTCAAGAACATTACCATCGAGAACCTGACCAGCAGCGGCGGCGAGTACGGCATCTTCATGGAGGCCTTTGAGGAGGTTCCCATCACCGGTCTGGTGTTCCGCAATGTGAACATCTCCAACGTCGGCACCGACATCCGCGCTCTGAACTGGGAAGACCCCGTCATGGAGAACGTGACCATCAACGGCAAGACCTACCCCCGCCCCGTGGAGACCAAGATCCTCGGCGTTCCCGTCCCGGGCCAGCGCATTGAGGGCAGCTCCACCCTGCTGGGCGGCGAAGATACCGACCTGAGCAGCAAGTGGCTGATCTCGGACAGCGCCGACGGCGATTACCATTTCTTCCGCATCCGCCGCAGCTATGCGGTTCCCTCTTATCTGGCCGGAAAGTACATCAAGTTCGTCTCCACCGATCGGAGCGGCAATCAGGACGCCAGCATCCCCTACAAGGTGCTGCGGAGCGCCGAGATTGCCGGTACCACCAATGATGCCGAGCTGCTGCGTGCTGCCTCCAAGGGTTACATTGACGAGAACGACGCACTCGACCTGAACCGTCCCATCACCAAGCGCGAGTGCGCCAAGATGCTGGGCAAGCTGTGGAATCTGACCGCTCCGTCTGCACCGGTCGCGATCTCCGACGTCCCCGCAAGCGACCCGGATTACGGCGTCATCGCCGCTGTGGTCGAGGCTGGCATGATCGAGCTGAAAGACCCCACCAGCGCCAGCGCACAGGGCACTCTGTACAACGCCGGTGTCACCAGCTCTGAAAGCGCCAAGCGCACCGCTTTCCTGCCCGATGCCACCATCGACCGCGACGAGATGGGCCATATCGCTCTGCTGTCCTGCGGCGTGCCTTACAACGAGACGCTGGGCACTCAGCCGAAGTTCGACGACGCCAGCCAGATCGAGTCCGTGTACGAGGACAACGTGGGTGCCAGCGCCTACTTCGGCTTTGTCACCGCCAAGACCGGCAACAGCTACCTGCCCAAGGAAAAGACCACTCTGGAAGATCTGATCCGCATCGTGGAGCGCATCTCCGACTTCTCCAACAAATAATTTTTCCAGCCTCCTCCTAACTCCTCCCCGCCGGAAGCATCCTGCGTGCTCCCGGCGGGGAGTTTTGTATCACTGCTGAAACGACGCACAAAAAGCACCATGCTTCGATTCGAAACATGGTGCTTTTTGCTTTGACCTCTCCGTCTGGCCTTGTCAGGCGACGGTGAGGCTGAGCGGTCATCTTATTTGATGCAGCTCGAGCAGGGGCTGTAGCCAGCGGCCACAGCTTCATCATAGCTCGAGAACAAAATCTGGTTCTTCTCTGCCGGGAGGTTGGCGCAGCTGGGCAGATGGAACTTTTTGCTGTTCACGTTGCCGATGTACGCCTGCTGGGCCGTGCTGGACGCTGCCGGGTCGGTGGGGTTCAGCTCAGCGTCGGTGGCGAAGTGTTCCGTTGCCACCGTGTAGTTCTGGCCGTCACTGGAAACGGTGATCGTCCCCAGCAGGTCGGTGCGGTAGACGTCCACACCGGCGTCCCGCAGGATGCTCAGGGTCTCCTCGTGGGGGTGGCCGTACTTGTTGTTGACCCCGCAGGAGATGATGCCCATCTTGGGCAGGACAGCGTTCAGGAAGACGTAGCTCGTGGATGTGCTGGAGCCGTGGTGGCCCACCTGTAAGACATCCACCTTGAGGTTCGCGCCGCTGTTCACGAGGTCGCGCTCGGCGTCGGCCTCCATATCACCGGTGAGCAGGAAGCTCGTCGCACCGTAGTCGATGCGCAGGACGATGGAGGTATCGTTGGTGTCATCGTACTGCGCCACAGGGCCAAGCATGGTCACAGTGGCGCTGCCCAGCGCCCACTGGGTGCCTACGGCAGGTACTTCGACCTGTAAGTTCTGCTGCTGGGTGTACTTGACGAAATCCTTGAAGCACTTGGTGGAGGCTTCCGTCACGGGGCTGTAAACGTGGTAGGCCGGGAAATAGGCCAGCGCAGCGGCCAGACCGCCCACATGGTCTTCGTGAGCATGGGAGCAGAAGACATACTCCAGCTGCTCGACACCCTGGCTCTGCAAGTAGGAGACTACCAGACTGCCGTCGTCCACATTGCCGCCGTCGTAGAGCATGAACTGTCCGTCGCACTCCACCAGCACGCTCAGCGCCTGCCCTACGTCGATGAAGTGCATCTGGAAGGCGGCGTCCTGCCCGTCGGAAGGCGTCGTTCCGGTCTGAGAAGCTGCCGGGTTCGGCATGACGTCACCGCTGCCTCCCGGGAGGATGGAAGAGGTATCACAGCCCACGAGGCCCAGCGCAAGGGCTGCGGCCAGCGCCAGCGCAGCGAGGCGGCTCATGAGAGTTTTAGCGGTCACTTTTTCTTTTTTGAAGTTTTCCACGATGTATTCTCTTTCTGTTGATTACTTTTCGGTTTATGCCCAGGAGCCAAATGGGGCGCAAAACGTGCGCCGGGACTGGGCTGACGGCCTGCCGGGCTGCGGCCCGCCGGGGCGGTGGAGCGGCTCTGGGGCTTGCCGCCCTTGCCTCTGGGCCGGACGGTGTAGGTGCCGTCGCCGTGGATGGTCACATCGGCGGCCTCGGCTCTGCGGGCCGAACGCTGGACCGCAATGCGGCCCTCAGCGGGAACCAGCAGGGGGATGAGGTCTTCGCGGTGGGTCATTTTCAGCGCCTTGATGACCTTTTCGGCGTTGCGAGGCTCATAATACTGGAGCAGGGCGCGCTGAAGCGCCTTGCCCTCAGCGGTCTTTTCCACAAACACCGGCTTCAAAGTGTAGGGGTCGAGGCCGGTGTAGAACATACAGGTGCTCACGGTGCCGGGCGTGGGATAAAAATCCTGCACCTGCTCGGGGCGCATATGGTTCTTGTAGAGGTATTCGGCCAGATAGACGGCATCCTTGAGGGTGCTGCCCGGGTGGCTGGACATGAGATACGGCACGAGGTACTGCTTTTTGCCCGCCTTCCTGCTCAGCTCGTAGAACTTATCCTTGAACTTGTTGAAGGTCTCGATCGGCGGCTTGCCCATGTAGGCGAGGGTGTTGGGGGCGCAGTGCTCCGGCGCGACTTTCAGCTGGCCGGAAACGTGGTACTCCACCAGCTCCTTAAAGAAAGTGTCATCGGGGTCGGCCATCAGGTAATCGAAGCGGATGCCGCTGCGGATGAACACCTTCTTGACGCCGGGCAGCTCCCGGACGCGGCGGAGGATTTTCAGGTAATCGCTGTGGTCCACGATCATGTGGGAACAGGTGGTGGGGGCGAGGCAGTGCTTTCCGCCGTTGCACATACCCCGCAGCATCTGCTCGCGGCAGGATGGGAAACGGAAGTTGGCGGTGGGGCCGCCGATGTCGTGGATGTAGCCCTTGAAATCCGGCTCGTGGGTCATCCGCTCTGCTTCGGCCACGATGCTGTCGGCACTGCGGCTGGTGACGCGTCGGCCCTGATGCAGCTGGATGGCGCAGAAGTTGCAGCCGCCGAAGCAGCCGCGGTTCTGGATGATGGAGAACTGCACCTCGCGGATGGCAGGCACACCGCCCATGGCCTCGTAGATGGGGTGGACGAGGGGCTTTGCGGGGATGTTCTGCACGAGGTACTTCTCGCTCTGCTTCTGGACGATGATTTGGCCGCTGACGACGTCCTGATTGTCCATCTGGATGCGGCAGGCTTTTGCATAAGCCACCTTATCGGAGGCGACCTTCTTGAAGCCCGCGCACTCCACATACCGCTCGGGCAGGTGGTCGAAGTCTGTCATGTAGCAGGTGCCATCCACATCGGTGATGCTCTCCACAGGCTCCCCTGCCGCCAGACGGCGGGCGATTTCCACAGTCTGGTGTTCACCCATGCCGAAGCTGATAATGTCCGCACCGGAGTCCTCGGCGATGCTGGGCAGGACGGTGTCCAGCCAGTAGTCGTAGTGGGCAAAGCGGCGGAGCGAGGCTTCCAGACCGCCCAGAATGACGGGCAGGTCAGGGTATGCCTGCTTGGCAAGTCTGGTGTAGACGCTGGCGCTGCGGTCGGGCCGTGCGCCGCCCTTGCCGCCGGGCGAATACTCGTCCTCCGCGCGGGGGATCTTTGCGACGGAATAGTGACTCACCATGCTGTCCACATTGCCGCCGCCGATGAAGAAGCCATACTTCGGCTTTCCGAACCGCTTGAAGTCCTCGCAGTCGGTATAGCGGGGCTGTGCCAGCACGCCCACCTTGTAGCCCTCGGCTTCCAGCAGGCGGCTGATGATGGCGGTGCCAAAGCTGGGGTGGTCCACATAGGCGTCGCCGCCCACCACCACGAAGTCCAGCTGGTCCCACCCCCGGGCCTCCATGTCAGCCCGGCTGATGGGGAGAAATTCGGTGTAGATCTGGGAAGAGGTTTCCATAATGCTCCTTATTTTTTATGATTCATCCGGCTGATTCATCTGCATTTCCAGCCACTGCTGGCGGCTGATGAGGACAGCGCGGGGCTTTGCGCCCTCGTAGGGGCCGATGATGCCCTTTTCTTCCATCTCGTCCATGATGCGGGCGGCGCGGGCATAACCCAGCTTGCAGCGGCGCTGCAGCAGGCTGGTGGACGCCTGGCCGGCGTCGATGACCACCTCCACGGCCTGCTTGAGCATCGGGTCACTGCCGCCCTCCTCGTCGGAGTCGGCAGAACTGCTGCCCTTCTTGCCGTCCTGAATGGCGTGTTTTTCCATCGCCTCGATCATGGCTTCGTCGTACTGGACGGTGGCGCTCTTCTTGATGAAGTCCAGCACACGGCTGATCTCCTCATCCCGCACAAAGGTACCCTGGATACGGGTGGGCTTGGGTGCGCCTACGGGCATGAAGAGCATATCGCCCATGCCCAGCAGCTTTTCGGCACCGGCACCATCCAGGATGGTGCGGCTGTCCACCTGACTGGACACGGCGAAGGCGATGCGGCTGGGGATGTTGGCCTTGATGAGGCCGGTGATGACGTCCACGCTGGGGCGCTGGGTCGCCACGATGAGGTGCATACCGGCGGCGCGGGCCTTCTGGGCGATGCGGCAGATGGAGTCTTCGACATCCTTGCCGACGACCATCATCAAATCGGCCAGCTCGTCGATGATGATGGCGATATAGGGCATCTTCTCGAGGTTCGGGTCCGCTGCCGCCAGCTTATTGAAGGACTTGATGTCGCGGACGTTGTTCTCCGCAAACAGGTGATACCGGCGCTCCATCTCCTGCACGGCGCTGCTCAGAGCGCCCGCCGCCTTTTTCGGCTCGGTGATGACCGGCATCAGCAGGTGAGGGATGCCGTTGTACTCGGCCAGCTCGACCACCTTGGGGTCGATGAGGATGAGCTTGACGTCCTCCGGGCTGGAGCGGAACAGCAGGCTCATGATGATGCTGTTGACACAGACCGATTTACCGCTGCCGGTGCTGCCCGCGATGAGCAGATGGGGCATCTTGCACAGGTCGGCCACCTGGGCCACGCCGGCGATGTCCTTGCCCAGCGCAATGCCCATCGGCGAGGTCATCCGCAAAAAGCTCTGGCTCTCAAAGACGCTGCGGATGTAGACCGGCGTTTTCTTATGGTTCGGCACCTCGATGCCCACGGCAGGCTTGCCGGGGATGGGGGCCTCCATGCGGACGTCGGCGACGGCCAGATTCAGCGCGATGTCGTCTGCCAGCGAGGTGATGCGGCTGATCTTGACGCCCGCCATGGGCTGGACTTCATACCGGGTGACCGACGGGCCGCGGGAAATATCCAGCACACGGGTGCGGACGCCGAAGCTTTCCAGCGTGTCCACCAGCTTCTGGGCGTTGGCTTTCAGCTCGTCTTCCGCGCCGGAGTCGCTTTCCTCCGGGGCGCGCTCGAACAGCTCGATGGACGGGTACTGATACTGGAAGCTCTCCTCCGTCTCCGCCTCTTCGGCGGGGGCATTCGCGGCCTGCTCCTCGGAGACAGCAGGCTTTTCCATGGCGGCTGCCACCAGTGTGTTGAGGTCTTTTTCCTCCACCGGGTCGCTGGTGATGCTGATCCAGCCGTCCTCATCCGGCTCAGAGCGGAACGCCACAGCATTCTCGGCGCTGACCGGCTGCGGGGCCGGTTCCGGAGTCGGGGTCAAATCATAGAGCGGGATGCCGAAGGAGAGCGGCGGCTCAGGCGCGGGCTGCTGTTCCGGCTCTTCTGCCGGGGCAGCGGGCGTAACGGTGGGCGTCACCGTCGGCTCGGGCTGGGCCGTGAAGAAGTCCTCAGCGGCAGTATCCACAGCGTCCGGGACGATGGGAGTCACGGTGGCGCGGATGGGCGCACGGCGGAGCGGGTCCATACCGAAGGTGCCGCCGGGGCCGAGGATGATGGGCTCGATGGGCTCACTGCCGCCCTCGGTGACGGTGGTATGGTCAGGGCCCAAATCAATATCAAAGGGCGCACGAGGCCGGGACTTTTCCACCTGTACGGGGGCAGGCTCGGGCTGAGGCGGGGTCTGCGCTTCCGGTGCGGGCGCAGGGGCAGGCTCCGCCTGTTCGCCGCCCTGCATCACCTGATGGCCCCAGTGGAAGACGCCAGCCAGCCAGCCGGGAGGCTGGATATGGAAGGCGGGCGCGGCAGGCTCTTCGCCGCCGCAGCAGTCCTCGCCCACTTCGTCTTCCGGCAGGTCGTCGTCATAGTCCTCGTATTCCTCTGCCGCAGCCTCCTCGGCGGCGCGTTCTGCCAGACGCTCGGCCCGGCGAGCGGCATTCTGCTCGTGGACGGCAAGGCCCTTTTCGTGGACGCTGCCGCCCACATTGCAGAGCCACTGCCAGCACTCGGCGGGCGTAACGTCGAAAATGTACAGGCTGGCGCAGGCCGCCAGCGCCGCCATGACCAGATTGGCGGCGGGTCTGCCGCAAAGCAGCAGGAGCGTCCCGCCCAGCACAGCGCCCAGCGCACCGCCCGAGAGCCATGCGCTCATACCATTATGATAACAGGCAGCGGTCATCTGCGCGGCGGTCTGGTCGGTGGGGATGTCAGAAAAGACGATGACCGTGCCGCTGGCGAAGATGAGCCCCAGCGCAAGCTTGGCGATATGGGGCAGCAGGTCTTCGCCCCGGGTGTAGAGGATAGCCAGATAGCACAGCGCTGCGCCCAGCACGAAGCTTCCGCAGCCGAACACGCCGAACAGGACATCGTGCATCGTGCGCCAGGCCGAACTGCCCGGCACGAAAGCCAGCGCCATGAGCACCAGCCCCGCAAACAGGGTGATGAGCCCCGCGGGCATCCGGTCCTGTGTCCGGTTCTTGCGGCGCGAGGCTGTGCTGCGCCCGGAGGTCTTGCGTTTTCTCTTTGCCATGTTTCCTAAAACCCGTTCCTTATTTTATATAATGAAGCAGGGCGCGCTCAGGGCGGCTCTGTCGGTGACGATGGAAGATTTTCGATACTACTCGATTCTTTCATTGTACCACGGGAAAAGTCAAATGGCAATTTATTTCCCCTCGATTTCTCGGTAGAGCCATGCCAGCGCATCCGACAGCCCGCCCAGCTCGTCGATGAGCTTTTCCCGCACGGCTTTTCGGCCATCCAGCACGGTACCCACGTCCATGACCAGCTCGCCCGTGCGCATCATCAGCTCAGTATAACGTTTCTCCGAGATGCCGCTGTGGGACGCCACGAAGCCGGTGATGCGCTCCTGCATCTGCTCGAACCAGCGCATAGTCTGCGGCACGCCCAGTATCATGCCGGAATGGCGGACGGGGTGGACCGTCATGGTGGCAGTAGGCACGATGAAGCTCCGCTGGGCGCTGACGGCCAGCGGGATGCCGATGGAGTGGCCGCCGCCCAGCACCACCGCCGCACTGGGCTTGGAGATGCTGGCGATCAGCTCCGCCAGCGCCAGCCCGGCTTCCACATCGCCGCCCACGGTGTTCAGGATGACCAGCAGGCCCTCCACCGCCGGGTCCTCCTGCACGGCCACCAGCTGCGGGATGACATGCTCATATTTGGTGGTCTTCTGCCCCTGAGGCGCTTCCACATGGCCCTCGATCTGCCCCACCACGGTCAGGCAGTGGATGGCGTGGGGGCCTTTGGTGCGGTAGACGCTGCCCAGATCCTCGATCTGCTCTTTTTCCAGCCGCTGCTCTTCCACCGGGGTGTTTTTTTCGTTCTGCTCTGCCATAAGCCCCTCCTGCTCTGTTTTTTTTCAGGGTTCCCGGCGGGTCAAATGATTATGCGGCGGTTAAGATTTCTTAACTTTTGAAAAAATTGCTCCATTTTATTTGACATTCTCCACATCCGCTGTATACTTTAGATAATGAATAAGATTGACAAAGATGTATCATTATTGTGCAAAACTCTTTGAATCTGCCGGAGCGCCACGGTAGGCGCAGAGGACCGGCATCGAATGGATGAAAGGAGAACCACCTATGAACACCCCTGGTAAAGCATCTCTGCCGGTGATCAAACGCCTGCCCAAGTACTACCGCTTTCTGCGGACCTTGAAGAACGACGGCATCACCAGCATCTCTTCCCGCGAACTGGCCGCCCAGATGGGCACCACGGCCTCTCAGGTCCGGCAGGACTTCAACTGCATCGGCGATGTGAACGGCCGTCAGGGCATCGGCTACTCGGTCGAAAACCTGCTCTCTATTCTGGAGAATCTGTTGTTCGGCAACGGCGACCGCCTGCCCACCATCCTCATCGGCTGCGGCCGTCTGGGCAAGGCCGTCAGCCGGTTCATCACCACCGATACCAACGGCTATAAGCTCATTGCCGCCTTCGACAACTCGTCGGACGAAGTGGGCAGGGAGATCAACGGCATCCAGATCCTCCACATCGACCAGCTGGAGAGCTTCTGCGCCGAGCACAAGCCCGAAGTGGCGGTTCTCTGTGTGCCCCGCAGCGGTGCCGAAGAGCTGAGCGGCCGTCTGGTCAGCCTGGGCATCAAAGGCTTCTGGAACTTCTCCCACTACGACCTGTCCGTCCCGTATCCGGAAGTCGTGGTCGAGAACGTCCACCTGGGCGACAGCCTGATGAGCCTGGGCTACCGCCTGCGCAATCAGGACTGATGTTCCGGTTGTTACTATATAGTATAATATGATAAAGCAACCTTCCCATCACAGCGAAGCCCGCTCGCTTCCCATCGTTTGGGCTTTGCTCATTCCGTAGAAAGCTGATCGGCTTGCCAATGGCTCTCCCTTTGGGAGAGCTGGCATCGCGCAGCGATGGCTGAGAGGGTTGCTTTTTATGAGGAGACCTTCATGGCAAAGCTATATTTTCGTTACGGCGCAATGAACAGCGGCAAGAGCACGGCCCTGATGCAGGTGGCGCACAACTACGAGGAGCAGGGAATGCAGGTGCTCATCCTGAAGCCGCAGGTGGACACCAAGGGCGGCGGCGAACTGGTCAGCCGCCTGGGGGTGCGGCGCAGGGCCGACCTGCTCATCCCGCCGGAGGCGGACATCTTCGAGGCCGTCCGCGCCGCCAGCCAGACCCAGAAGCTGGCCTGCGTCCTCTGCGACGAGAGCCAGTTCTTCACCCCGGCACAGGCTGAGCAGCTGTTCATGGTCACGGTAGACCTGAATATCCCGGTCATCTGCTACGGTCTGCGGTCGGACTTCTCGCTCAAGGGGTTCCCCGGCTCCACCCGCCTGCTGGAGCTGGCTCACACCATCGAGGAGATGAAGACCATCTGCACCTGCGGCCGCAAGGCCACCTGCAACTGCCGCAAAGTCAACGGTGAGTTCGTCTTTGAGGGCGAACAGGTCGCCATCGACCTGGAAAACGACGTGCAGTACGTCAGCATGTGCCCCCAATGCTACTTCCGCGAGCGCCGCGCCTTCTACGCCCGCCGGGCCGCGAAATAAAAAAGCGGAGCTTTTCCCGGAAGAAGCATTGCACTGCGTTCATTTTGCAGCCGTGTTCCCCCAAAAACCAGAAAAAATTTTTTCAGCGCTGCCCCGCCGGGCAGCGCTTTTTTCTGCCCGGAACAGACCGTCTCCGATAGGGTGATATATCAGTTGTATCCAACTTCGCGCGTTTATTGCGCTATTGATATATCAGTTGACAAATCTCTGGAATCGTCAACGATTTCACATTTTGTGTACAACAAAACCACGCGAATTTCCCGATTGGTTACAAAAATATTGCAATTTTAGGATGTTTCTCCGACTCCTTGCTCCAATTTCTATGCAATCTGTTGAAGTATACATGTTGCACAGTTTTTTCGCTCAAGTTTATTCATTTCGGCAAGGACGTCAAAACCACGCCAAACACGAGCGCAATATTTGTTCGTTTTTTGCGCGCTTCTCTTCAATTTACATCTTTCTTTTTGCGGGATATTTTGTTATCATAATTGTATACAACGAGCCTTTTGCAGATAAGGCCGATGAGCAGATGTTTTCTATTTATTAGGAGGAGAACAAACAATGAGCAAGGCAATTTCTCGTCGCGATTTCCTGAAGGTCACCGGCGCTGTGGGCGCAGCTGGCCTGCTGGCTGCCTGTGGCGGCAGCTCCAACTCCACCGCAGCTTCCACCGCTTCTTCCGCAGCAGCAGCTTCCGTGGCTGGCCTGAGCAGCGATCCCGTCACCCTGACCATGAGCTGGTGGGGCGGCGAGTCTCGTCACAACGCTTAC
>OGDG01000787.1_pt1 | contig 14942 bp, 16 predicted proteins | sample 1570391 | NCBI WGS metagenome assembly OGDG01 (sample SAMEA2582186, study PRJEB24529) | metagenome | biome: Human gut stool | place: China | collected 2011 | reverse complement strand
GAAAATACCGTGCGGCATACTGAATCTCTGCTATTTTTCAGAGAATATTCTTTATTCTATTTTAATGCTTCACTTGGCAAAGCAACTGCTTCTCCTACAAAAAATACGTTTCGATCTTCCATCTTCCACCTTTTTCCACTTACTCCATTAATAATCAATGCAATGACATGGTGGAAGATCGCATTTTCAGCCTGTTTATCTTCCACCCGCATCTTCCATCTTCCACCCGTTAACTTGAGCGCCATCCAATCGTTAAGACACTGATAAGCAACACTAAGGAACGTATTTATTAACTGAATACATTGTTTAGAGCATTGTGCTTTCCTTTACTGTTTAGTCGAAAATGATCCGTTCTTCATCCCATCCCCGCTACCCGGGCTCATGAGCCCGTATACTCGGGCTTATAAGCCCGCATACCAAGGCCCATGAGCCCGCATACCAGGGCCGGAATAAACAAACAGAGATTCATTATAATAATTTTGGATACAAGCCTTTAAGACCAAAAACAAATACCGTTGGTTAGTTCGTAATCCGCGAAGAAGAAAAGAACCGTCGCACTTTATCAGGAGGATGATTCGATGACTGTTACAATAAGTCCTCACCCTTTTACTGAAAGGATATTGGGGCTTTCATATACTGAAAACATAATCAATAAGACACCTTAACACAAAAAATAAATCTATATTTTAATTTCCCGATTAAACCTTTTCCCACCCTCTTAGTCTAACCTTAGAACGGACATATACTAATACTAAGACATGGATAAAAAGGTTAAATGGGGCATCATCACATTGATTGGTGCCGGACTGATAGGCTGGGGTATCTACTCTCAGCTTCCTAAAGCAAATGAAGAGTTGGCAGCAGCCGACAAAGTGATGGCTGGCAAGCAGATCAACAAAAGAGTTCTGAATGTAAATGCCAAGATCATAAAGCCACAATTGCTGACAGATCAGATTCAAATTAGCGGCAGCTTGATGCCTGATGAAGAAGTGGATCTTTCGTAGATCCCTGTCATCGGTAACGGCGATGTGGACAGCCCCGAGAAAGCGAAAGCCATTCTGGAGCAGACCGGCTGTGACGGCGTCATGATCGGCCGGGCGGCGGAGGGCAATCCCTGGATCTTCCGGGAAGTGGTATCCTACCTTACAGACGGCACGATCCCCGCGAGACCCACGAACAGGGAGAAGCGGGAACTGATCCTGCGCCATGCGGCATTGCAGCTGGAATACAAGGGCGAATATACCGGCGTCCGGGAGATGCGCAAGCATCTGTCCTGGTATACCGTAGGAATGCCCCATTCCGCCCATTTCCGCCAGACCATCAACACCATGGAGAAAATGGACGAGCTCATCCGGGGCGTGTATGACATATTCCCGAAGGAAGAGTAGTGCCGGGAGCCCGGTGTACAGCAGTGTCTGCGGAAGGCCGGATGCAGCACTGTGCATATAATCGGGCCGGCTGCATACACTGTAGCATGGACACTATTTTGTATCTCTATTCGGTGAGACAAACCGTGGAACAGAGGGCACAGGCAGCGGTATGTAAGTCACAGCCTGTGCAAAAGGGAAACGCTCCCCGGGGAAAACTTTTTAAAATATTCCATGCACTGTGGAAAACTACAAAAACGCAGGAAGCTACGGAGGCTGTGACTGTTTGCCGGACGGAATATCTATTCCGGGATTACCGTCTGGTCAGGGCGGCAGTGACGGGAGCGGATGGCACGGAACAGAAACAGACGGAGCAAATACTCCGGGAACAATTGCGGGAACTGACAGAGGATCCGGACCACACATACATTGTGTGCCGAGAACCCCTGTCTTTTTATTACGGAAGGGAATTCCGGGAATACCGGCAGCAGAACTGGGTGGAACATCTGCTGCGGTACGGAGAGGATGCGGTGGGACATCCGCTGTGGCCGGATGTGATCGTGCTGGGGAAGAATCCCTTTCTGTCCTACGTGCTGCTGCGGTATGTGACGGCACTGCGCAGCGTGAAATGGTACCTCACGGACAGAGAATATCGGGAGGAGGAAGACGAACTGACCTGGGAACTGGAAGACGAATACGGGCTGATCCCGGAGATCCGTCTGCTACCGGAAGCAGCAGATTACGACAGGGTGCGGCTGGAGGCGGCAGCGCCCTGCGTGGTGCTGGATTTTAGCGACAGCGATAAAGTCTACGGTGGCGGGCTGGCAGCGGGCAGCGTCTGGCTGGATTTTCCGGCATCGGAGGAAAAGGAACGCCGTGTCGCGTCCGGATGTCCGCAGATCCGTTATTTTTCCATGAAAAAAGAGTGGAAAGACCCGCGAAAAGCCTTGGAATACCTTGACACCATCAGTAAAAATGGGTATAATAACTCGGTTGATTAGGCAGTTATGTTGCCGGGAGTGTCGGTAGCGCAAAATATAGAAAACAGGAAGGTGCGGTATCATGCAGGAAAAGAAAAACATTTTGACCTACGAAGGCCTCAGAAAATATGAGGATGAGTTACATGATCTGAAAGTGGTAAAACGTCAGGAAGTTGCTCAGAAGATTAAGGAAGCAAGAGAGCAGGGAGACCTGTCCGAGAACGCTGAGTACGATGCAGCGAAGGATGAGCAGAGAGACATCGAAGCCCGTATCGAAGAACTGGAGAAGATCCTGAAGAACGCAGAAGTCGTTGTAGAGGATGAGGTAGATCTGGACAAGATCAACATCGGATGTATCGTTAAGATTCTGGATGTGGAGTATAGCGAAGAACTGGATTACAAGATCGTAGGTTCCACCGAGGCGAACAGCTTAAAGGGCAAGATATCCAACGAGAGCCCCGTAGGTAAGGCACTGATCGGCCATAAGGTCGGCGATACCGTAGAAGTAGAGACACCCGCAGGTGTATTCGCATATAAGATTCTGGAGATCCAGAGAAGTAACGTTGAGTAAGTAAGACAGAGTAAGGAGTGGAAAAAAGTGGCAGATACACAGAACACAAATGTACAGGAGCAGGATATTCATCAGCTGCTTAAGGTAAAGCGCGAGAAGCTGGCTAACCTGCAGCAGGCAGGCAAGGATCCTTTTCAGATCACCAAATATGATGTGACCCATCACAGCACCGATATCAAGAACAATTTCGAAGAACTGGAAGGCAAGACCGTCCGTATCGCCGGACGTGTAATGTCCAAACGTGTCATGGGTAAGGCATCCTTCTGTAATGTACAGGATCTGCCCGGCAACATCCAGGTATATGTGGCAAGAGACAGCATCGGAGAAGAGTCCTATGCGGATTTCAAAAAGTATGATGTGGGCGATATCGTAGGTATCGAGGGCGAAGTCTTCAAGACCAAGACCGGCGAGATCTCCGTGCATGCGTCCCAGGTAATACTGCTGTCCAAGAGCTTACAGATCCTGCCTGAGAAGTTCCATGGCCTGACCAATACCGATATCCGTTATCGTCAGCGTTATACCGACCTGATCATGAATCAGGATGTTAAGGATACTTTCGTAAAGCGTTCTAAGATCATCAGCGCCATCCGCCGTTATCTGGACGGACAGGGCTTCCTGGAAGTAGAGACCCCCATGCTGGTATCCAATGCCGGCGGTGCGGCAGCAAGACCTTTCGAGACCCATTACAATGCGCTGGATGAGGACGTGAAGCTGCGTATCTCCCTGGAGCTGTACCTGAAGAGACTGATCGTCGGCGGTATGGAGCGTGTCTTCGAGATTGGCCGTGTATTCCGTAACGAAGGTCTGGACACCAGACACAATCCGGAATTCACACTGATGGAGCTGTACCAGGCATACACCGACTATTACGGAATGATGGATCTGACTGAGAACATGTTCCGCTATGTGGCACAGGAAGTATGCGGTACTACCGTGATCCCTTACGCAGAAGAGACCATCGACCTGGGCAAGCCTTTCGAGAGACTGACCATGGTAGATGCTGTCAAGAAATACGCAGGCGTTGACTTCGACCAGATTCCCGATACCGCTGCTGCGAAGAAACTGGCAGACGAGAAGGGTGTACACTACGAAGAGCGTCATGCCAAGGGCGATATCCTGAACCTGTTCTTCGAAGAGTTCGTAGAAGAGCATCTGATCCAGCCCGTATTCATCATGGATCATCCGGTAGAGATCTCTCCTCTGACCAAGAGAAAGCCGGACAAGCCCGATTACGTAGAGCGTTTCGAGCTGTTCATCTACGGACGTGAAATGTGTAATGCTTATTCCGAGTTAAATGACCCCATCGACCAGAGAGAGCGTTTCAAGGCGCAGGAAGCTGCACTGGCAGCAGGCGATGAGGAAGCCAATACGACCGATGAAGATTTCATGAACGCACTGGAGATCGGTATGCCTCCTACCGGCGGTATCGGTTACGGTATCGACCGTCTGGTAATGCTGCTGACCAACTCTCCTGCGATCCGTGATGTTCTGCTGTTCCCGACGATGAAGAGCTTGGATAAAAAAGACCAGTAAAATCAAGGGTTTGCGGTGTTGAGCACAAAAAATGACATCAATTTGACATCAAATTATTATTGTTTGGTGGACTGATATGGACTAAAAAGGTACGTTCTAGCGATTTGAACCTTTCAAAACTAAATAGTTAAATGCTATTAAAGGACATTTTCCAAAGTAAGGAAAGTGTCCTTTTTCTGTTGTTATGGTTGAAAAAAACAGAATTATTAGATAAAGGGGAAGAATATGCAAAGAAGATCAAGGATTATACGATCGCTCTTTACAAAAAATGTGCAGAATATGCACTGACGAAAGGCATTATCATTGCAGATACCAAGTTTGAATTCGGTCTGGATGAGGATGGAAATATTGTAATCGGTGATGAAATGCTGACACCGGACAGCTCTCGTTTCTGGCCTGCAGATGTATATGAGCCGGGTCATGGACAGCCATCCTTTGACAAGCAGTTTGCACGTGACTGGCTGAAAGCTAATCCGGAGAAGGGATGGAAGTTACCGGAAGATGTTGCACAGAAGACGATCGATATTTATCTGGAGGGCTATGAAAAGCTGACAGGTAAGCCACTGGGCAAATAAACCCGAAGTCCGGCGAAGCACATGAGCTTCATATCCGTATGGCGGAACTGCTCAACAGAACATAAAAAATGAAACATGAGGGAGCATCAATGGGTGCTCCCTCATTCTTTTTTCTGATTTCAGGAAGTATATCAGTACTGTTATCGTGCCCGTTTTAAAAAAGTCAGTAAATTTATCTTGACAAATCATGGTCTCATACTTACAATTGGTTTAACGATTGCGCAAACGTTAAACTAATTGTAAGTATAGGAGGAAACATGAAGCGACAATTATATCATATTGAACCAATTTATAAGTCATTTATCTGGGGTGGTCGTGCACTGATCGATCATTTTCATATTAAAACAGACATGGAAAACATTGGAACTATTTATCATGTAATTGCCATTCCCGGACAATTGGATAATACGGTACGAGAAACCGGGGAACCGTTGTCGGTTTTTTATGAAAAAAACCCACAGGTATTCCAGTGCAGGGAAAAATCATTTCCGGTCCGGATGACTACAACGGCAAACAGTGGATTTCAGTCGTATCAGCTGCATCCGGATGATGCATATGCAGAAAAACACGAAAATCAGAAGGGCAAAGTATCCGGCGCCGTTGCATTAAAAGCATCTGATCATGTATCAGAGTGGCTTTTTGGAAATAAGGCGAAAAATCTGGAAGATTTTAAACGCATGGTGGAAAATAAAGATTGGAAAAATCTTTTTTCTACGATTAAGGTGAAAGACGGAGATTATGTACATACACCTGCAGGCGTGATTCATGGCGGATATGGAAAAGGTCTGATCAGTGCAACTTTTGGAACAAATGGTGATATAACTTATCGGTTTTATGATAATGATAGAAATGATCCGTCACGTCCGTTGCATCTGCAGGAAGTATATGACTGCGTCAACATTCCGGAAGTGCCTGTTGGAGCAAAAGCAGTAGAACCTGTACGTGAAAACGGTCTGTTGATCTATCATTATTATGAAAAGGCCGGAGAATATGTTGCAAAACGGTTCATTGTCAAGGGTAAAGGAAACTATAGCTATCAGGGATTTCTGTTTCTGACATGTGTAAACGGAGAAGGAACCATAGAAGATATGCCCATCGGGCTGGGAGAAACCATATTGGTACCGGCTGATTTTGGTGAAATACACTTTGACGGAGACATGGATCTGATCGCAATATCTTATATTGAGGATGATAAAGATGTGTGATAAACCAATCGTTACAATTATAGGAGCCGGCCGCAGCGGACGTGGCATGCTGGGTGAGATGTTTTATCAGGAGAAAAATTACAGCATTGTATTTGCTGATATAGACACCGGACTCGTGCAGGGGCTGGCAGAACAGGGATACTATACGGTAGAAAAGAAAAATCTTCTGACAGGAAAATCCCGGGAAAGTATTGTAAAGGGATTTCAGATAGTAGATACCGTCAATGATCATCTGAAATATATTACATGCCTTGCCCGGTCGGAAATGATCGCAACTGCACTTTTTCCATCTGCATTTGATCAGGTCGCGGAAGATCTGGCAGAAATGATTCGGATGAGAAAAGAGCAGAAAAACGATTCTACAGCTGCGATAATACTTGGTGGAAATTTTGTCGGGCTGAGGCAATATTTCGAAAAAAAAATCTCCGGATCTCTGGATGAGGATGAGCTGGATTACTTCAAAAAACATATTGCGCTGATAACGGCCAAGGTAAACCGCAAGGTGGTTTATCCGGAGGTCTGCCGGAAAGATCCGTATTTTCTGGAAGGGGACGATAAAGATATTCTGATGGTGGATAACAGCTTTCTGTTTCCTGACGGATATCAGTATCCCTCATTCTTCGTATTGAAGGACAATATGGAAATCAATATGATTGAAAAAATCTGGTCTGAAAATCTAAGACATGTGACATTTGCATTTATGGGTACTTATTATGGATATCAGACGATCAATCAGGCTGTAAACAATTTGTATATCAGAAAATGTGCTTATTATGCATGGAAAGAGGGAAGGCTGGCTCTGAATGAAGAATATGGACTTCCGGTTCCGGATGATGAAGCAGTAAAAGTTGAATTTGAAAAGTTTGCAAGTCCGTTTTTCCGGGATCAGCTTAGCAGAATAGGCAGAGAACCGATCCGAAAACTGAAAAAGAATGACCGGCTTGTAGGACCGGCTTTATTATGTATGAAACACCGGATCATTCCTTACTTTATTACGCGCAGCATTGCGTATGGTATGTTTTATCAGGATCAGAATGATAAAGAGGCCGTAGAACTTCAGAACTACATAAGTGATCATGGAATTGAACGCGCTATTACACATTTCTGCGAACTGGACATGGATGATGTTATGGAAAATAGTTTGTTTCATTTGATTTTATGCAATTATAATGAGATAGCGAAGACTAACATTATACCGATTAACGAAAATGTTACGTACACAAATTGACAGAAAATAACATTCGTGATACAATCAGTTTAACGATTGCGCAAACGTTAAAACAAGAAAGGAGAAGGCAATATGAAAAAGAGATTAGTTAGTACAATTATTATTTCGGCAATGGTTCTTGCTATGACGGGGTGTGGCAAGACAACGGAGGCACCTGCAGATCAGGGAGCTGCCGCACAGGCAGGCAGTGAAGAAGCAGGTCAGGAGAAAACTTATAAAATAGCATTACTGGAGAAGGGAGCGGAAGATTTCTTCCTGTCCATTGATAAAGGATTCATGGATGCCTGCAAGGAGTACGGAGTAGAAGGAACGGTTGTGGCACCTAGTACTTATCATGATTCCGCTCAGATCAATAATGCAATGTCACAGATTATCAGTACCGGTTATGATGCGGTGGTTATGTGCCCGCAGGATTATGATGCGAATGCCAGTGCAATAGATGAGGCTTATAACGCAGGTCTGCCGGTTATATGTCTGGATTCCCTTACAGCATCTGAAAATTATATTACAAGTATCTGCACAGATAACAAAGCAGCTGGGGCAGAAGCAGCGGATAAGATGGCAGAGCTTTTAGGAGAAAACGGTGGAAAGGTTGCAGTTTTTGCCAATGATCCACAGGCTGTATCTGACGTAGACCGTATCCAGGGATTTGTAGATCGTTGTAAAGAAAAATATCCTGCCATAGAATGCATGGATGTCCAGTATTATAATAATGACTTAAACAGATGCTCCACACAGGTAAGTGACACAATTACAGCGAATGCTGATCTGGCAGGTCTGTTCTGTGTAAATAACCAGTCTGCACTGGCAGCCGGAAATGTGTTGGTTTCTTATCAGAAAGAGAGCTTAAAGTTTGTAGGCTTTGACTCTGATCAGGATGAAATCGCACTGATGAAGAGCGGTGTTATTGATGCATTGATGGTTCAGGAGCCATATCAGATGGGATATCTTGGAGTAGAAAAAATGCTGCAGCATTTAAAGGGTGAATCTGTTCCTAAGGATAATATCGATCCGGGATGTAAGATAATTACCATGGATAATATTGATGAATTAGAACAGTAATAACATACAGAAATAAAAAGGCTGTATACATTTACAGCCTTTTTAAATAACAGGAGGCAGATGGAGTGAGTAATGTATTATTGGAGATGAAAGATATCACAAAAACATTTCCCGGCGTGCATGCACTGGATCATTTTTCTTTTAATCTATGTGCGGGCGAGGTGCACGCACTGGTAGGGGAAAATGGTGCAGGAAAATCTACTTTAATGAAAATTCTTTATGGTGTGTATGCACCTGATGAAGGAGAAATTTTTATTGAAGGTCAGAAGGTTGCCATTAAAAGTCCGTCAGAAGCACTTCAGCTGGGTATTGGTGAGGTATTTCAGGAATTAAATGTCTGTATGCAGATGGATGTGACAAACAATATCTTTATAGGAAATCTGAAAACAAAAAAACATCTGGTCGATGATAAAACTTTAAGAAAAGAAGCAGAAAAGATTCTACAGGATACAGTCGGATTATATGTGGATCCGACATTACCTGTCAGATCATTAAGTATAGCAGAACAGCAGATGGTTGAGATCGCTAAGGTAATATCGCGCGGCGGAAAGGTTATTGTATTCGATGAACCTACAACGTCACTTACAAAGGAAGAAACTAACCATCTGTATAAGATAATCGAGAAATTAAAAAAACAGGGAATGGGTATTGTTTACATTACGCACAGATTTGAAGAACTGGAAATCCTTGCCGACAGAGTAACAGTCATGCGTGATGGAAAATTTATCCGCACCATGAACTATGCGGATACAACAAATGAAGAACTTGTAAACCTGATGGTAGGGCGGGAGATGACAGAAAAATATCCTGACTACAAGAGAAAAATAGGGGAAGTGGTTCTTCATGCAAAAGGAATAAAAAATAAAAGTGGCATAAATGTGGATGAAATTGTCGTCCATAAGGGTGAAATAGTTGGAATGGCCGGTCTTGTCGGAGCCGGGAGAACAGAGTCCATGCGTATATTGATTGGAGCTGACAAGGGAAAAATAGATGAACTTACATTATTTGACAAGCAGGTTAAGCAGTTTAAAAATGTGCACAGTTCAATAGAAAACGGCGTCGTATATATGACAGAAGACCGTAAGGCAGACGGTCTGGCTTTGTCATTAAATGTTGAAAAAAATATCAGTATTGCCTCTCTGAAAAAATTATCCAGAAGGGGACTGGTAAGTGAAAAAAAAGCGGAAGAAAATGCGAACACTTATGTAGAAAAGCTGCAGATTAAGATTTCGGGTCTGGAACAGCAGACAAAACTGTTGAGTGGAGGAAACCAGCAGAAGGTAATTCTTGCAAAATGGATGTCGTGTAATCCAAGGATTCTGATATTTGATGAACCAACCAAAGGAATTGATGTAGGTGCTAAATTTGAGATCTATAAGCTGATGAACCAATTATCAGATGCCGGTCTTGGTATTATTCTGATCTCTTCTGATCTGTCGGAAGTGATTGGAATGAGTGACAGAGTATATGTATACCGGGAAGGACATACGGTAGGTGAATTAAGTCATGCGGAGATTGAAGCATCCAATATTATGCAGTATGCAACCGGAATAAAAAAACAGGAAGGGCGATGACCAAATATGAAAAAAAATGAGTTAAAAAATGTAAACAAGTTAAGTGCATTTAAAAAAAGCAGCATATTGGGACCGATCACAATTCTGATTGTGATTATGTTATTTCTTTTTATTACAACACCTCCGTTCAGACAGGCATATAATATCACATCCCTTATGCTTTCTGCTGCTGTCTATGTCATGGTTGCAATGGGAGCAAGCATTGTTATCATTGGAGGCGGTATTGATTTATCACTGGGTTCTATCGTTGGATTGACAGGAGCAGCCTGCTGTCTGTTTATCAGAATGAATGTTCCGCTGATTCCGAGTATAATCGGCGCCGTTCTGGTTGGCGGACTTTGCGGGGCAATGAACGGATTTATGGTTACAGTCATGGGGCTGATCCCTTTTATTGCAACACTCGGAGGCATGTGGATATACAGGGGAATTCTGATGATTCTGACCAATGGACAGACTATTGCGGTTCGGGCTTATGCTTCAGAAGAAATTCTTAACAGTTTTGTAAAATTCGGAAGCGGCTCTATTCTGGGAATTCCGATCCCAGCCTATGTATTTATTGTAGTAGCATTATTATTGTCTTTCATTCTGAAAAAGACCGTATTTGGAAGAAATATCTATTTTATAGGAAGTAACCCGGATGCAGCAGCTATGTCCGGTATCAATGTACCTAAAGTAAAATTTATTGCCTACATCATAACAGGAATGCTCGGAGGTCTGGCAGGAGCCATGCTTGCAGGACGGCTTGTATCCATGCCGACTAATGGTGGAAATGGCTATGAGTTTGAAGGTATCTTTGCATCTGTACTGGGAGGCATCAGTATGGTAGGTGGCGAAGGTGGAATGCTTGGTGCTGTTGTTGGTGCGATCATTGTTGCATGTATCAGAAACGGACTGAATCTGAATGGAATTGATGCATTCTGGCAGCAGGTTATTTTGGGCATTATTATCGTTATGGCTGTATTTTATGATACAGTACGTACGAAAAAAGCAAGAAATGCCAAATCATAACAATGCGAGAAATGAAGAAGGAGAGAATACTGGATCGATGAAAAATGTAGATGTTGTGGCATTAGGAGATCTGATTCTGAACATGGTATACAGAGGAAAGACAGAAGCAGGCTTCAATTTATATGAAAGACAGCCGGCAGGAGCTACAGGAAATCTGTTGTCCCAGATTGTCCGGCTGGGTGGTACGGGTGCACTTATCACTACGGTCGGAGATGATGATCATGGCAAATTCTTATATGAGTATGCAAAGGAAAGTGGAATTGATGTATCCGGTGTGGTAATAAGCGATAAAGTGGAAACTCGTATGATGTTTGTGCATTTTGATGAAAAAAATGACAGACATTTTCTGAAGTATGAAAGCAGAAGAACGGATGTGGAGACGGGTGTAGATGCAGTGGATTTCGATAGGATCAGATCCAGCAGGGCTTTTGTGATACCTATGTGGTTTTATAAAAAGGAAAAACCGATTTATGCAGCCTGTCAGAAGATCATAGAAGTTGTCAGGGAGCAAAACGGACTGTTGGGATTAGATTGTAACTGGCGGGGAAATACGCACACACAGGAAGAAATGACAAGTATTTGTGATGCAGCATTAACGAGTGATATTGTTAAGCTTACAGATGTAGAATTAGAGCATTTCTTTGGCGAGAAAGATATTCTGAAAGGCAGTGAAAGGCTTGTCAGGGAAAAAAATAAACTGGTTGCGGTAACACTTGGAGAAGATGGCTGTCTTTTAAGAAATCGTAACGGATATGTCTATCAGCCTACTTATGCGGTAGATGTTGTGGATACAACCGGAGCAGGAGATTCTTTTATGGGGGCTTTATTATTTCAGGCAACAAGAAAAGGCTTTTCCATAGATCAACTGAGTGTAGATGAGCTGAAAAGCATAGCAGGATTTGCTAATGCGTGTTCAGCCGGCTCTACAAGAAAATACGGCTCCATGGATGTGATGACAACAATGGAAGATGCCAGATGGATCATGGAGAATATCCCCCTGAAACAGCCGACATACGATTTCTAAAATACGGGAAACCATTCCGGCACAAATATGACATATAAGTAAGGAGATGAATAAATAATGCGGTCAAAACGCAGATATGAAATATGGACGGGCGTTAAGGGTGATGATAAACATGGTGGCATATATCTTTACAAGTATGAAGCGGATGAAAATAAATTACTTCTGGTAAGACAGGAGGTGCGATTACGTGGGTTTACCCATATTGCCATGAGCAGTGATAAGAATACGCTGCTTGTAACAGGTAAAACAGATACAGATCAGGATGTATTGCAAAGCTATCGGATAGCAGATCAGAACGGAAGTCTCAGATTTATGAACGAAACAGTGTTGCATACAGCCGGCGATGTCTGTCATCTATCGATCAGTCCGGATAAAAAAATAATAGCGGTTACTGACTTTGCGGATGGTGCAGTTCATTTTTATGAAATGGATAAAGAAGGAAAGATCGGTGCTTTTATACAGAGACTTGAATTTAAGGGGAGCAGCGTCAGTTACAGGCAGGATCGTGCACATCCACATTCGGCTTTTTTTACAGCAGACAGTAAGTATTGTTATGTGGCAGATTTTGGATCTGATAAGGTGTGGATACTAGAGCATAAAAATAATGAAAAAACATTTGATATCACAGGCAGCTGGTCAGCACCGGCGGGTTCAGGACCAAGACATATTGCTTTTCATGAAAAAAATGGATATACTTATACTATCATGGAGATGAGTGCGCAAATTGCTGCATGGAAGGCAACAAAACGCGCAGAGACGGAAGAATTACAGATTATCAATATTGCAAATCATGAGCTTCCCGGGAATTTCGGAGAAGTTGGAGAAGATGGACTGCCGCAGCATTATATGGCAGCAGGCGATATAGCAATATCAAAAACCGGAGAGTTTATTGCAGCATCTGTCCGCGGCCATTATGAGATTGTAATTTTAAGAGTATTACCGGACGGAAGGATGGAACTTGCATCGAGGCTTCCGGTCAGAGGGGCTGTCAGGACGATCCGTTTTAATAAAGAAGGGGACATTCTTTTTACTTTGGGCGAGAGAATGGGACACTCTACGGGAATTATGGAAATCTTTAAACGGAAGGAAGATGATCCGGCTCTGTTTAAATCAGTGAATCAGATTGATATTCCCGATGCATTTGTATGCAGTATAAAAGAACTGGCATAGACTGTTCTTAATGAAGTGAAAGGAATGATAAAAGCATGAGGGTTGGAATAAAACAGGTAGCAGAAAGAGCAGGTGTATCTGCAACAACGGTTTCTCATGTGGTGAATAAGACAAGATATGTGTCTCCTGAAGTTGAAAAACGGGTAAATGACGCGATAAAAGAGTTGAATTATACACCGAATATTATGGCAAGAGGGCTGCGGACGAATACTGTGAAAACAGTTGCTGTAATTGTGCAGGAAGCATCTACGCCATTCTTCTCGAGAGTTGTGGACGAGATTTCTGATGTTTTATATAAAGAGGGTTATTCACTGCTTTTATGTACGGCGAGAGGTAAGGTAAACGACGAATTAAATGTTGTCCGCAGCATGTTACAGCAGCAGGTATGTGGTATTATTCTGGCACCTCAACAGATGGATTTCGATTATAGGACGCTTTGCCCTTCCAAAGATTTCCCTCTGGTTTTTGTTGATTGTAAAACGAAGTTCGTGCCATGTAATGCGGTAACGTGTGATAATTATCAGGTATCCTATAATGCGATAAAATCATTAATTCAAAAAGGGCATACTAATATTGGCTATATTTACAGCAGCAAAAATTATGAGTTATCGACAGGAAGAGATAGATTTCAGGGATATTTGGATGCTCTTGCTGACAGTGGACTCGCACGTGACGAAAAAATTATAGTAGGAAGAAAACAACAGACATTTGAAAATGGGTATGATGCAATGAAACAGCTATTGCAGGAAAAAAAGGCGACCGCTTGTTTTGTTGCTGAAAATCCGATGGCACAGGGGGTTTTTAAATGCCTTATGCATTATAAGAAGCGTATACCGGAAGAAATGGCTATGATATGCTATGATGACTTTGAATGGTCACAGCTGACAGTTCCGACGATATCAGCAATTCGTCAGCCAATGAAGGAAATGGGAAGAAAAGCAGCGGAATTACTGCTTAAGAAAATTGGAGATCCGGATGCCCAGTGTGAAAATATCATTTTAAAATCCGAATTTATTCTGAGAGAATCGTGCTGAGCAGATAAGATATTTCAGCACAGATAAAACAAACAGAAGATTATCTGCCAAAAACAGAGGGTCTTCTGTTTTTTAATTGTATTTCACAGGTTGACTTGACCTGTCGGAAACTATAGGATAGCTAATCAAGTCTCAAGGATTGAAAGAGGTTTGTGGACTATGGTTATCAATGATTTTGACGAGAATAATCGAATGATTAGCCTTGCTCATTACATTGAGGCTGGAAACACATTGGATGGAATGTCTGATAATAAAGCATTTTTATTAACGATTACATATACCTGGATGCTTTCTTCCTCGAACAGGAATCTTAGAGATAGAGTCTCTAAAGCTGTTATTGAAGTTCTGAAGGATCATTTTTCGGTTTGTGTAAAATTGTTGGAATTGTTTAAGGATGTTAATGATCCGTACATTTTACAGCGTCTATATGGGATGCAGGAGAAAAGGGACTTATATTATCTGCTTTTGAATAGGAGAAGGATAGAAAAACGCTGATATATGGGCAGGTAGACTATATGTATGGAGAAGCACTTTATAAGCCTGAAATGAAAGAAGGAAATCCTATAAGGTTATATAGTTTGGATGAAATCACGGAGATATTCTGTAAATTA
>OGDG01000771.1_pt1 | contig 15289 bp, 14 predicted proteins | sample 1570391 | NCBI WGS metagenome assembly OGDG01 (sample SAMEA2582186, study PRJEB24529) | metagenome | biome: Human gut stool | place: China | collected 2011 | reverse complement strand
CCCATCAGGAATTACCATCGACGAAGAATTTGTACAACAAGAACTAAATCGCCGTCGTCCGGGACAATCAATCCTTACCACCCCACGCAAAGAAGCTGATAAAGTAGAGTTTCTTTCAGGTATTTTTGAGGGGAAATCAACCGGGTGTCCTATCGGTTTTATCGTTTGGAATGAAAACCAACACCCCAATGACTACAACAATCTGAAAAATGTATATCGTCCTTCACACGCTGATTACACATACACGGTGAAGTATGGAATCCGTGACCATCGCGGCGGCGGACGTTCCTCTGCACGCGAAACGATTTCGCGCGTTGTAGCCGGTGCATTGGCTAAGCTGGCACTCCGCCAACTGGGAGTCAATATCACTGCCTATACCTCACAGGTAGGTCCTATCAAGCTTGAGGGTACTTACTCGGACTATAATTTCGACCTGATAGAAACCAACGATGTACGTTGCCCGGACCCTGAAAAAGCAAAAGAAATGGCAGACCTTATATATAAGGTAAAAGGTGAAGGCGATACCATCGGAGGTACGCTGACCTGTGTCATCAAAGGATGTCCTATCGGATTGGGGCAACCCGTATTCGGCAAGCTGCACGCTGCATTCGAATACGGTGAAGGATTCAAGGGTTTGAAAATGAAAGGTTCTGAACAGAACGATGTTTTCTATAACAATAACGGACGGATCGAGACGCATACCAATCACTCCGGAGGTATTCAGGGGGGATTGAGTAATGGTCAGGATATTTATTTCCGTGTAGTGTTCAAACCGATTGCCACGCTGCTGATGGAACAGGAAACTGTCAACATTGATGGCGTCGACACCACTCTGAAAGCACGCGGACGTCATGACGCTTGTGTATTACCTCGTGCCGTACCTATCGTAGAAGCAATGGCCGCCATGACCATACTCGATTATTACTTACTGGATAAAACGACGCAACTCTAATGAACGAGATTCAGAAATACATAGCAGCACACGAACCAAAGATGATGGATGACTTGTTCAGCCTTATTCGCATTCCCAGTATCAGTGCTCTGCCGGAGCACCACGACGATATGCTGGCTTGTGCGGAACGCTGGGCACAGCTGTTATTGGAAGCAGGTGTGGACGAAGCATTGGTAATGCCCTCACAGGGCAATCCGGTTGTTTTCGCTCAAAAGATCGTGAACCCGGATGCAAAGACTGTATTAATCTACGCTCATTACGATGTGATGCCGGCCGAACCATTGGAACTCTGGAAAAGCGAACCGTTTGAACCGGAAATACGTGACGGACATATCTGGGCACGTGGAGCGGATGATGACAAAGGACAATCGTTCATTCAGGTGAAAGCATTTGAATATCTCGTCAAAAACGGATTACTGAAGAATAATGTGAAGTTCATCTTCGAGGGTGAAGAAGAAATAGGTTCACCCAGTCTGGAAGCTTTCTGCGAAGAACATAAAGAATTGCTGAAAGCAGACGTTATTCTGGTGTCGGATACGAGTATGCTAGGAGCTGAACTGCCCTCATTGACTACTGGTCTGCGCGGGCTGGCTTATTGGGAAATAGAAGTGACGGGACCGAATCGCGACTTGCATTCCGGGCATTTCGGGGGTGCGGTAGCCAATCCGATCAACGTACTTTGCCAGATTATCAGCAAAATAACGGATGCCAACGGACGTATCACTGTTCCCGGATTCTACGATGATGTGGAAGAAGTGCCGCAAGCCGAACGGGAAATGATAGCCCATATTCCTTTTGACGAAAAGAAATACAAAGAAGCAATCGGTGTAAAAGAGCTTTTCGGAGAAAAAGGATATAGCACATTGGAACGTAACAGTTGCCGTCCGTCTTTTGACGTATGTGGCATTTGGGGCGGATATACAGGAGAAGGTTCTAAAACCGTACTGCCTTCAAAGGCTTATGCTAAAGTATCTTGCCGGTTAGTACCGCATCAGGATCACCATAAGATTTCGCAAATGTTCGCAGATTATATTCTTAGTATCGCGCCTGATACAGTACAGGTAAAAGTGACTCCCATGCACGGGGGACAAGGATATGTGTGCCCGATTTCACTTCCTGCCTATCAGGCAGCAGAGAAAGGTTTCGAGATCGCTTTCGGGAAAAAGCCGTTGGCGGTACGCCGTGGCGGAAGTATTCCCATCATCTCTACTTTCGAACAGGTATTGGGAATCAAAACCGTATTGATGGGATTTGGACTCGAATCGAATGCGATCCATTCTCCGAACGAGAACTGCTCATTGGATATCTTCCGGAAAGGGATAGAGGCAGTCATAGAGTTTCATCAGGAATATGCCAGACGATAAAGCGGATAAATAACAATCAAGTTATAAACGATACATATAAAAGAGTGGCGGACAAGCTTGATTACAAGCATTTGTCCGCCACTCTTTTATATATCTATCATACTGACAAATTACATGACCGGAGTCTCGAAAAGGAAGATAAATGATTGGCTGTCTTTCAAATCCTTCACTGCATCACCCGCATAAATTTCGCCCTTTGTCAGAGACAGTTTCTTAATGCCGGCTTTCGGACTAAAATCAATTTTCTTCAAATCCAGCCAAAACAAATTCGGAGTCAGGGTAGATTCGAAATAATATACCTTATTCTTCTGATCGGATACAGAACGCCAACGGGTAGAAGATATATAAGGCTTCTCCGGTGTATTAATACCAAATGGCACGGAAACATTACGCATCACACTCAACACGCTGGGAACTGCAATCTTTGCATCCGCAATTTGTGGAATAGCATGAATGTAGAATGAAGCCCGTACAAAACGGTCGCTTGCCCGATTGGTTCCCGGTAACATCTGTAAGCCACCGATTTCTTTCCAGTAATCATTAATGGCCAACTGCTGTTCATATCGAGGAGAATTTGTCATCACCCGGTATTCTTTTCCTTCGTGAATATTCCACTTGCGATTCTCTCGATTATCTTTGGTATCATCCAGTTGACGAGAAAGGCTCCAAAAGGGATGGCAATCTCCGGGATTGTCATGGGCATAAGCTCACTCTTTCTGTTAGTCATTTTCTGGACTTGTATGTTTGTGTCAGTTGCCAGAACAGAAAGCACAGATAACAGCACTTATTATTATGAAGGATCTGAAAATGATGATGCTTCCGGTGATTATTATGATGGCTTATATGAGGGCTATCAGCAGGGATACAAAGATGGCTATTATGATGGCTACTATGGCTACACACCGGATGAAGAATTCTATGGTCATACACCGGATGACGGCTTCTATGGTTATCTGCCAAATGATGATTCTTATAATTTTCATGGGAAGAACGGCATATATTATTAATAAAGAAATGACAGCCGGGGAATCCGTTTGAGACAGAAAAGCAATGGAAAACAACAATTCATTATAAAAAGAGCAGCAGGATTTCTGCTGCTTATTTTTGCGTTTACAGGGATCATTGGTATTTGCGTGGAAAAAAAGGACAATAGGATAAGAGCAGACAGTGGGATGGAGACAGAGAGAATGGCAGAAGAGAACACGAAAGCAGCATCAGGAAAAATCAAAGAAGAGGAAGTTAAGAAAGTGGCTTTGACATTTGACGATGGACCAAATCCGGATCATACGGAGACACTTTTGGAAGGCTTGAAAGAGCGGAATGTGAAGGCAACTTTTTTTCTTCTGGGTGCGGAGTGTGAAAAATATCCAGAGATCGTGAAGAAAATCCATGCAGACGGACATCTCATCGGCGTTCATTCCTATGAACATGTGAATCTTTCCAATCTCACGGATCAGGCGGCGATGGAACAGGTGGACAAAACAGACCAGATTATTTTTGGACTGACCGGAGAACATGCGCAGTATATCAGACCGCCTTACGGTTGCTGGAAATGCAATCTCGATTATGAGACAAAAATGATCGAGGTGTTGTGGGATGTCGATCCGCTCGACTGGAAGACAGATAATTCCAGCGTCATTGCAAAGCGTGTCATGGATAAAGTGCAGGAAAATGATATCATTCTGCTGCATGATGCCTCAGAATCATCGGTAAATGCAGCACTTCTGATTATTGATGAATTGCAGGGAGAGGGATATTCGTTTGTGACGGTCGAGGAACTGATACTGGAATAAGAAGGTTCGAGCGTCAGGTGTATAAAAAGTATATGCCTGAAAAAACGCTGGCGCAAAATTTTAGCCCGATCATGAAAAAAATAGATTAATTTACAAATGTAGAGTGAAATGCTATGATAACAGAAAAAGGGCGTGTGAAAAAACGAGAGTTTTTTCATTCGTCCTTTTGCTTATAGTTATAATAATAGCTATATTACATAAAAAAGGGTATAGTTCCCCTTACCCCATAAGAATGATATTATGAAATCTTATGCGGCAGCTACAACTTTTTTCTGTTTGTTGTGATATTTATAAAGATTGTGTCCGATAGAAACGAGAAATACTTCAAGCAATACAGATTTTATTCCTCTTCGGACAATTCTTTTGTACCACCGGTCGTTTTTCATGATACCAAAGGTACCTTCTGCCTGAATGGATCTGTTCATCCTTAGAAGCGCTCCCTGGATGCTTTCGAGATTTTCTATCACTTCCTGATGCATCGCTGTAAGTTCGCGGTTGATCCGTACAGTACGGTTTTTATCTGTCTTTTTACATTGTTCTGCATATGGACAGCCGGAGCAATCTTCACACTGATACACTTCTTCCTGACGCCCATACTTGTTCCCTTTTACGTTTTTTCGATACTGAAGATAAAAGCATTTCCCGTTTGGACAACGCATGATTCCGTCTTCCCCGATTGGAAAATTTACTGCACGAAATGGATCTTCATGATACTTCTTGTCTGTAGTCTCTTTTTTGAACATGGTAAATTTCATATATTTTTCCATTCCATGCTGCTCACAGAAGATGTAATTGTTGTAAGAACCATATCCAGCATCTGCTACCGGGTACTTCGGATAGAAGCCATATGTAGTATAAAACTTGTTCATTAATGGAATAAAACAATCCATATCTGAGCGATACTGATTTACATCAACAACAGCAATATATTCATCTGCAACACCGACCTGTACATTATAAGCTGGAAGCAACTGGTCATTGCCCATGTAGTCTGTCTTGATTCGCATAAAAGTGGCTGAATGGTCTGTTTTCGAGTAACTGTTGCGATCTTCTCCACAGATTTTGATTTTTTCCACGTATTCTTCCAACTTAGCAGCATACTCTTTGAGTTTCTCATAATGACGTTGTTGTGTAGTTTTGCGATGTCCCCTGCCATGAACAAACATTGCTTCATTAATCTGCCAGACTTCTGCATACTGTTCAGCAGCTTCCTTCAGATACTCTGGTGCGTACTCACTATTGATACAAAGTTTCATACCTGTACATGAAAGTTCCTCATTGATTTCCTCAAAGAGTGTAGTTATCTTACCAAAGAGACGGTATCTGGATTTTTCAGTTGCTTTTTTCCATACCCAGGAGTATTTATTCGCATTTGCTTCAAACTTGGATCCATCAATGTATAGATGTTGAAGATCTACATGCTCTGTCTCGAAGATTTTTTTGTTTATATCTTGAAATATTTCTTCAATGGAATCAGCAAGTACTTCGTTGATGAAGTAGCCGAAAGTACGGTAAGAAGGTGCTTGATGATCCATAAGATACATGAAGCGGAGATTGACTTTACACTGATCCTCCAGTTCACGCAATGATATATAGCCATTCGCCATAAATCCAAACAAAACTGTTTTCAGCATGCTGACCGGGTCATATCTGAGTCTTCCTGTATAATGTTGAGGAATATTTTTCAGATATTTCTCCAGTTCGATTTCTCCCATAAATCTATCAAAAGTCAGCACTGGATCACAGATGTCCAAATAATCTTGAATTAGCATTGGCAAAACTGCCTGTTTTGGGTTAGAATAGATTATGTTATTAATTTTTTTCACAAATTAATTATAACAGAAAGAAAGACCTTGAGTTCATTATAAACTCTTGGTCTTTCTTTTTTTTCGGGACTATTCTTTTTTCACAGCCCCTTTTTGTCGTTAGATATCCTCGGAATAAAAGCGGTTGCTTTTGCAGGGCTATGTATGCAATAATATCATTAAATTCAGAAACATGACACAGGTCAAAATGACAATATAGGTAATTGCAAAACTTATAGAAAACATAATTAAATTGTGGAAAATAAGATAAAATGAAATATCCACTTGTCAAACAGGGCAAATTCATGTAATGTAGTAATTGCGATGAATTTTCACGAATAAAATCCGTCATATTTTTGGAATAAAATACTAAAAATTGAATTTATGATCTCAAATATTGCAAGTTTTGAAATTAGAATATTCAATATGGTCAAGTGTACGCACTACACGGACAAGAAGAAAGGTTTTTTGTATGGATTTATTTGATTATATGAGAGAACAGAACAGGGAAAAGGAATCGCCGTTAGCTTCCAGACTTCGTCCAGCGACGCTGGATGAGATGGTAGGGCAGCAGCATATCATCGGAAAAGACAAGCTGCTTTACCGTGCGATCAAGGCTGACAAGTTGAGTTCCATTATTTTATATGGACCGCCGGGAACCGGAAAAACGACACTGGCAAAGGTCATTGCCAATACCACAAGCGCTGAGTTCCTTCAGATCAACGCAACTTCCGCCGGGAAAAAAGACATGGAGGATGTCATTGCGCAGGCGAAGAACAATCAGGGCATGTACGGCAAAAAGACGATCCTGTTTATCGATGAGATCCACCGCTTCAACAAGGGACAGCAGGACTATCTCCTTCCGTTTGTGGAGGACGGAACCGTGATCTTAATTGGTGCAACGACCGAGAATCCATATTTCGAGGTGAATGGAGCGCTTTTGTCACGTTCCATTATTTTTGAGCTGAAGAATCTGTCCACGGAAGATATTAAGACGCTGATCCTCCGGGCGGTGAATGATAAGGAAAAAGGAATGGGCGCTTACGATGCAGTCATTGAGGAAGAGGCACTGGATTTTCTTGCGGATGTGGCAAACGGAGACGCAAGAGCAGCGCTCACAGCGATCGAACTTGGCATTCTGACAACGGAGCGGAGTGATGATGGAAAAATCCATATCACACTTGAGGTTGCCAGTGAATGTATCCAGAAGCGTGTGGTGCGTTATGATAAGACCGGAGACAATCACTATGATACGATATCTGCTTTTATCAAAAGTATGCGCGGCTCTGACCCGGATGCAGCAGTTTATTATCTTGCCAGAATGCTTTATGCGGGGGAAGATATTAAGTTCATCGCAAGAAGGATTATGATCTGCGCAGCGGAGGATGTGAGCAATGCCGATCCGATGGCACTCGTTGTCGCAACATCGGCAGCACAGGCAGTTGAGCGTATCGGTATGCCGGAGGCACAGATTATTTTGTCGCAGGCGGTCACGTATGTGGCAAGTGCGCCAAAGAGCAACTCGGCAGTCAATGCGATCTTCGATGCGATGGAAGCAGTAAAGAATACGAAAACAGCGCCGATCCCGGTTCATTTACAGGATGCACATTACAAGTCGTCCGGAAAACTGGGGCATGGTGTTGGATATAAATATGCACATGATTATCCGGATCATTATGTGGAGCAGCAATATCTGCCGGACGGACTGACAGACCGGAAGTTCTACGTTCCGGGTGAGAACGGCTACGAGAAGAAGATCCGTGAATATTTCAAAAAGATCAAGGGTGAGCCAGAAGAGGAGTAAGAGAACATTCCGGGCATGAGATGATCTCTGTTTCACAGGCTGATGAGCAGAGCACATTTTTCCGGTATTGGATCTTTACATATATTAAAAAGCAGGAGGAATTAGAGATGAAGTCCTACGAGGAAATGACAAAAGAAGAGTTATTGAAAGAGAAGGAAGGATTGGAAGCGGAATACAAAAAATTCCAGCAGAGAGGCTTAAAACTTGATATGTCCAGAGGTAAGCCATCCCAGGAACAGTTAGACCTTTCGATGGGAATGATGGATGTACTGACTTCCGGTGTTGATCTGACCTGTGATGATGGTACAGACTGCAGAAACTATGGTGTGCTGGACGGTATCAGTGAAGCAAAACAGCTTATCGGTGATATGATCGAGTGTAATCCGGACAATATCATCATTTATGGTAACTCAAGCCTTAACATTATGTATGACACCATCTCCCGTTCCATGACGCACGGTGTAATGGGAAATACGCCATGGTGCAAATTAGATAAAGTAAAATTTTTGTGCCCGGTACCGGGATATGACAGACATTTTGCGATCACAGAATATTTCGGCATTGAGATGATCAACGTACCGATGCTTCCGACCGGACCGGATATGGATATGGTGGAAGACCTTGTGAGCAAAGATGAGGCAATCAAAGGTATCTGGTGTGTGCCAAAGTATTCCAATCCACAGGGAATCACTTATTCGGATGAGACGGTTCGCCGTTTTGCAAGATTAAAACCGGCAGCAAAAGATTTCCGTATTTACTGGGATAACGCATACTGCGTGCATCATTTATATGATATTAACCAGGATCATCTGATCGAGATCTTAAAAGAATGCAAGAGAGCAGGAAACCCGGATATGGTTTACAAATTCTGTTCTACAAGCAAGATCACATTCCCAGGTTCCGGTGTGGCAGCGATCGCAACTTCTGCCAACAACTTAGAGGATATCAAGAAACAGTTGAAGATCCAGACCATTGGTCATGATAAGGTAAACCAGCTGCGCCATGTCCGTTTCTTCAAAGATATCCACGGAATCACAGAGCATATGCGCAAACACGCAGATTCTCTCCGTCCAAAATTTGAAATGATCCTGGATACATTTGAAAGAGAGTTAAAAGGACTCGGAGCCGGAAGCTGGTACAGCCCGAAGGGTGGATACTTCATCACATATGAGACACTGGATGGATGTGCAAAAAATGTTGTGGCAAAAGCAAAAAAAGCAGGGGTTGTGATGACTCCGGCGGGTGCGCCTTTCCCATATGGAAAAGATCCGCATGATTCTGTCATCCGTATCTCACCATCCTATCCAAGCCTGGAAGATCTTACGACTGCGATCGACATCTTTGTTGTCTGTGTCAAGCTCGCAAGCATTGAGAAGCTTTTAGGAGAATAATAGTAGGTTTTTAACCGTTGAAAAGCAAAAGAAAAAGACCTGTGTGTACAATGTCATGATGTTCGCATGACATAGGTACACGCAGGTCTTTTTTATGAATTATGCCTCAGTGGAAGCATCCTCTGTTCCGTTTTTCCATTTGTTGAATTTCTCGACAACTGCGTCGTAGGTTCTCTGGGAAATATCCGGAAGTTTATCTCCCCATGCTTTGGTTGCCTGTTCGAAACCTTTCTTGAAAGCTTCTAACATAGCGTCTGCCTTGTCAGGATCATCACCGGATAAAGCTTTTGCAAAATCAAGAATACGGTCGGAAGTCTGCTCTACACCCCAGTAACCGTCGTCTGCGATATCTGCCTGTGCCTGTGCTTTCACATCGGCTGATACGGTAAAATCACCTTTTGCAAGGAATTTCCACATATCATCTGCGGTGCCGATCGCAACACCCTGCTTGGTCATCATCTGCTCAACGATGCTGCGGAGCTGTGCAGTGCGCTGCTCTGCGTCAGCTTTTAACTTTGCAACGATCGCTGCGTTGTCGGTCTTGCTTGTTGTTTTATTGGAAGCCTTGTCTGTCCTGGAGTCAGAACTCTTCTCATAAATGACACCGGAAGCTGTCTTGGAAGAAGCTGCCTTTTTCGTTGTCTCGGATGTCTTTTCTGCTGATTTTGTTGTTGTCTGTGTAGATGCTGCTGCGGCAGCAGTCACAGTGTTAATGGAATTGATTGCCATATGATCCTCCTTGTCTGGCGAAGCTGGATGCATTTGTTTTTACAGAAAACAAAATGTTCAGCCACCTGAATGAATAGTTATTAACCTTCCATGGTTCTGTTAATTATATCGGACTGGCAAAGAAAAAAGTTTAGTGCCGATTGACCTTTTGGACATAAAATGATAAGATACTAATTGTATACAAAAAACATAAAAAAAACAAGTTTTATTTTAGGTACAATCAATGCGTGTTAGCGACGATTTTGGTAAGGAGAAACTAACCGATGAAGGATATTTCAGTAAAGGCGCTGGCTAAGATCAATCTTGGGCTGGATGTGGTACGAAAAAGAGAGGATGGTTATCATGAGGTCCGCATGGTGATGCAGACCATTCATTTGTTTGACAGGCTGGAGATCTCGAAGAATACTTCCGGTGAGATCACGATGGAAACGAATCTTTCTTTTTTGCCGACGAATGAGAACAATCTTGTCTATAAAGCGGCAAAGCTTTTGCAGGATGAGTTTGCGATAAAAGATGGCGTGCATGTATGGCTGCACAAGTACATTCCGGTAGCTGCCGGGATGGCAGGGGGAAGCACGGACGCAGCGGCAGTGTTATATGGTATGAACCAGATTTTTGATCTGGGACTGACAAGGGAAGAACTGATGGAGCGCGGTGTGAAGATCGGTGCAGACGTTCCGTACTGCATTATGCGTGGAACGGCTTTGGCAGAGGGCATAGGAGAGAAGCTTTCGAAGCTTCCGCCGATGGTGAAATGTCCTGTTTTGATCGCAAAACCGCAGATCAGTGTTTCTACTAAGTTCGTCTATGACAATCTGAAGTTAGGCTCTGATATGGTACACCCGGATATTGACCGGCTTGTGGCAGATATCAGAGAGAAAGATTTATATAAAATTGCAGCAGATATGGGAAATGTCTTAGAGACAGTGACAATCCCGGCTTATCCTGTGATCGCAGACATCAAAGATCACATGATGGAGCATGGCGCTGTGAATGCCATGATGAGTGGCAGTGGTCCGACGGTTTTCGGTCTTTTTGACAAGGAAGCGACGGCAGTAGAGGCATACGAGGCGATGAAAGCCTCCGGTCTTGCAAAACAGGTATATTTAACGAGTATTTATAATAACGCGCGTAAGTAGAAAGGCATGGTATCAAAGATGACAGAAGATTTAACATTGAATATGGATGCGTATCTTCCGCTGAGAGATGTTGTGTTTAACACGTTAAGAGAGGCTATTTTAAAAGGGGAATTAAAACCGGGCGAGCGGCTGATGGAGCTGCAGCTTGCGGCAAAACTTGGTGTCAGCCGTACCCCGATCCGTGAGGCGATCCGTATGCTTGAGCAGGAGGGACTTGCCGTTACGATCCCAAGAAAAGGCGCGGAAGTTGCCAAAATGACGGAGAAAGATATGGAGGATGTCCTTCAGATCCGTGAAGCGTTAGATGAGCTTGCGGCAAAAATTGCATGTGAGCAGATTTCTGAGGAACAGTTAGAAGAGCTGGTTGCGACCATGCATGAGTTTGAGGAATCCACCAAGACAGATAATGTGAAAAAAATCGCAGAGGCGGATGTAAAGTTTCACGATATTATTTACCAGTCAACCGGTAACCCAAAGCTTGTGAATATGTTAAATAACCTCCGGGAGCAGATGTACCGCTATCGTGTGGAATATCTGAAAGATGAGAATAATTATCCGACACTGATGAAAGAACATAAAGACATCGTGGAGGGATTGGTTCGCAAAAACAAAATGCAGGTGACAGAGACAATGCACCAGCATGTAAAGAATCAGGCAGTCGCAGTTAAGGCTATGATCCAGGAGCAGGAATAAGAAGTAACTGCCCGGAGGACAGGAAAACTGCATAAAAAATGGAAAACCGTACAGACTAGAAAGAGGATAAGCATTTTGCTTATCCTCTTTCGTATTTTTTTTTAACAATTAAGCGGCAAAACTCCAATCTTCACTGTGAATATTATGAAAAATGAACAAAATTTTCATAATTATTTACTGTACTTAGGAGTTTTGCTGGCAGTTTTTTTAATAGAAGAAACAAATAGAAAGGAAACAAACTGCAAATGTCGGAGAATAGTAAGCGTCCGGTGTCGACGGATTTAACGCAAAATATAGAGGAAATGGAATTTTATTTTCATGACTGTGCGGATATTAAAAAGAAGCAGATGAAGCTTGGCAGGAATCAGGATACCGCCTGTTATCTGACCTTTATAGAAGTGTCCGTGGACATGGGAACGTCTGCACTCGGAGAGACTTTAAAATACTTAAATGGACTGACAAGGGATGAGATCCTTTGTACACTGCAGGAAAATGCGCTTGGAATTTCGGACGCAACATATTTTCCGACCATTGAGGAGGCTGTGAGCGGTCTGCTCACCGGGGAGGCGATCCTTTTTGTGGACGGTTTTGACCGGGCAGTAAAAATACCGGATGACGGTTATCCGAATATGGGGATCACAGAGGTAGATTCCGAAAAAGTAATCCGCGGTTCTAACGAAGGTTTCTGCGATTCTGTGAAGCAGAATGCGGCGCTGATCCGGAAAAGGATCCGCTCGCCCCGTGTGAAAGTGAGGGGGCTGAAAGCCGGGATCAGATCGAACACGAACGTCTACCTTGTGTATGTGGAAGACCTTGCGAATCCGGGACTTGTAAAAGAAATCGAAAAGAGGCTGCAGGATTTCACGATCGATGGGATATTAGACAGCGGAATGTTAGAACAGCTGGCAGAGAAAAAATGGTATTCGCCATTTCCACAGTTTCAGACAACGCAGCGTCCTGACCGGGCGGCCATGGCGGTATTAGAGGGCAGAGTGATCGTGATGTGCGATAATTCGCCGATCGGACTGATACTGCCGACGGACTACAATTCATTTATCCGCACCAGTGACGATTATTACAGTCGCTTTGAGATTGCGACTTTCGGGCGGATCCTGCGGTATCTGGCATCCTTTTTTGCAATGACGCTGCCGGGATTTTATCTTGCGGTGACTAATTTTCATACACAGATACTCCCAACCACACTACTTTTGTCGTTTGCCGAGGCGAGGCAGGGTGTCCCCTTTCCGGCAGTCGTGGAAGTGCTTATCATGGAATTGTCGTTTGAACTTTTGCGGGAGGCGGGCGTGCGGCTTCCCGGTGCAATGGGAAATACCATCGGGATCGTGGGTGGTCTGATCATCGGACAGGCGGCAGTCGAGGCAAATCTGGTCAGCCCGATCGTGGTGATCGTCATCTCTTTTACGGCGCTATGTTCCTTTGCAATACCGAACGAAGAATTTGCCACGGCCTTCCGTATCCTGAAATTCTTTTTTATTGCGGTCTGTGCGTGGCTCGGCTACTTTGGCATGCTCCTCGGACTGCTTGCGGTACTCACACATCTGTCGCATCTGACAAGCTTTGGTATTCCATATCTCATGCCATTCGTGGGTGCAGATCTGAATGAATATGAGGATGAGCGGGATTTTATCTGGCGGCAGCCTTTCCGGAAACTGCGCAAACGTCCGATTTATGCAAATCCGAAAGAGCGGACAAAGCTGACGTTTTCAAAGAAGAGATAGGTTGAGAAAAGTTTTTATCTTAAGATAAATGGAAATCTGATGAAAAAATGCGCAGATGTTAGAAGAGATAGGGGGAAGTATGTTCTCAGAAAACAATCAAATTTCAGGCAGACAGGTGTTCCGCCTTCTGACATATGACTTTCTTGGAATGGGGACGCTGCTACTGCCGACAATGCTTGCAGATACGGCAGGGCGCGACGGGATTTTTTGCATTCTGGCGGGGATTTTGTCCACGTTTTTGTACTTGAAATTATTGAGATATCTGTTGAAAGGCATGAAAACAAGTTATCCCGACTTTTTGAAGCAGAAGTGTGGAAAAATATGCGGTTATGTACTCTGGGGCGGATATTTTCTGTACTTCATCCTCATGGCTTCGTACACGGCGTATCTGTTTTCCACGCTGATGTTAAATGGTCTTGTGGAAAACGTCAGCTTTTATCTGGTGCTGTTGTTGATATTACTGCTCGCATTTTATGGAATGGCAGGTGGGATCGAGGGCAGGGCAAGAGTGTACGAGATACTGTTCTGGTTTCTGATGATACCGCTTTTTCTGATGTTATTTGCGGCATGCAGGGAGGTGAAGCCTGCCTACTGGAGCCCGGTTTTTGTGGCGGATGGAAAAGAAGTGTTAAGTGGAAGTTATTATGTGCTTTTCTGTTATTCCATGGTGTCGATCGTGCTGTTTCTGAAAGAATATGTTGCGGATCGCAGGAAATGCGTTGGCGCAGCAGAAAAAGCGGTCTGGTTTTCCGGCGGAGTATTTGCTGTGCTGTATCTGATCCTGATCGGGCTGTTTGGCGCGGAGGCACTGGCTCAGATGAAATTTCCGGCGGTCACGATGATGAGCAGGGTGCAGATTACCGGGGGATTTCTGAAAAGGACGGATGCTTTTATGTTCAGCATCTGGTTCTTTACGCTGTATGCGATGCTAAACAGCATGGTTTTTTACAGTGGAAATCTGGCTGAAAGAGTGATCCGTGACTGCGGCGGTTATCTGGAAGGGAAAAAAAGAATGCTGCCGTATCTCATTCTGCTTCTTCTGGTGTATGGTGTGGCGGTTCTGTTCTACAGAAACCAGCAGATTTTAGACAGTGTGACATTCCTGCTGTGGAAGATTGGAACACCTTTTGTCGTTGGCGTGCCGGTACTGCTGTGTCTGGCTGGAGAAAAGCCGAACCGAGGAATGGAGGAGCGCAGCAGCAAAGAAAATACTGCTGTGTCTGACCGGAGAGAGAAAAAAACATAATAAAAAAGTGCGTGTGCTGGTGCTGGTATGTTTTTTGTTTGGGTGTCTTTTTTTGCAGGGGTGTAATGTCGCAGAACTTGAGGATAAGGTATTCCCGGTTCTTTTGAATATCAGAGATCAGGACGATTTCCAAAATGTGTGGCTGAATCATGAGTATGCAGGAAACAAAGAGGTGGATTACAACCATTTGAAAGTGGTGCTCATTGAGAGGTCTTTTCTGGAAAAAGAGGCGGAAGTGGAAGATATGCTATCCATGCTGGAGCAGGAAAAAGAGGTTCCGTGGAACGCTTATGTGATGACGACGGAAAGCTGTGACCGTCTGGCGCAGACAGAGGGAGAACTTGATGTGCTGCTTGGAAATTATCTGGAAGAACTGCTGGAAAACACATCGGGCATTGACCAGAAAGCGTACCCGACGCTTGGCATGCTCTATGAGGAGCGCGCTAATCACTTAGAGACACTTTATATTCCTTTTGTGGATATAGAGGGGGAGCAGTCCGGGGCAGTGGAGGATGATACCGAGAAACCGCAGATTACAGCCTACGAAGTCTGGAAACGTGGAAGGGCGGCGGGGCTTGTCGATACGGATACCGCACGTGCAGCATTCTTCACACAGAACTTTGCGGATGATTAC
>OGDG01000770.1_pt1 | contig 15296 bp, 17 predicted proteins | sample 1570391 | NCBI WGS metagenome assembly OGDG01 (sample SAMEA2582186, study PRJEB24529) | metagenome | biome: Human gut stool | place: China | collected 2011 | reverse complement strand
GCGTGACGAAAACGGCCACGCCATTCGCGTCGACACCTCAATGCCCCGCGCCCTGGAAACCGCAGAGATCCCAGGGATCGTCAACGATTTCCGTCAGGCGGTCGGCAATGCCCGTGACGCCGGCTTCGATCTGGTTGAGCTGCACTCAGCCCACGGCTATCTGCTGCACCAGTTCCTCTCGCCATCGGCGAACCAGCGTACCGATCAGTACGGCGGCAGCGTGGAGAACCGTGCCCGTCTGGTGCTGGAAGTGGTTGACGCCGTGAGTCAAGAGTGGAGCGCCGAGCGCATTGGCATCCGCGTGTCGCCGATTGGCAGCTTCCAGAATGTGGATAATGGCCCGAACGAAGAAGAAGACGCGCTGTATCTGATTAGCGAGCTGGCGAAACGCGGTATCGCCTATCTGCACATGTCCGAGCCGGACTGGGCGGGCGGCAAACCTTACAGTGAAGCTTTCCGTCAGAAAGTCCGCGACCGCTTCCCGGGGGTGATCATTGGCGCTGGCGCTTACACACTAGAAAAAGCCAACGATCTTATCAATAAAGGGCTGATTGATGCCGTGGCCTTTGGCCGCGATTACATCGCCAACCCGGATCTGGTGGCTCGCCTGCAGAAAAAAGCGCCGCTTAACCCGCAACGCCCGGAATCCTTCTACGGCGGCGGCGCGGAAGGCTACACCGATTACCCGACTCTGTAATCCCTCCATTGATAGCGGCGACGTATCGCCGCTATACTCAACGTTCTGATCTATCAAATAAACTGCATAGGGGACATTATGCGCTTACTCCACACCATGCTGCGCGTTGGCGACCTGCAACGTTCTATCGACTTCTATACCAACGTGTTGGGCATGAAGCTGCTGCGCACCAGCGAAAACCCGGAGTACAAGTACTCCCTCGCCTTTGTCGGCTACGGCGAAGAGAGCGAAACCGCGGTGATCGAACTGACCTACAACTGGGGCGTGGACAGCTATGAGCTGGGCACCGCCTACGGCCATATCGCGCTGAGCGTCGATAACGCCGCCGAAGCCTGCGAACGGATCCGTCAGAACGGGGGCAACGTCACCCGTGAAGCCGGGCCGGTAAAAGGCGGCACCACCGTCATCGCCTTCGTGGAAGATCCGGACGGTTACAAAATCGAGCTCATTGAAGAGAAAGATGCCGGTAAAGGTCTGGGCAACTAACGCTTCCCCACGCTGGCATATTTAATGCCATGGCTCGCCCGGGCGCTACGGCGCCCGTTGTTTTCACCCCTGCCTGCTGCAAGCCGCGGCAAAATTTGCCATAATGCGCGCTACTTTTTTCCAGCTAAGAGAATCTGATGTCCGAGAACGCTCAACTGAATGGTCTGTGCGGCCGTTTCCGCGGTTTTTATCCGGTGGTGATCGATGTTGAAACCGCAGGATTTAACGCCAAAACCGACGCCCTGCTGGAGATCGCCGCCATTACGTTGAAGATGGATGAGCACGGCTGGCTGATGCCCGATGAAACGCTGCATTTCCATGTTGAACCTTTCGAGGGCGCCAATCTGCAGCCCGAAGCGCTGGCTTTTAACGGGATTAACCCGCATGACCCGCAGCGCGGGGCCGTCAGCGAATACGATGCCCTGCATGCCATCTTCAAAATGGTGCGCAAAGGGATGAAAGAGAGCGACTGCAGCCGGGCAATCATGGTGGCGCACAATGCCACCTTTGACCACAGCTTCACCATGACCGCCGCCGAACGCGCGGGACTTAAACGCAACCCTTTCCATCCGTTTGTTACCTTCGACACCGCCGCGCTAAGCGGGTTGGCGCTGGGCCAGACGGTGCTGTCGAAAGCCTGTATTGCCGCGGGTATGCCGTTCGACGGCGCGCAGGCTCACTCCGCCCTGTATGATACCGAGCAGACGGCGCAGCTGTTTTGCGAGATCGTGAACCGCTGGAAGCGTCTGGGCGGCTGGCCGCTGCCAGTGGCCACCCCGGAGTGATAAAAAAAGCGACTTCCAGGAAGTCGCTTTTTTACTGATGGCGGGAATTACTCCGCTTTTGGCTCGTCGGTATGGTACTTTGCCGCCGTCTCTTTGATCAGCTGCTGCAGTTCACCGCGCTGGTACATTTCGATGACGATATCGCAGCCGCCCACCAGTTCACCGTCTACCCACAGCTGCGGGAAAGTCGGCCAGTTGGCGTATTTAGGCAGCTCGGCGCGGATATCCGGGTTCTGCAGAATATCAACGTAAGCAAAACGTTCGCCACAGGCGGACAGCGCCTGAACGGCCTGGGCAGAGAAACCGCAGCTTGGCAGCTTCGGCGACCCTTTCATGTACAACAGGATCGGGTTTTCAGCGATTTGGCGTTGGATCTTTTCTAAAGTCGAGCTCATTGTCGTGCTTCCTTAAACTTCTTTCTACGGCAGTAACTTGTCATTGTAGCGTCCTGTAGGCAGGACGGATAATAACATTTTTTTCACTATTCATATTTTATCTTCTGTTGCGCGAAGTTGCCTTAAAAATATCATTTTGCGGTCACAGGCGGGCGCTCATTGCGCATTTTCTGTGCGAGGCGGTCAATGTCTGACGCGTTTTCTTGCAATCGTTAACCAATCGACATTTTTGATACAAAAGAATATTAACTTTCCGGCTTTTTATGCTTTAGAATCATTCCGGTTTGTCATTCATCGTCAGGCATTTGTACATGTCTGTAATTAATCAGGGGATTGCTCAGTGGTGCGGCTAAACAAAATCGCGATATCGCTCTGTGCATTACTGTTCACGTCTATCTCATTCACGCCACTGGCTCAGGCATCAGGGCATACGCACGCCTCCGCTTCGCCAAAAGCGTTGCCCGCGAAAAGTGGCTCAGAGCGCAAGAAAAAAGCAACCAGTCAAAAAACTAAAACCACCGCTAAAACCACCAGTAAAAAGTCCTCGCGCACCCGGCTCCCTACCCGCACTACCGCAGCAAGCCAAACCGCACTTCATCGTCAGGCCGCCGGCGCGACGAAAAAATGCGTGCTGCGTAAAGGTTATAAAAAGCAGTGCGCGAAAACGGTCGCCGCCAGCGCCGAGCCGACCCTGGCGCTAAACAGCGTCAAAAGCAAGTGCGTGGTGCGCAAGGGCTATAAAAAACGCTGTAAGCCCGAGGCCAGCGAAGCGAATTTAACGATCGCCGACGCCCACAAGGTCCGGGTGCAAAAAGCGCAAAGTACCGCGATGAATAAACTGATGGGCCAGTTGGGTAAACCCTATCGCTGGGGCGGCACCTCGCCGCGCACCGGGTTTGACTGCAGCGGGCTGGTCTATTACGCCTATAAGGACCTGGTAAAGATCCACATCCCGCGTACGGCCAACGAAATGTACCACCTGCGCGATGCGCGTCCGGTGGATCGTGATGAACTGCAGAGCGGCGATTTAGTCTTCTTCCGCACCCGCGGACGGGGCGCTGCCGACCATGTCGGCGTCTACGTCGGCAACGGAAAATTCATTCAGTCGCCGCGCACAGGTCGTGATATTCAAATCACCTCCCTGAGCGAGGATTACTGGGTTCGCCATTATGTCGGCGCTCGTCGCGTCATGACGCCGAAAACCATTCGCTGATCCCGGTCTGCCGCTGCGGCGGCAGACCGCCTCTCCTGCTCGATCTCCATCCCCACCCGCAAGGGATATTGCAGATTGCTCTCTTTGCCCGGCGTATCACGACGATAGCGGGTCGGCGACATGCCAAAGTGACGGTGAAAGGTCCGGCAGAAAGCGGCTTGTCCCTCGTATCCCAGGCACTGAGAAATACTCTGTATCGACGCCTGCGTCTGCGTTAAATAGATTGTCGCAATCGTCATCTTTCGTCGGCTGACGTAGCTCGCCAGCGTGCAGCCCGTTACCATGGCGAATTGTCGCTGGAAGTACCAGTGTGAGTAGCCGGACTTTTTCGCAATCGCGCTCACCGACAGGGTGTCGAAAATATGTGCTTCGATCCAGTCAACAATCCCCTGCACCACCGGGATCATTTTCGCGCTCACCACCTCATCTGTTTTTGCCATCGTCGTCATCCTGGGGAAATTACTGCTGGCGGCTATATTTGTCATACAAATTAAAAAATAGACAATGAATTATTGGCATAGCGACGATTGCCTGAGCGCATATTTTTTTTAATCGTTTGATATTAAGTTTTATTTTTTGTCCAGCGCAATGCGTGACAGCGGCGAAGTAGAGTAGTTAATCGCCATGCGAGTTCGCAAATCCGCAGAGGGCATCTCCTTATACAGGGTTGCAACAATTTTGGCGGCTTATTGCCCACTCCTGCAGAAAACGGTTAAGCCTTCACCACATGCACCGGTGATAATAGCCTTTATCGTTGTAAGGCTTTTCACTGCTTGCGGCAAATGTTAACATTCTCAATACAATAACACGCCCGGGACGCGACAGCGTCGGGCGGTCAGAACACGATTCAGGTGAAAACCTCATCCTGTCAATGTGAGATAAAACAAAAAGTTATAAGGAGAGTAGCAATGTCGTTTGAATTACCTGCATTACCATATGCAAAAGACGCCCTGGCGCCGCACATTTCCGCAGAAACCCTGGAATATCACTATGGTAAACACCACCAGGCGTATGTCACTAACCTCAACAACCTGATCAAAGGCACTGCGTTCGAAGGCAAATCCCTCGAAGAGATCGTCCGCACGTCTGAAGGCGGCGTATTCAACAACGCAGCGCAGGTCTGGAACCACACCTTCTACTGGAACTGCCTGGCGCCTAACGCCGGCGGCGAACCGGAAGGCGAACTGGCGGCCGCAATCGCCAAATCTTTCGGCAGCTTCGCGGATTTTAAAGCCAAATTTACCGATGCCGCGGCGAAAAACTTCGGCGCTGGCTGGACCTGGCTGGTCAAAAATGCCGACGGCAGCCTGGCGATCGTCTCCACCAGCAACGCCGGCACCCCGCTGACCACCGACGCGAAGCCGCTGCTGACCGTTGACGTTTGGGAACATGCCTACTACATCGACTACCGCAACGCCCGTCCAAGCTACCTGGACCACTTCTGGGCGCTGGTAAACTGGAAGTTTGTTGCGGCTAACCTGGCGGCATAAACGACAAACCGCAGCGGGGTCTCCCCGGCTGCGGTTTTTTTTGCCCTTGCCCAGCCGATGATTACTGGCTGGCGAAAGCTTCTTCCGGCTGCGCTCGCCCGCTAAACCAGACCAGCAGCAGCGCCAGACCAGCGATAATCGCGCCCATCACCGGCACAAACGCATACCCCAGTCCGCCAGAGATTACTGCCCCACCGGCGGCGGCGCCCAGCGCGTTGCCGAGGTTGAACGCGCCGATATTCACCGAAGAAGAGAGCCCCGGCGCCTCATGCGCTACGCGCATAACCCGCATCTGCAGCGGCGGAACCACCGCAAAGGTTGCTGCGCCCCAGACAATCATGCTGATGGCCGCCCCGGTCTGGGATTGCGCCAGCAACGGGATCGCCAGCATGATCGCCATCAGCAGCAGCAGAAAGCCCTTCAGCGTGCCGGAGACCGACCGGTCAGCAAATTTGCCGCCCAGATAGTTGCCCAGCGAAAAACCGACGCCAATCAGCACCAGCATCGCGGTTATAAACAGCGATGAAGCGTGGGTCAGCGTATTGAGCACTGGCGAAATGTAGGTATACAGCGTAAACATCGCCCCGGCGCCCAGCACGGTAGTCAGCAAGGCGGAGAGCACCTGCGGGCGCAGCAGGACAGAAAGCTCTTTTTTGACATCAGGACGTTCCCCCGCGCTGCCCTTCGGCAGGGAGAACCACAGGCTAACCATCGCCAGCAGGCCTAATCCCGCAGTAGCAAGGAAGGACATCCGCCAACCGATGGTTTCGCCAAGCCAGGTGGCCGCCGGCACGCCGCCAATGTTGGCGATGGTCAGGCCCATAAACATAGTGGCTACCGCGCTGGCCTGCTTATGCTTTGGCACGACGCTGGCCGCCACCACCGATCCCAGGCCGAAAAAAGCGCCGTGGTTGAGGCTGGTAATAATGCGCGACAGCAGCAGCGTGGTGTAATCCGGCGCGATGGATGACAACAGGTTGCCGACGGTGAAGATCCCCATCAGAAAAATCAGCGCATTGCGCCGTGCGCGATGCGACAATAGCAGCGTCATCAGCGGTGCGCCGACCATGACGCCGATGGCATACGCACTGATCAGCATTCCCGCTACCGGTATCGAGACGTCCACACCTTTCGCAATCACCGGCAGCAATCCCATCGGGGAGAACTCGGTGGTACCGATGCCAAAGGCGCCGATCGCCAGCGCAAGTAAAGGAAAGTTGATTTTCATTCAATGACTCCATCAGACCGTCAGAGAGGACGGCGTAACATCAGAAGTCAAAAGCATGACATCAATCACAAAAAAACAAAAGTGAACGAAATGACAAAAGATTTTTGCAGAATTGATAATAATAGCGGGATATGGGGAGGAAGCGGCGCTCCTCCCTCAGCGAAACATTAGTGCAGTATGGCGGTCAGGCTGAAAGCGACAATCACGCCGAGAGCAATAATCGTGGTGATCAGCGAAAACTTTAAATTGGTATCCATCATTTTTCCCTCTTGTTATCCCCACACCAAAAGTGAGCTTGCTCATTTTTGCACAAAAAATCGCAAAAATCTTCCGGGATTTAGGGCGATGCACATTTTTGCTCTTCCACTTTGCCCCAAGATCGGACAAAATCCCACGCTAATTTAAAAGCGTATCGGCCATTGACCCCTTCCTGTCGTTCTGTGTCGTTTTCCCGACGTGATGCAATGTTGAAAATTGTATTCAGGGTGTGTGTAGGCAAACGTTTACGTATCGATGATCAGGCGATCAGGTCAAGGCATGGAGTGAGATGTAATGGCAACTATTAAAGATGTAGCGAAACGCGCAAACGTTTCCACTACAACTGTGTCACATGTAATTAACAAAACCCGTTTCGTTGCCGAAGAGACGCGTAATGCGGTATGGGCGGCGATCAAAGAGCTGCACTACTCGCCGAGCGCCGTGGCGCGCAGCCTGAAAGTCAATCACACCAAATCGATTGGCCTGCTGGCGACCAGTAGCGAAGCCGCCTATTTCGCTGAAATTATTGAGTCCGTTGAAAAGAGCTGCTTCCAGAAGGGCTATACTCTGATCCTCGGTAACGCGTGGAACGATCTGGAAAAACAGCGCGCCTATCTGTCGATGATGGCGCAAAAGCGCGTAGACGGTCTGCTGGTGATGTGTTCCGAGTATCCGGATTCGGTATTGAGCATGCTGGAAGAGTACCGCCATATCCCGATGGTGGTGATGGACTGGGGCGAGGCGAAAGCCGACTTCACCGATGCGGTGATCGATAACGCCTTCCAGGGCGGCTATATCGCCGGACGCTACCTGATTGAACGCGGCCATCGCGAAATCGGCGTGATCCCGGGCCCGCTGGAGCGCAACACCGGCGCGGGGCGACTGGCCGGCTTCATGCAGGCGATGAAAGAGGCGCATATCAGCGTGCCGGAAAACTGGATTGTGCAGGGCGACTTCGAGCCGGAGTCCGGCTACCGCGCAATGCAGCAGATCCTAAACCAGCAGCACCGCCCGACGGCGGTCTTCTGCGGCGGCGATATCATGGCGATGGGCGCTATCTGCGCGGCGGATGAAATGGGACTGCGGGTGCCGCAGGACATTTCGCTGATCGGTTATGATAATGTGCGCAACGCCCGCTATTTCAGCCCGGCGTTAACCACCATTCATCAGCCGAAAGATTCCCTGGGCGAGGCCGCATTTAACATGCTGTTGGATCGTATCGTCAACAAGCGTGAAGAGTCGCAGTCTATCGAAGTGCACCCTCGTCTGGTTGAGCGCCGCTCGGTAGCGGATGGCCCGTTTGTCGATTATCGTCGTTAAGGCATCTGGCGGGCGCGGATCTCTCCGGCGCCCGCAGCCACTCCCGATTCAGCGTGTCGCTGTCCCCCAGATAGTCAAGCATCCAGTTCAGCGCCGGTGAGGCATCGTTCTGCTGCCACGTCAGGCAGCAGGCGGCATCCGGGAACGGATTTTCCAGCGCCAGCGCAGTCCACTCGCCGCGATCTATCCATGGACGGGCGAAATGGCTCGGCACCATGCCGACGCAGAGTCCTGCCGACAAACAGGTTGCTGATGATTCCCAGTCAGGGACGACTACCCTCTTCTGGTTATCCAGCAACCATGTTGTCCGTTTAGGCAACGAGCGCGAGGTATCCTCCCGCACCAGCGACGGCCAGTTACGCAGGACGTCGTCGCTCAGGGGTCCCTCCATCTTTGCCAGCGGATGATCGCTCGCCACCACGCAGTCCCAGCTCAGCATCCCCATATCGCGGAACGCATAGCGACCGCCGACCGGAATAGATCGCGTTGCGCCAATCGCCAGCTCAACGCGGCCGTCGGCCAGCGCATCCCATACACCATTGAATACTTCCTGAAAGACGATCAGCTCGACGTCGGGAAAATGGCGATAGAAATCGACGATCATCTGACGCATCCGCGCCGGTTTCACAATATCATCCACTGCGATCGACAATTGTCCGCGCCAGCCGTTCGCAATTTGCTGACACTGCTGGCGGGTGATCTGCATTTTTTTGATAACAGAGCGCCCTTCCTGTAAAAACCAGACCCCGGCGGGGGTCAACTCCACATCACGATGGCGACGCTCAAATAAGGGAACGGCGAGCCACTCTTCGAGCTGACGCACGGTAGGCACCCGGTGAAGCTCCTGCGCGGCCGCGCTGAAGCTGCCGTTACGGGCGACGGCATCAACCACTTCCAGAGAGTATTCAGACCACATTTTCTGCCTGCAAAATTTTTGAATGCATGTGACAAATATTAGCGTTTCACAAGCCACAATGCACTCCCTACACTCTGCGGCATCGTACCTGTACACCAACGATGAGAACGTTATGTCACAACCCGGGAAAGGATTTTTAGTCTGGCTGGCCGGCCTGAGCGTGCTGGGCTTTCTGGCCACCGATATGTACCTGCCGGCGTTTGCCGCCATGCAGCAGGATCTCAACACCTCCGCCGCCTCCATTAGCGCCAGCCTGAGCCTGTTCCTCGCCGGCTTCGCGCTGGGCCAGCTGTTCTGGGGACCGCTGTCGGACCGCTATGGACGTAAACCGGTGCTGCTGAGCGGCCTGGCGATTTTCGCGGCAGGCTGTCTGGGGATGCTGTGGGTGCACAACGCCACCCTGATGCTGGCGCTGCGCTTTCTGCAGGCGATTGGCGTCTGTGCCGCGGCCGTTACCTGGCAGGCGATGGTCGCCGATTACTATCCTGCCCAGCGCACGAACCGCATCTTCGCCACCATTATGCCGCTGGTAGGACTGTCGCCGGCGCTGGCCCCGCTGCTGGGCAGCTGGCTGCTGGTGCACTTCGAGTGGCAAGCCATCTTCGCCACCCTGTTCGCCATCACTCTGCTGCTGATGCTGCCTGCCCTGCGCCTGAAGGCAGCCGCGAAGTCAGTAGTAGTGACGCAGCAAAAGATCACCTTTCTCGCGCTGCTGCGCTCCCGGGAATACAGCGGCAACGTCCTGATCTACGCCGCCTGTTCCGCCAGCTTCTTCGCCTGGCTTACCGGTTCACCTTTTATCCTGCACGAAATGGGCTATGGTCCAACCGCTATCGGCCTGAGCTATATTCCGCAAACCATCGCCTTTCTGGTGGGAGGCTATGGCTGTCGCGCGCTGCTGCAGAAATGGTCCGGTCAACAGATGCTGCCGTGGCTGCTGGTGATTTTTGCCGTCAGCGTAGCCGCCACCTGGCTGGTGGGCCTGATGATCCCGTTCTGCATGATGGCGGTGGTCAACGGCGGGATCTACCCCATCGTGGTTGCTCAGGCGTTGAAGCCTTTTCCGCAGGCGACCGGCCGCGCGGCGGCGCTGCAAAATACCCTGCAGCTTGGCCTGTGCTTCCTGACCAGTCTGCTGGTATCCGCGCTGATCGCCACGCCGCTGCTGACCACCACCAGCGTAATGCTGGTTTCGATTGGCTTAGCCGGAGTAGGCTATCGCCTGCAGCAGACGCCGGAGCTGACACCCCTCTCTTCCCACGCGTAATGCCCGTCGCCAGGGCCCGGACCAGTCGTTAGCATGCTAAGAAATTTTTATTGAAAGCCAGTACTTAGCGTCCTATACTGGATCCGGGTTCACATAAATAGAAAATAGTTACAGATTAACGGATGCAGGATGCCTCCGTTTCACCATGGAAGGCCTTTCGGCAAGGGTTATCTCCCTTCCTCTGTTTACGTCGGATAGCGACTTCACGGATTATCCGTGAGATTTCTCACAAAGCCAAAAAAGCGTCTACGCTGTTTTAAGGTTCTGATCACTTGGGCGTGATGGAGAAGCTATGAGTTCATCGTGTATAGAAGAAGTAAGTGTACCAAATGATGACTGGTACCGGATTGCAGCTGAATTATTAGGCCGTGCGGGAATTGAAATCAATGGCTCCGCGCCGTCCGACCTGCGGGTTAAAAATCCTCTCTTTTTTAAACGGGTTTTGCAGGAAGGTTCGCTGGGTTTAGGCGAAAGCTATATGGACGGCTGGTGGGAATGCGAGCGTCTGGATATATTCTTCCACAAGGTGTTACGCGCCGGGTTGGAAAAGCAGCTCCCACACCATTTCAAAGACACACTCCGCATCGCAGGCGCTCGTCTGTTTAATCTACAAAGTAAAAAACGTGCCTGGATTGTCGGTAAAGAGCACTACGACCTCGGCAACGATCTCTTCAGCCGGATGCTTGATCCCTATATGCAATATTCCTGCGGTTACTGGAAAGAGGCGCAGAGCCTCGAGGCCGCCCAGCAGGCTAAGCTGGATCTCATCTGCCGCAAACTGGAGCTGGAGCCAGGCATGCGGGTACTGGATATTGGCTGTGGATGGGGCGGTCTCGCCGAATATATGGCGCGAAATTATCAGGTCAGCGTCGTCGGCGTCACTATCTCCGCCGAGCAACAAAAAATGGCCCAGGCGCGCTGCGCCGATCTCGATGTAGAGATTCGTCTCCAGGATTATCGCGATCTGCACGACAGCTTTGACCGCATCGTCTCCGTTGGCATGTTTGAGCACGTGGGGCCGAAAAATTACGCTACCTACTTTGAGGTTGCCGACCGTAATTTGAAACCCAACGGCCGCTTTTTACTGCACACCATTGGTTCCAAGGTCACCGACCATAACGTTGACCCGTGGATCGATAAATATATCTTCCCGAACGGCTGCCTGCCTTCCGTGCGTCACATTGCCGAAGCCAGCGAGAAGCATTTTGTGATGGAAGACTGGCACAACTTCGGCGCCGATTATGACACGACCCTGATGGCCTGGTATGAGCGTTTCCTCGCCAGCTGGCCGGAAATTGCCGATAACTATTCTGAGCGTTTCAAACGCATGTTTACCTATTATCTGAACGCCTGCGCCGGCGCCTTCCGCGCCCGCGACATTCAGCTCTGGCAGGTGGTGTTCTCGCGCGGTATTGAACATGGACTGCGCGTCGCCCGTTAAATAACACTCCCCCGCTTATCGGCGGGGGATTTTTTTTCAGGCTTCATTGACCTTAGCCGCCATCTCTTTCGCGGCCAGCACGCGTTCGACCGTATCGACAACCGCCTGGGTCTGCGGATCAATCTCAATATTGACGCGATCGCCCAGTTTTTTCGCTCCCAGGGTGGTCCGCTGCAGCGTCTCCGGAATAAGATGTACGCAGAAACGGGTCGCCGTCACCTCACCCACCGTCAGACTAATGCCGTCAATACCGATGAATCCTTTATAGAGGATGTATTTCATCAGCGTTGGATCCTGCACTTTAAACCAGATCTGACGGTTATTTTCGGAAGTCAGAATCTTCACGATTTCCGCGGTGGTCATAATGTGGCCGGACATTAAATGCCCGCCGATTTCATCACTAAATTTCGCCGCTCGCTCGACGTTCACTTCATCGCCGACCTGAATATCGCCAAGATTGGTAATCCGCAGCGTCTCTTTCATCAGATCGAAGCTGATGCGCGCGCCGTTGATTTCGGTCACCGTCAGGCAGCAGCCGTTGTTGGCTACCGAGGCGCCGGTTTCCAGCCCCTCCAGCATATGTGCCGGTAACTCAACCACGTGAGTGCGAAAATTGGGTTTATCATCAATGGAGACCACTTTCGCGATTCCCTGAACAATACCAGTAAACATGTTTGGCTCCTGTTGAAAATCATGACGGTATCATTACCGCTTTCGCTATCGGGAACAATAACAGGAGGGCAAAGCGGTTGCCAGCGCGCTTCGTGCCTCGACTCTTTTTTCACTGGCTTAATAGCCAATCCTCGCTACAATAGACTGGAAATTCCTCATTTTTATCCCCTTGCTGCCAGTTACGGCGGCTTTTTTAGTCTCAAAATAACAACAATTCGAAGGTGTTCACGTGCAGAAGTATTTCGTTGAAGCGCGTCAGTTATTAGCTCTGGCTATACCCGTCATCCTTGCGCAGGTGGCGCAGACGGCGATGGGTTTTGTCGATACCGTGATGGCGGGTGGCTACAGCGCCACGGATATGGCCGCCGTGGCCATCGGGACCTCCATCTGGCTGCCGGCGATCCTCTTCGGCCACGGCCTTCTGCTGGCGCTGACCCCGGTGGTGGCGCAACTTAACGGATCCGGGCGGCGAGAGCGTATCGCGCCGCAGGTGCGTCAGGGCTTCTGGCTGGCCGGCTTTGTCTCGGTGCTGATCATGGTCGTGCTGTGGAACGCCAGATACATCATCAGCTCCATGCATAACATCGATCCGCTGTTGGCAGAGAAGGCGGTTGGCTACCTGCGCGCGCTGCTGTGGGGCGCGCCGGGCTATCTGTTCTTCCAGGTCGCCCGTAACCAGTGTGAAGGGCTGGCAAAAACCAAGCCCGGGATGGTCATGGGCTTTATTGGATTACTGGTCAACATTCCGGTGAACTATATTTTTATCTATGGTCATTTCGGCATGCCCGAGCTGGGCGGCGTCGGCTGCGGTGTGGCGACGGCCTCCGTTTACTGGGTGATGTTCGCCAGCATGCTGTGGTGGGTGCGCCGGGCGCGTACGATGCGCGATATCCGCTGCGCCGAGCGCTTCAGCGGCCCTGATTTTGCCGTCCTGTTACGGCTGGTGCAGCTGGGGCTGCCCATTGCTCTGGCGCTGTTCTTTGAAGTCACTCTGTTTGCCGTCGTCGCGCTGCTGGTCTCCCCGCTCGGGATCATTGACGTCGCTGGTCACCAGATCGCGCTTAATTTCAGCTCGCTGATGTTCGTTCTGCCGCTGTCGCTGGCGGCGGCGGTCACCATTCGCGTCGGCTTCCGCCTTGGCCAGGGCTCAACGATCGATGCCCAGGTTTCGGCCCGCACCGGCGTGGGCGTGGGGGTCTGCCTGGCGGTATTTACCGCTATCTTTACCGTCCTGATGCGTAAGCAGATTGCGCTGCTGTATAACGATAATCCCGAGGTGGTGACGCTGGCCTCGCACCTGATGCTGCTGGCGGCTATCTATCAGATCTCCGACTCTATTCAGGTGATCGGCAGCGGCATTCTGCGCGGCTATAAAGATACGCGGTCTATCTTTTTTATTACCTTTACCGCGTACTGGGTGCTGGGTTTGCCGAGCGGCTATCTGCTGGCGCTGACCGATATGATTGTGCCCCGCATGGGACCTGCCGGTTTCTGGTGCGGATTTATCATCGGTCTGACCTCCGCCGCCATCATGATGATGCTGCGGATGCGTTTTCTGCAGCGCCAGCCTTCCAGCATCATCTTACAGCGCGCTGCGCGCTAACTTGTCTAAGCCCGCCGCTCCGGCGGGCTTTTTCGTTCTTCGCTATAACGGCGCGTTGTACATTCCGTTACTCCCTGACACCAAAGACTCACTGATAGCCTCCCGGCAGGCGCTTATAGTGTTGCCAACAGCCCCGCAGTGGGGTTACTCAAGAAACCAAGTTGAGGATTTCAGAATGAAAAAAGTATTAGCTCTGGTCGTTGCCGCTGCTATGGGTCTGTCATCAGTTGCTTTCGCTGCCGATGCGGCAAGCACCACCCCGAGTGCAGCAGCCAGCCATACTACCGTTCACCATAAGAAACATCACAAAGCGGCCGCGAAACCGGCAGCCGAGCAGAAAGCGCAGGCGGCGAAGAAACACCATAAAACGACGCACCATGCAGCTAAACCGGCGGTTAAACCGGCGGCATAATGGTCAGGGCGTTAAGGTGATAAACCGGCGCTGAACAGCGCCGGTTTTTTTTCAGGAGGACATCATGCTGCAACGCTATCGCTTCGAATTGCTGCTGTTACTGCTCATCGTCTGCGCGCTGTTTACCCTGCGCTTGATGTTTAAATAGCTGGCTGCTGAACCCATTTTCGGGCCGGCGGCGTATAGTCGCGAAAACCGGCGATAATCTCGTCTGCCGAGGTAGCGAACGGCAGCATCTCCGCGTAGCGCGGGTGCATAAACCCTTCCCGTACCATGTTATCGACCATCGCCTGAAGCGGATCGTAATAACCCTTAATATTCAGGAACGCGCACGGTTTCTCATGGATCCCCAGCTGCGCCCAGGTCCATTGTTCGAAAATCTCCTCGAGCGTCCCCGCCCCGCCCGGCAGGGCAATAAAGCCATCTGCCAGCGCCGCCATTTTGGTTTTCCGCTCGTGCATATCCTCGACCACATGCAGCTCCGTCAAGCCGCGGTGGGCAATTTCCCGCTCCACCAGGCCGCGCGGCATCACGCCGATCACCACGCCACCGGCCTCCAGCGCCGCATCGGCGACCGCCCCCATCAGACCAACTTTGCCGCCGCCATAGACAAGCGCCAACCCCTGCTGCGCCAGCGTACGTCCAACCAGACGGGCGGTTTCGAGGTACAGCGGATGTTCGCCAGCTGAAGAACCGCAGAAAATACCAATCGATTTCATCTTCGTTATGACTCCTTCTCTTCTGGTGGCCGATAATTTAACACATCGGCAACCCTTCCGCGCAGGTTTGGACTGCCTGAAAAATGAGAGCCGTGATGCTCGCTGGCGAAGAAATATCCTTGTGGTTCAGTAAAATATATCCGGAATGAGTAAAAGTTCCGCAATCGCATGCAATGTGCAAGAAAAGTGACGTTTACCTCTTGCCACATCCCCTCCCTGCCGCTAATATGCGTCCCCGTTGTCACCACAACATTGCGTTCGTAGCTCAGTTGGTTAGAGCACCACCTTGACATGGTGGGGGTCGATGGTTCGAGTCCATTCAGACGCACCAATCATTTTTCCTTCTGTAATTCCCGAATTTTATCACCTGCTCCCCGTTGGTATTGCTGACTTA
>OGDG01000765.1_pt1 | contig 15338 bp, 9 predicted proteins | sample 1570391 | NCBI WGS metagenome assembly OGDG01 (sample SAMEA2582186, study PRJEB24529) | metagenome | biome: Human gut stool | place: China | collected 2011 | reverse complement strand
TCTTCCATATGCCCGACAACCTTTTCCAGCAGGCTGCCGTCATTTATTTACCGCAGTTTTCTGACGAATTCCATCTTGTTTGCCGGTTTGTTCATGTCTGACCTTTGGTGTACTGACTGTAAAAAAGGATTGCCACAGCAGGAGATGTGAGCAGGTTATTCATCCATGACATGGAGGCACGGGAACCTGAAAACAAGCCGGCTGGTGCATATTAAAATGTGCGGAGCTATTCTCCTCCGCACATACAGATTTAACGTCTGCGTTTCTCCAGCATCGACTGACAGTCAGTACAGGTTGTTACACCCGGCAGCGTCTGACGGCGTTTTTCCGGAATAGCCTTGCCGCAAAATCGACAGTGCTGCAGGGAAGGTGTCGGTGTGGGTCTTAACCGGCTTTGTTCAATCAGTGCTTCTAGGCACCGTTCATTAAACGCCTGATCGCGATCGATTTCATCTGGCACGTTGTATTCTCCTTACCGTGTTCTTTCTTTCGCAATGCGTGATGCAGTTCCAGACAACGGTCAGCGAGGGGGCAGTACACGATGAAAGGTTTTCTGTAACCTGCATCATGGCGTCCAGCGCCTCCGGGGAATCAATGTTTTCGACCCGATATTTTTGCCACTGATGCCAGATTGCAGCATCGGTTTCTTCATCCGGAATGGGTGTTCTCCCGTTTGGAACGGAGACACCGAGTAACCGGCGGCGTGCACAGGTTTCTCTGGAGCCAACCCCGAAATAACGGTTCATCAGTGCGATTGAGCCCCCCAGCCTGACAGCTCTGTTCAGTTGTTCCTGACGCCTGTTTTCCTCGTGGGATGATGCCAGTAATTTTTGCAGGACATCATGGCGGATAGTAATATCGACAAGCGGTAAAGGTGCCTGACTGAGGGTGATAAGATCGTTTATTGATAAGCAACCGAGCAAATTCATTTCATCGTAAGTGAATCCCATAGTTTCGCAGTGATGAATATTTCCTTCCCGTAGCGCCTGAAGAGCAACGGTTAATATAATATGATTCAGGGATGGAAGCATGAAATTGACTCCTTAACTGAATAAGTGCTCAGTAATTCAGGTGAATATTCAGTTAATGGTATAGTGTCATATAGCAAAATACCGGGCAGGTCTGAAATATACATGCAGGTGCTTTTTTTTATACCTGCAGGATCGAAGTTTATGAGTGCCGGGATATTAATGTTCATCATCTTCTCCTCATTGCGTCTTTATCGGTCAGATAACTTTTTGTTGATCCACTCGTCAATCTCAGACTCGAGCCAGGCAACACTAGCAGGGCCTATTTTTATTGAACGGGGAAATGCACCCTCTTTCATATAAAGGTATATCTGTGAACGCTTCAGCCCTGTTTTTTGCTCAACCTGTCTGAGGCGTAGTAACTGATAAGATGTCATATATCCTCCTGTGACTGAAATAAACGGTGGCCGGAGAATAAAAAAACACAGTGGAAGCCTGAGAGAAAGCTGGTGAGCCCTAAATAAGGGATGCAAAACCCTTATTTAGGGTTGTCGGCCATTACAAATGGGGATGGTATTAGCCGGATAAGGATGTCGAAGATGGCGAACCACGCTTCAGCGCATTTTTCAGTGTTTCAGCGTCCAGTTTTTCCCCGATGCCATCGTCTGATGCCCATTGTTCAAAAATAGAAAGGAGCTTATAGGGATGATTCAGCAGTGGGCTGATAGTATCATTGTGCTTGCAGGCCAGCCAAAACAGGCGTGATAACGGTGTTGTCATACGGGAAGGTGAAATGGGATGACTCTCCCTTTTTTTGTATAAATTAATTAGTTTTTCGACTTCGGTGTGGCGAATAACAAAACAGGCATCAGGCGGTAATGTATAAAGAGGAAAACACCCATTGTGATTATATTTTATGGTCGTCACTTCTGTTAGTTTTTTTATGACATCTAATGCTGTGTTTTTAGGTAGTCTGGAAATTTGTTTTTCTACGCGTTCTTTCCAACTCATCGTTTCGAAAATTTGAAAAAGCTCCTCTGAAAATCTTACTATAATACCATGGTTAGTTTTTCTTGCCCCCACAATTGGGGAGGGGAATTTAAGTTCACGTGCCAGTATGCGCTGAATCAAAACATATTCATAGCCTATCAGGGGGGTATCTATAATTTGTTGCACAGGACAAACATATCTGGCTTCTGTACAGAGTCTTAAATTTTGACCATAAATAAAACCGTCCCTGTCAAGCATGCATAGTTTATCAAGTAGGTCTCCCTCAAACTGCCTGAATTTTATTTTTCCATTAAAAGTTTGTATCTTCTTAAGTATCACAGGAGACTGGAAATAGACCGATAGTAGGATGTTGCCACTCAAAGCATGACGATAAATATCGCTAGGAGTAATTTTTTGTTTTATGGCTTTGGTAGTGATCTCAACTGCTTCCGTTATAGTGACCCATGTTGACATATAATGAGTTATAAGCAATGGCTGATATTTTTTTGACATAATATTATCTCCTTCTACACAACAATTCGTTCCGTTAAGGAAAAAGATTGGTGTCACAAGTATTTATTTATGATTAATCAGAGGGTTTATGACAGAGAAAAGGATGTATATTTCTGAGTGAACATGTACAGGCCTATGGGGTGACTATTTAATGAGTAAATGCCGAATGATTTTCGGGGTGATGATTATAACTTGAGGAAAAATCCCAGCGTGGTTTGAGTAGTGTACCTGAGTGATATTTGTGTTATGTATGCATTGATTGCAGCAGAATAAATATAGTTCAGGCTAGTATAGTTTGTGGTAGCTATGAGAATATATAATCTATTTTACCTATAAAATAATTTATATGTATGGGGTGGTTTTTTTTGTGGCGAATTGGTTTTACTGAACCCTAATTTTTGATTTTTAAGTTTGCACTTATTGATATGTTAATATGATAAATGCTTTATATCAGTTTTACTCTACAGAATTTCAAAAAAATAGATGTGTTAATGACTGTTTTTGCCGATGAACTCTTTGAGTTTTCGAAATTGTTTTGAGTTGAGGGTGTGTAATTGTAAAGGTTTTATTAATTCGGGTTGTTTTTTTTAGGTTGTTTGTCTGTGCTTTTATATTCTGGAGATGTGCCTTGTATATAGGATTGTTTGTTGGTTGTATTTTTAATGTTGCACTGTTGTGAATTTTTATTTTGATGTGATTATTTCTTTAGTATAAGGAGAGAAAGGAACGAGAAAGTTAAATCTATTTGTCCTAATCGCAATTTCATTGTTTAAATAATCACTATGGATTAATATTTTTTGCGACTCTGCTGAGTTACTGGTTTTAACTAGTGGTGTAAAAGGGATACCTTTTCGGTATCCCTTTTACAATAATCAGAAGAAATCAATTCGCGTATTGATACCGACGGTGCGACCCATATTGACCTGCGCGACGGCGCTGCTGCCGTTCATGTAGCCATAGGTACGGTAACGACGGTCGAACAGGTTATCGACATAGACGGAAATGTTCATCCGTTCAGTCGCCTGCCAGCCCAGGCTGCTGTCCAGGGTGGCATAGGTGCCTTGCCGCAACTGGTTGTCGCCATCGAAATAATGCGGCCCGACCAGATTAACCGCCAGTCGGGGCATCAGTGCGCCATAGCGCGTATCAATCACGCCGTTCACGCTGCTTCCCGCGCCATAACGTGGTACGAACGGCACCCGGTTACCGTGATACAACTCACTGTCATTGGTGAATTCGGAACGGATCACGTTGCCATTGATATCCCATGACCAGCCTGGCGCAAACCGCCACTTCGCTTCAAGCTCAACGCCGGTGGCGTCGGCTTTACCCGCATTGCTTAATGTCTGCATCCCGACCGGGCCAGAGTAAAGCTGCATGTCTTTGGTGTGGGTATAAAACGTCGCGGCTTGCAGCGTGACTTCAGCGGTTTCGTAGCGGGTGCCAAGTTCATAGTTGATGGATTTCTCGGCGACGAACGGTTTGGCATCAAGACCCGCAGTAGGCACGATGTTGTACCCGGAAGGTTTATATCCCTGGGCTACACGGGTATACACTCTCCAGTCATCGGTCAGCATATAGCCTGCGGATAGCTGCCCGAGCACCTGATCGTCATTGCTCTTACCCTGGTCGCCAAACGGGTTGCCGAGCATGCTGCCGTGATATTGTGTACTGGATTTATCATGCGAGAAGCGCACGCCGCCGCCGATATCAAAACGATCGGTTAAATGCCAGGTCAGGTCACTGTATGCGGCCAGCGTTTCAGCGGTGGTATAGCCGGTACTGCTTAAATAAGGCATTGTCGGCATGTCGTAGGCTGAATTTAACTTCTCGCGGGTGTTCTGCCGGTACAGCCCAAACACCATATCAACGGTACGCGCATCGCCCAGGGTTGCGGCGCGCAGCTCCTGCACATCCTGATTCCAGCGCTGAGGCATATTGACGATTAACGAACCGGAAGGGAAGGTGCGCGAATAATGCTGCTGCTGCCAGGCGCTGATCAGGTTGAAAACCCAGTCATCGGTGGTGTATTTCCCACTCAGGGTCTGGCTGTCAGTGCAGCGCCGCATGTACGGGTCTGGTGAACCATCGCTGATCGACAGCTTACGGCCCTTAATATCATTCCATCCCACATAGGCGTCCTGGGTGGCGCGGGTACATTCGCGTGAGGCGGCAAAGCCCATTTCCCAGGGCTGATCGTCCGGCGCCAGACGCAGTTTCACATTCCCTATGCTGGCGCGGGTGCCGCCTAAGTCATCGCTTCCCGTCGCGGGGTTAATCATGTCGCCGTCATCAACCTGGCGTAACAGGGTGACGCTGCCGTACAGCAGGCCATCCTGAATGGGGCCGCTCAGGTTGAACTTACTTCGATAACTGTCGCGGCTACTGACGCCGCCTTCAATATAGCCGCGCGGCGTGCTGTCCGGCTGCTGGGTGACGATGTTGATGATCCCGCCCTGAGCGCTTTTGCCATATAACGTTCCCTGTGGGCCTCGCAGCAACTCTACGCTTTGCACATCGGTAAGCGCCTGGATGGTGTTGGTGGAAAGCTGAGGGACGCCATCGACATACAGGGTGACGGCGGGGTTATAGAAGTCCTGCGCTGAAGAGACGCCGCGTAGCGAGATCGTCGAAAAAAGCATGTTGCCGCTATTTTCAATATTGAGCCCGGGCAAGACTCTGGGGAGTTTGTCGCTGGCGGTGACGCCGGCGTCGCTTAATTCCGGCGCGCTGACAACAGTAGACGAGACGTTGTTGGCTGATGCCGAGCGGGAAGATTGTTTACTGGCGGTAACCACCAGCGTGCTTTCGTCTTGCTGTGAAGTCTGGGCATTAGCAATGGCGGGGAGCAATAATCCCCCCAAGGCCAGAGGATAAAGCCGTGTCATTTTCATTGTTGTGAGTCCCTGTAAGACGGCGAAACGCCAAAAATACCGACAATGGTGAATTGAAAATGATAACTATTTCTAATAGTGGTGCTACCCGAAACGGGTTTATTTCAACCTGTTTCGGGTCGGTTTGCGCTTATTGGGCAGAATGGCGATAACGGTCGACGGCGAGAGCCGTCAGGCGTTTTTTGTCTATCTTGCCGACGGCGGTGAGCGGCCAGTGGTCCAGAAACTCGATTTGGTCAGGAATTTTCCACGCGCTGAGCCCCATACGGGTCAGTTGTTGACGCAACTGCTGATAGTCAGTTGGCACCTGCTGCGCGATGATAAACGCGCAAATCCGCTCGCCAAGCAGCGTGTCCGGCGCGGCGACCACCGCGCAATCTTGCACTTCCGCTAAACGCAGCAGTGCCGATTCCACTTCAGCCGCGGCTATTTTTTCTCCGGCGCGGTTTATCTGCTCTTTTATGCGTCCCTCAACGTGCAGGTTCCCCACCTCATCCAGCCTGACATTGTCGCCTGTGCGGTAAAACCCTTGCGCGGTAAAGGCCTGCGCGTTGTGGGCAGGGGCGCGGTAATAGCCCGAAATGGTATAAGGGCCGCGCGTTAACAATTGCCCGGTTTCGCCCGGCGCGACGTCGTTCTCGTCTTGATCAACGATGCGGATTTCATCCAGAGGGGACAACGGGCGCCCCTGGCTGTGGAGAATGGTGGCATGCGGATCGTCCAGCCGGGTAAAACAGAGCAGGCCTTCCGCCATACCGAAAACCTGTTGCAGGGTACAGTCAAAGGTGGCGATAACCTGCTCAGCAAGCGTCGGGTCGAGCCGGGCGCCGCCTGCCTGAATGACGCGCAGCGACGAAAGGTCGCTGTCTTCCCACTCCCTGGCCTGCACCCATAATTGCGCCAGCGCCGGAACCAGGGCGACGTGAGTCACTCTTTCCTGCGCGATTAAAGGCATCACCTCATCACAGCTGGCGCTGTCGGTCAGCACCACTTTTCCGCCGCAGGCAAGCGTTCCCAGAATACCGGGGCAGGCCAGCGGAAAGTTATGCGCCACCGGGAGGACGGCGAGATACACGCTCTGTTGGCTGATGCCGCACAGTTCAGCAGAAGCGCTGAAGTTATAGCTATAGTCGGCATGTCGGCGCGGGATGAGTTTGGGCGTGCCGGTTGTGCCGCCTGAGAGCAACAACAACGCGGTGGCGGAAACATCAGGCTGCGGCCATGCCTGTCGCTCACCGTGAAGGGAGAAGAGCGGCGTAAAATCGTCGCTCACGGTCTCTCCAGCGACCAGAACATGACGCAAGCAGGCGTGTTTGTGCGCCATCTGTCGGGCCAGCTCTGCGTGGTTTTCCCCGTGAATAACGTAAGCGACGGGTTGCGCCAGCTCAATCAGCGCGTCGATATCCAGCGCCCGTTGCGAGGGCATCGCCAGCACGGGGATAACGCCCAGTCTTAACAAGGCGAACAGCAGGGTAACAAACGCGTTGTCGTTGGGAAGCTGCACAATTACATGCTCCCCCGAACACAAACCCAGTGATGACAGACCTGCGGCAAGTTCGTCAACTTGTGCATCAAGCGCGCTGTAGGTTAACGACCCCTTTGCATCAACGACGGCAATTCGCGAGGCATAACGGGCCGCCCAGTGGCGCAACTGTTCGGCAATGGGTAAGGGATACTGTTCAATCAGAGATTCAAAGGAAGAATTCATGCGTCACCTTTCTGAAGTACTGGGCTGTTTTTGCAACGCGGTCATTGCAGAAAATGCGTGGGGAAAATGGCGGACAATCTGCGTAAAAAAGGACCGGGCTTGTTGAATGGGATAGAAATGGTCGCCGTCAATCACCACCGGGCCTGTAACGTGGCTCAGCCACTGACGCCAGGCATCGACCTGCTGCCAGGAGGCTTCGCGATCGTGGCTGCCGCACAATAACAGCGCAGGCGTGCGCAGCGGCGGACAGACGTCGGGCGAGTCGTAGTGATAGCTCTCGGTGGCGTAAAAATCAGCGCGCAGAAGAGGAAGAAACAGCGACATTAATTCCTGGTTTTCCCGCAGTTCAGGAGAACATCCGCCAATGTCTATCAGCTCAGCGATAAAGTCGGCATCATCGCGATGGCTGAGCTGGCGTTCAGAATGCAGATGCGGGGCATGGCACCCGGAAATAATCAGTCCTTGTGGCGCAAGCCCCCGTTGCTCCAGAAGTCTGCAGGTTTCAAACGCCACCTGCGCCCCCATGCTGTGCCCGGCGAGTAAAAGCGGCGTGTCAGGCGATACGGATGCTTCCAGCTCGTTCGCCAGCAGTGCCGCCAGTTGTGTAATGCTTCTGAGCGGTTCCAGATGGCGAAGGCGATCGCGCCCCGGCCAGGTCACCAGAGAAAGCGCGCAATCAGCCAGTTGCTCAGCTTGCCAGTGGCGAAACGCGCTCCTGCTGCCGCCAGCGAAAGGGCACATGACCAGATGCGCAGTATTGCCGTTCCGGGCGGGCCACAGCGGGATGCACATTGCAGATTGCGTCACAGCGCCTCCTTATCATCATCGTTGTAGAAACCGGCTAACCGGTCGTGGTGCGGCGGCGTCAGGCGTCTGATCTCCGCATTGCCGGTCTTACGTAAAATCTGCTGCCATAAACGTGATAACGCGATCTGATGTACGCTTTGGCAGGGCGCTGGTGGATGTTCGCCCGCCAGATGGCTGCGCAACTGGTGTAGCAACCAGCTGACGCCCTCCGGCCCGACGGTTTCGCAGCAGTCGCGCCAGCTCAGGGGCGCCGCGCTGCGCGTCAGACCCGGCAGATCGCGCAGGATCTCCGGTCTGCGGTAGAGGCTGTGGGCGTTCTCCTGATGGTCTGCGACAAACAGGCTTGATGACCAGATGACGGGGCCGTAGCTCGCCTCCAGCGAAAGATGACCTTCCGGCCAGCCCAGCAGCAGGCGGTGCATGATAAGGCTATGCATATCTGGATCGTCAGGATCGAGATAGCGCTGAAGCAGCAGGCAGGCTTCTCCCTCCGGCCAGAAGAGTCTCAGACAGTGAAAATCGCTAAAGCTGCCAACCACGTCGCACTCCACGGCGGCGGCATCAACGCCCAGAGCCAGCAACAACAAATCCAGAGTGGAGTAGAGCAACTGTCGGCTGGTGGTGGCGTGGACTACCGGCGGCGTCTTAGCCAGGCAGCGACGCAGCTGCTGCGCATCGCGAAGCCATGTGCGTCCCGCGCGCGTATGCGGATAAAACGTGTTTACCCAATAGCAGCAGCCCTGTTCCTGCGCCAGCGTTTGTAAGGAACTGATGTCATCCGGGTGGAGGGGATGCTCCTGAATGACGTGTACGCCGCGCGTCAGAAAGTGTCTGGCAAGCTGCGTACCGGTTCCTCCGGCGACGGTCGAACGCACGACAATACAGGCGATATCCGGCATCCTGGTTATCTTTTCCGGCGAGGTATACAGCGGAATGCCAAACGCATGAGCCAGCTCTCTTGAACGGGCGCTTCCCTGCGCCAGCAGGCCGACCAGTTCCAGCCCCTCCGGGGGCTGCATAAAGGCATTCAGGTACATTTCGCCAAATTTGGCGCCCACAATCAGTACGCGTTGTTTTGGGGAGGCGGACGGCATCATAACGTGTTCTCCGGTTGCGTTGAGGTTGCACAAAGCCAGCGCGTAATGTGTTGCGCACAAGCCTGAACGTGGGGGGCTTCCATCATGATTTGCCAGTGGCTGGCTTCAATCACAGCGTCGTCGGCGTTGTTTATCCAGCCCTGCCACTCGGTTTCTGCTGGCGTCCAGCGCGCGGGTCTCCCGGCGGCAAACACCATGAGACAGGGGACCGGAACGCTTTCGCCCGGCGTATGCTCAGTCAGTAAACGCAGCAGATGCGCGATGTTGTCGAGCCACGTTTCTGCCGCTTGCAGCGTCAGGTTTTGCGACACCATACCGGCCGTTTTAGCGAGGCTGATAAAGTCGGCAAGCTGGCTGTCGGGCGTCTGCTGGTCGAAATGTTCGGGCAGTGCCAGAGGCGTTTGTCCTTCGGCTAACAGGCGCAGCAGGGCCGCCCGGTTTTCGCAACAGAAATCCTGTCGGCACACGGGATCGATTAACACCATCCGAACCTGCTCGCCTTTGGCGTACAGGCGCTGTGCGGCGCCCGCCGCAAGAAACGCGCCATACGACCAACCCGCCAGCACATAAGGGCCGTGAGGCTGCTGACGACGGATGCACCCGACATACTCATCGATCATCTGGTCGAGCGTGGCAAAGCGCTGCGGCGATTTTGCTTGCAGGCCGAAAACGCGCCTGTTCAACGCGCTAGCGAGCGGCAGCCAGGCGCTGATATCGCCGTCTGAAGCGTGGAAGACAAACAGGGTTTCCTCACCGTCGCCCTGGCAAAGGGGTATCGGGTTGTCCTCTCCTGACGTAGCCGCCTGTAGATGGGCGCAGAAGTCGCTCAGCGTCGAATGGCTGAACAGATCCTGAAGGTTAGCCCTGGCAATCCCTCTCCGGTTTAGCTGCGCGACCATCCTTGTCGCCATCAGGCTGTCGCCGCCCAGTTCGAAAAAGTCGTGATGCCTTGCCACGGGGCGAGACAGCAGCGATTGCCAGAGTTCAGCCACCTGTTTTTCCAGCGCCGGATTCCCCCCGGCAACTGGCGTGGGTTTGGCTGGCTCAGTCGGCGCATCAGACGGGGCATGCAGCGGCGTAAATAACGCTTCTCTTTGCCGGATCTGTAAAATGGGCAGACCGGTGCCAAAGCGCTGCTGTAAATAGCGGCTCACGGCTTTTTTATCCGGGCGATTTACGCCAGGCGAACGCGCCACCAGCAGATGCTGGCGCAGCGGCGACGATTCCTGCGCGGGCCACGCCAGCTCGTTTGCAAACCCGGCCTGAACGAGAACCTCCTGCCATGCGGAGCGGGTGAGCATCGGTTTCTCATCCCGGCGGCGGAAATCGCGGTATCCGCTTAATCCCTCAATAAAGCCCACGCTCGCCAGCTGGAATACGCTGTTTCGCTCCGTCGCTTCAACGATCAGCAAACGTCCGCCGGCTTTCAGCAACAGTTTTAATCTGCGCAACGTCTGAACGACATGGCTGGCGTCGTGGAGCACATTGACGGCAACGATCAGGTCGTAACCCGCCTCCGGGTGGGCGGTGAAATCCAGCGGCTGGTTGATGTCGAACAAGGCATAAGACACCTGCGATTCATCATGGAAACGGGCTCTGGCGTCATTGAGGAACTGCGCGGAGACGTCCGTGAAGTGGTACGACTGCCGCGTGTTCCGCGTGGCCTTCAGCACCGGCGCGGTAGTGGCTGCGGTTCCGGCGCCAACCTCCAGAATCCGTTCTGCGCTGCACAAGGCGGCAATCTGCGCGGTATAGCGATTCAGACAGACGCTGGCGGGGTTGTCGCGATACAGCGCGTCGGTAACGCGATGCTGCTCGTTGAACAGCAATTCCAGCGGAGAACACTGCCCGGAGAAGAGGCCGTCGTGCCGGGCGATGCAGGTTTCCAGATACTGCGCCAGCGCCTGGCTCCATTGGCTTTGCGGGCACGCATCCTGAGGCTCAGGAATCTCGCTGAGCGGAATGCGGCAGCGCCAGCTTTCACCTTCGCGGATTAACCACTTTCTTTCCGTCAGACACTGTAGCCACTGGCGCAGCAGACGCTGGTGAGACGCTTGCGCGGACAGCGCCTGTACTATTGCGCTAAAGCGATGGGCGATCTCCGGCGTGGTAAACAGGCCGTGACGATTTAGCGTAGCCGCGATCCCCTGTAGCGCACGCGCCTCCAGCCAGCGCCAGGTCGCCTCCAGCTCATCAAGCTGCGCCTGCTCAGGCAACGGCAGCGCCAGTTGGGTAAGTTCGTGCTCATCAGGCATCGCCGCTGATGGCGACGGATCGTCGGCCATCACGATATCCAGCGTCAACGCGCCCTGTTCGGTTATTTCCGCTCTGGCCTGCCGGATGCCGGGGTATTCGAGCGTCGCCTGCTCAATATCCCGCAGGTCGTAGTCCGCCTGCGCGTTCAGCGGCCAGCGTCGGCGGGGAATGTGCCCGGCGATGCCGCTGGCGAGAGTCTTCAGGCTTTCAGGGGCGGCGATGACGGCTTGCAGGATGGCGCAATAGTCATTAAACATCGCCTCGGCAGCGCCGGGTTCCAGCACGTTGTCCATGCAGTACCAGCTAAACATCAACTCGCCGTCGCTCTCCATGACCTGATGATCCAGCCAGACCTGCGGCGTTTGCGTGAATACATAGCAGGGTTCGCCGAACAGATGGCTCATCGCCTGATCGATAGTCATGCCTTCCAGCGTCATCCCCAGCATACTGGTAAACACTACCGGCATCAGTGGTTGACGTTGTGATCCGCGCAGGCGGCCCAGCTCACGGATCACCTCAACACCGTTCATTTCACTGTGCGCCATGTTTTGCCAGAGGCGCTGTTGGGTCTGTTGCATCTGATCTTGCAACGTCACCGGCGCTGAGAAGTTAAAATCAACCAGCGTGACGGAGGTAAAATCACCAATCAACTGGTTGATTTGCGGATGGATCGGCTGGCGATTGAAGAACGTCAGGTTCAGCGTAAATGTTGTGGTACGGCTCCAGCGCTCAAGGGTGGCGGCAAACAGCGTGAGCAGCGCGGCAGACGGTGTGACGCCTTGCTGCTGCCAGCGCTGTTTCACGGCCTGCCATTCTGTCTTGCCGATCGTCGATTTGAAGGTGGTGAAGTGTGGCGTTTCCGGGGGCGTCTCAACCACCGGCAGCGCTGGCGCTAAGGGCAGTTGCGGCAGTTTTTCCTGCCAGTAATCCCAAGCATCGTGCCATGCCGATGTCTGTCGGCGCGCCTGTTCAGCCATCACATAATCACGGAAGGTAATAGCGAGCGGCGCCAGCGTTTCACCGCGCCAGACCTGCGCCAGGTCGTCCATCATGACTTTAAAACTCTGCACATCAAACTGCAAAAGGTCGAGGTTCATATGCAGACGGTAATGGCAATCGTCGATTTCGCTGACCACCAGCTCAAAAAGAGGCCACTGGTCGGCAGGCAAAACGCGATAGCTCAGTTCATGCCGCCGTTTTTCCAGCGCGATGCGCTGTTCTTCCGGGGAAAGCGCGCGCAGATCGTCACGCGGGATGTGATACTCCGGCGTTGTCGCCAGGATTCGCTGCTGCCCGTCGGCATCAACCACCATACGCAACATATCGTGGCGTGCGATGAGCTGGTTCCATGCTTTCTCCAGTATGGCGAGATCGAACTCATCGTGGCGTTTATCCCACTCAAACAGGACGTGACAGGCGACGCCGCCATAGCCAATGAGGTGGGTTCGCCCCAGCCAGTAGGCGTGCTGAATGGGCGTCAAAGGGAAGGGCGCATAACGCTCGTCGGCGTCGTGCCGCAACACTTCCGGCTGCGAAGCGGCAGGCGTCGCCTCTGGCTTAGAACAGATAAGCTGCGTGAGTCCATGAGGAGACAGATCCTGCCACGCCCGTTCCGCATTGATGCGTACGCCCAGGTAGTGCTGAATATCGCTACTGAGTTCAAGGAAGAGCAGCGAGTCCATGCCGAGTTGCAACAGATCCTGGTTTGGATGCAGTGACGCCGGATCGCTCAGCCTTAGCTGAACCGCAATCCGCTTTTTCAGCCATGCCATCACCGCTGTTTCATCGCTCAGGCTGCCGTTAAAAGCGTTGTCATCAGCAGGAGGAATGACCGGCGTTGCGGCTTTTTCTGTGGCGCTGATGTTAAACAGAGCCTGTTGTAACGGGGGCATTTTGTCGGTAAAAACGCGCATCGCCAGTCGCCACGGGGCGCCGCGCATCACCGCCTGTTCCAGGTGCCAACAGCCTTCGGCATCGCTTAACGCGCCCATACCTCGGCTGGCGAGCGTCGCCAGCATTTCCGGCGTGGCCGCCCGACCGCTTTCTCCCCATGCGCCCCAGGCGACAGAGAGCGTTTTCGGCGCATCAAGGGTGGAAAACTGCTGGGCCAGCCCGTCCAGGTAGCCGCAGGCCAGCGCATGGGCGCTCTGACCCGGCGCGCCGAGGGTGGCGGCAGCGGAAGAGTAGAGAATAAGATAGCGTCCGTCGTGGTTGCGCAGGGTTTGCAACAGCTGGCTTGCCGCCTGCGCTTTTACCGCGAAAACGGCAGCCAGCTGGTGGTCATCAAGCTCCTGCAAGGGCGCGTCAGCCAATACGCCAGCGGCATGAATCGCTCCGGCAATGCCGCCGTTGGCCGCCAGATCGTCAAGAACCGTGGCCAGTTGCCCGGCATCGCCCACATCACAACGGCAGACGCGCGTCTGCCCGCCCTCCACGTCGCGTAGCCATGACTCATCCACGCGCGGCGCCAGCAGGGCGATGCGTCGCGCCCCTTTTTCTCTGAGCCAGTTCACGGCAGGGCGGCCTAATCCGCCAAACGCTCCGGTCACCAGATGCCAGCGGCTATCGCCGGTAAACACGTTTGCCGGTAATTCAGCGGCGCATCCCGTTTTGGGCGCCAGTGAAGGGAGCCAAAGGGTGTCACCCCGTGCGGCGAGCCAGCGCTGTGATAGTGAGACTGCGCTCAACCCTTGATGCAGCGTTTCCCACGGGGTGTTTTCGGCGAGATCGATGGCGGCAAGCAACCGTTCCGGCTGTTCGTTGGCCGCGACGCGAAGCAAGGCCCATAGCGCGTGATGGGATGCAGAGAGTGCTTCATTTTCCTCGACTCGCCACGCGCGGCGAGTAACCACAATCAATCCGGCTGCGCTGGCGGTGAGCGCTGCTATCACTTTCTCCGCTAAGGCCAGCGTATCCTCGCTCTCCTCAACAATCATCAGTCGCGAAGAGGCGTGCGGATCGTGAATGATGCCGTATTGCGCCAGCTCGTCGCTGCGCGCAAGCGTACCGGCGCTGAAGCTAAAGGTAAGCAGTTGTTCAATGCTGGCGACGTTGAGGGGCGTCCAGCGCCATTGATAATGCGTCTGCGGCGCAGGAAGAGGCGCGGCGGGCGATAGCGGCAGCCACTCGCCAGTAGGATGACGGGCTTCAACGCGCATCTGACCGCGGGAAAAGGCTTCGTTTTGCCAGCTTAAGCGAACCTTCCCCAGCCACTCCGGGGCGGCGACGGGGGGCGGTTCCACAGGCAGAGCGTCGCCATGACGCTGTGAAAGCAGACGCCAGGCCTCCTGCCAGCGGGCGTTAAACCGTTCGGGCTGACCTGCGCAATCAGACCAGTCGGCGAGATAATCACCGTTATCCGTCAGCGCCTGCCCCAACACTGGTTCTGATGGCGCGGTGAATGTTACGGCGCTAACCGCCTGACCGGGCAGCGTGGCGAGAATGATATGTTCGCTCATCCCGGCGGTCGGGCTGCCATCCTGCGGTAGCCACGCCACTTTGCTGAATCCGGCGTGGCGGCACTGTTGTTGCCACTGAGCGGTGGTGAGGAATAACTCACCTTCGCGGGCGTCGAGATCCTGTAGCGGAAGAACCAGCGGGCCGAAAACGAAGTCAAACAGACGCATTGGCTGGGTGATTTCGCGCATCAGCAGGCGCCCGCCCGGCTTGAGCAGGGGGCGCAGATTATCGAGCGTGCGGCCAATATGGCGGGTGGCGTGAATCACGTTCGCTGCCACGATAAGATCGTAAGACTGTGCCTGGAAACCCTGAGACTGCGCCTCTTTTTCGAGATCCAGCTCGCTATACTTCACAAAATCATAGTCGGCGAATTTCTGCTGGGCGCGACGGGTGAACAGCGCCGAGATATCGGTGAAATGGTACTCCAGTGCCGGAACGCCGTTGAGTTCCGGCAGCAGCCACGCGGTGGTGCCGCCGGTTCCGCCGCCAACTTCAAGAATACGCAACGGCTGGCGGGGCTGACGCGTCTGGACAATGCCGCGTAATACCCCGGCGGCGATTTGGTTGAAATAGCGGCCAAAGCTGAATTCCTGATACAGCACTTCCACGCCGTCGGAGGCGCTTTGCGGGAAGATAATCGCCACCG
>OGDG01000764.1_pt1 | contig 15351 bp, 11 predicted proteins | sample 1570391 | NCBI WGS metagenome assembly OGDG01 (sample SAMEA2582186, study PRJEB24529) | metagenome | biome: Human gut stool | place: China | collected 2011 | reverse complement strand
AGCGTCGAGGTTACCGGTTGGCTCGTCCGCCAGTAAAATCTTTGGCTCATTGATAAGCGCTCTTGCGATCGCAACACGCTGCTGCTCACCACCAGACAACTGCCTTGGATAAGAGCGGTACTTTGCAGCAAGTCCTACCATAGACAGCATGGATGGAACATTCTTCTTAATGCTGCGGTTTGACTCGCCGATGACTTTCTGGGCAAACGCAACATTATCATAAATGTTTCTGTCTTTTAACAAGCGGAAATCCTGAAATACAACGCCGATATTACGGCGGAATTTCGGGATTTGCCTTCTTTTGATCTTGTTCAGTTTCTTATTGTTTATCGTGATCGTACCCTCTGTTGGTTCCAGTTCTTTCAGTAAAAGCTTGATCAGTGTCGATTTTCCTGAACCACTGTCACCAACAATGAATACGAATTCGCCTTCTTCAATGTCAAGACTCACGTCATTTAATGCAGGGATCCCTGCCGTATATGACTTACTGACATGTTCCAACTTAATCATTGCTTCCTCCTAAATCTAGTAATCCAATGACTCCATATATTTCATGTATTTTACAACCATCAACGCAATCTTAAATGTAATGGCATCTTCAAACACACGAAGATCCAGTCCTGTGTACTTCTGAAGCTTATCCAGACGATATACCAGCGTATTTCTGTGAATAAACAGCTGTCTGGAGGTCTCTGACACATTCAGGCTGTTCTCGAAGAACTTGTAAATGGTCGTCAGGGTCTCCTCATCAAAATCATCCGGGCTCTTGCCTCCGAAGATCTCACGGATAAACATTTTGCACAGAGGAATGGGCAGCTGATAGATCAGGCGGCCGATTCCCAGTTCACTGTATGCGATAATATCTCTCTCGTCAAAGAAGATCTTGCCTACATCCAGAGCCATCTTTGCTTCCTTGTAGGAACGGCTGACTTCTTTGATCTCATGTACAATGGTACCGTATGCAATACGGATCTCACGGATACCTTCCTTCAGGAGAGCCGCTTCCAGTGCTCTTGCCGATTTTTCAATTTCTTTGCCGGTATCGGTCTCTGCGAATTCCTTCACCACGATCACGTTGCTCTCATCCACCGCCGTGATGAAATCCTTGCTGTTGCTGCCAAAATGAGTTCTGGCCAGTTCCAGGACATTATTATCCTTGCCTCCCGCAGATTCCACGATCATGACCACTCTGGGCACGTCTGTCTGAATATGCAGCTTCTTGGAACGGCTGTAGATATCCACCAGCAGCAGATTATCCAGCAGCAGATTCTTGATGAAATTGTCCTTATCAAATCTCTCCTTATAGGCCACCAGCAGATTCTGGATCTGAAACGCAACCATTTTGCCGATCATATAGACATCCTCACCGGTACCTCCGGCTACGAGAATATACTCCAGCTGCTGCTCATCATAGATCTTGAAATACTGATATCCCTGGATCTCCTGGGAATCCGCCGGTGATGCCGCGAATTCCACCGCGGGCTTGGAACAGTTGCCCATATCCATGGTGGCTGCTACTTCCTTGCCATCCACATCCATGACACACAATTCCACTCTGGCGATTCCTTTCAATCCTTCAATGGTGTTCTGTAAAATCTGATTTGATATCATCTTCTGCTCCTTCAGTCCCCAAACATACTTCTCTTTTGCTATAACCCCGAAAAATGATATGAGAGTCCATATCATATATAAATTTACAGAAAAACTGGTAAAAATGCAATAGTTTTTTATGCATTTTTTAGTAAAAATGCCTTTTTCTTTTAAATACGCGCAAAAAAAGAATTCGGAAAACTAATATTCCGAACTCTTTTTGTCTTAGCGTTTATTATGTATTATTTCTGCGCTAAATCCGCAGATCGATATTCGCACCAAGTTCCGGTGTTACGCTACGTTCCATAGCAGCGGAATCAATCATCTGGACGATTCCCTGTCCCAGTGCTTCGTTCGTATCCATCGCCTTGCTCAGCACAGCTGTTCCGATTTTCGTCTGCAGATTATTTGAAGCCATTGACATTGATAATCCTGCGATATCCATAGGAACACCTCCTTCTATCGGTATCTCTCAGATACTGATATTTTACCACGATGCTCCCGCAATTACAACGGCAGTGTCAACAAATCTTCCACTTTTTCCATGGGATAGTCTGTTTTCTCGTATGTTTTCGCTTCACCGACTCCGGCAGCAAGCATCCCTCCTGCTTTCGCCGCATCGATTCCCGCTACGGCATCCTCCACCACAAGGCAATTCCCTGGTGTGGTCTGCGTATATTCCGCAGCCTTTAAAAACACTTCCGGATCCGGCTTGGATCTTGTAATGTTATTTCCATCAGATACTGCATCAAAATAACCGTCCAGTCCAAGCCGTTCCAGGATAAAGCCTGCATTCTTGCTGGATGAGCCGATTGCCAGCTTTAAGCCCTTTGCTCTTAAACCATCCAGGGTTTCTTTTACCTCCGGCGACAGATCTGCCGGGCTCATATTTTTTAAGAGTTCTTTGTAAGCTTCGTTTTTTCTGGTCGTATATACCACTTTATCTTCCAAAGACATAGTTCCTTCATAGCGCTCCAGAATGATCTCAAAGCTTTCCATACGGCTTACGCCGCGGAGTCTGTTATTGATCTCTTCATCAAAATAGATGCCAAGCTCATCGGCAATCTGTTTCCACGCCTGATAGTGATACATATCTGTATGACAGATCACACCATCCAAATCAAAAATCACTGCTTTGTATTTCATATCTCTCTCCTAACGGTTACCTTTTCTCCCTGAATCCTGATTTCCACGCTTCCGCCTTCCAGAACTTTGACCTCGACACTGTTGTCTGCGTGTACCGTAATCTCCAGCCACGAATCCAGATGATGAATGCGGAAGGTAAGTCCGTTCCATTCCGGAGGCATATGAGGACAGATGCACAGCATCCCTTCTTCGTCCAGAGACACCCCTGCAAATCCGAATACAACAACCTGCCATACTCCTCCTGCATTAGCTGCATGGATGCCTTCTCTGGTATTTCCCTGCAGGTTTACCAGGTCGATCAGGGCGGCTCTTCTCAGATACCGGTATGCCTTGGAATCATCCCCGACCTTCAGTCCCATAATGGAATAGATGCTTGGGCTCAGCGAAGACCCATGTAATGTCCGTTTTTCATAATAGCTGTAATTAAGCTTTGTTGTCTCTTCATCAAACTCCTGCCCCATCAGATGCAGAAGCATGACAACATCTGCCTGCTTGATGATCTGTGTCTCACATTTTTTTGTTGTGTTTAAGATTTCCGGTCGGATCGGCCAGTCATTACTGTCGTATTTCTCGATCACAGCTTCTTTGAGATCGAAATATCCTTCAAACTGCTCGAGCAGCTGTGTGCCTTCTTTTCTTGGAAGGTATACTTTTGCTGCAACTGCATCCCAGTCTGCTATCTCTTCCTCTGTGAGTCCAAGCTTTTCTACCAGTGCTGTGTACTCCTGCGGGTATTCCCTGCTTAGCATCTCAGTAAGAGCCGTCACATAGCGCAGATTCCATCTTGCCAGATAATTGGTGTAGACGTTGTTATCCACCGGCTCATGCCATTCATCCGGTCCTGTTACCCGGTGGATCTCATAGCGGTCATTTTCTTTTATATACTGCAATCTGCTTTTCCAGAATCTCGCAGTCTCTATGAGTATTTCTGCGCCCTTATGAAGGAGAAACTCTGTATCATGAGTGATTCTCACATAATTATAAATACCATAAGCAACCGCTGCCGTTACATGATGCTCATACACAGCCACATAGCAGCGGTAGCATGTCCCATCCGGTTCAATCGTCCAGTCAGGGCACTGCTCGGTTCCGTCATCTGCGGATTCCCATGGATACTGTGCTCCCTGATAGCCATTTTTTGCAGCATTGGCTTTGGCAGCTTCCAGCATACGGTAACGGTACGTTTCCAGATTCTTCGCCGTATGAGGAAATACATATGAGAAAAACGGAAGCATGAACAGCTCTGTATCCCAGAAGGCATGTCCGCCGTATTCTTCTCCGCTCAAAAGCTTTGCTCCGATATTCACCCTGTCATCATGCTCATTTCCCGTGCTCATCAGATGGAATATATTAAAACGGACCGCACGGTCTAATTCAAAGTCTCCCCCAATCTGAATATCTGCTTCCTGCCACAGTTTGTCATACACCGCCTGATGTTCTTTGAATTCTTCCTCAAAGCCCTGTCTTCTGAATGCGCTGATTTCTTCTGCTACCGCGCCGGGAATCTCTTCCGTGGAGACATCACGCCCGGTATAAATACTAACGTATTTGGTTACCTCTACCGTTTCGCCCTGTACTGCATCAAAATCGTTAAATTCCACAGCCTGCTCGCCAAATGCACCAAACTGTGTTGTTTTGATCACATTTTCGCCGTTTTTTACAGCTTCCAGATAACTTCCCACACCGATATGCAGGTCATTGTCTCTTGTAGCCACTTCCAGATATGCACCCTTGTCTGCCAGTCTCCGGTTGGCTGTCAGATATGTGTGCTTTACCTTGAACCGCGGTGCATCACAGAAATTGATCACGGAACCGTCTATGATATTTTCCACTTCAATCATACCATCATAATTCAATGGTGTCACATATAATTTTACTCCCATGCGGTGCACATGGGCACGGCTCACATAACGGAGTCCTTCGATCAGCGTCTCTCTTCCCTTTTTGTCGCGGAGATGGAATCTCTTGACAAGGCAGGCATTGTGCATATCTAATGCTCTTGAAAATTCAAGGATCTCACAGTTCTCGACTCCGATCAATTCTTTTTCCACATACAGCCTTAAGCACAGCCAGTTGGGAAGGTTCGCCAATTCTCTCATGAAGGTCTCTGATTTATCAAATACTCCATTGACATAGGTACAAGGAATACTCGTGATGGTACCTTCTTCATGGCTGCCTCGTGTTCCGAGGTAGCCATTGGTAAGGCAGAAAAGACTTTCATATTTTAAGTTTTCCTCCGGATTGTATTCATCCTGTAAAATAACCCATGCATCATCGCTCAGAATATTTTGAAAGCGATCGGAAAATCTTTCTTTTATCATTTCTTACTATACTCCTATATCTTAGTTTCAATCGTCGTGATATTTCTTACATGCAGCGTTTATTTCTTCTCCTGCCTGTACGGCCAAAAGAGTAAATGTCATTACAAAATCCTGTCTCTTTACCTTGTATTCTTCCAGCTGTTCTTCACCACAGCTGTTGCTTCCGACACCCGACTGACGATAATCAATATGGATTGTCACATCTCCTGATTTTTCCAACTGCCAGGGATGCTGTGCCTTCTCGATCATCTCGTCTGTGTAATTGGAGAGATTGATTCCATAGGGTGCTTCCATCGTACAAAGCATGCTGTTTTTCCCATCGCCAACACTGAACCACCTGACAGCTTCTCTGTGTCCGTTCTCCTGCGGGAATACATAATTTGTACCCATATCGTCCACTGTGCTTCTGTATACGCCAATGGGACAGGCAGTTAAGGTATCCTCATAGTTTTCACCGGCGCCACGTCCATGCCACATGGTATTCTGCAGACTTTTATCCGCTCTAAGCACCACACCCAGCCTCGGCAGGAATGCCGGTTCCAGCTTACCATTTTGTACGGTTTTTGCATCCAGATGAACCTTCACCTGTCCGCAGGGATATACCGTGTATTCGTAGGTAGCCACATACCCCCAGGACTGGTTCAGGCATCCGAAGTACTTCTGCATGGTCACAACAGCTTTCTCATCTGACAATTCATAAGAGAACCATTCCAGCTGCTCACTGGATTTCTGAATAAAGTATTTGTTCATCCAGTCATCCTTTTTATACATATCATTGTCGATCGTCGGTCGGTAAACCGTCATCTGAGGGCCATCCGTAAGGTAAGCTTTTCCGTCTATTTCAACAGAAATCATTTTACCAAAAACCGTATGGAATGTCACACAGATCTTTCCGTTCCTGATCAGAAGGATTCCCTCGGCTTCTTCTGCTGTCAGCTTATCCCCTGCAGGTCTTCGTTCCAGCACCACCATATGCTCAGGAAGCGCAAACTGGGTTCTTGAGATCTCATAGCCCTTTTCAGCAAAGGCTGTCGCTTCTTTATAACAGACAGAGACATTGAGATAATAATCTACATTTGCCTGCGGCATAAATGCTGTATACGGAATGATGACTCTCTGCTCCTCACCGGGTGCTGCTGACAGTTCGTTGATCAGGCCTTCCTCCACTGTTTCCTCATTTCCACTGATCCACCATTTGATATACAGATGAGACAGTGATAAGAAATCATACCAGTTGGTCAGTATAAGCTCGTTATTTTTGCCTTCTACCTTTTGTACCTCGATGGGTGAGATCACCTGCTTATATTCGAGAAGGGCAGGAGACGGTGTGCGGTCCGGCATCAGCATTCCATCGATACAGAAGTTGCCATTGGTCGGGAAATCCTCAAAATTTCCGCCGTATTTATAATAGGTATGCCCCTCTTCCTCCGTGTAGATGCCATGGTCATACCATTCCCAGATAAATCCTCCCTGAAGACGGGAATGTCTGCGGTACATATCCTGGTATGCCTTAAGTCCTCCGGGACCATTTCCCATGGAATGTCCGTATTCACACATTACATGAGGCTTCTCGCCCTTCACTTTGTACTCCGCGATCTCCTGTAAGCCCTTCAGGCGCGTATACATCGTAGAGTATACATCTGTTACCTCTGCTTCCGAATCTCCTTCATAATGTACCAGCCTTGTCTGATCTAGCTCCCTGATCGCTTTTGCCGCACTGCGGAAATTGCATCCAAAGCTGGATTCGTTGCCCATAGACCACATAATGATACAAGGATGATTGCGGTCACGTTTCACCATGCGCACGCTTCTGTCCACATAAGAAGCTTCCCATTCCGGATCATCCGTGATCCATTCATAGTTTTCTACCCACTCAAAGCCATGGCATTCCAGATCCGCCTCATCAATAACATATAATCCATATTCATCACAGAGATCATAGAAGTATTCATTCGCAGGATAATGTGAGCAGCGGACTGCATTGATATTGTGCTTTTTCATTAAAATCACATCTGACTTCATCTGTTCATAGCTGACCACACGGCCTTCCTTGGGATTATAATCATGATGGTTGATTCCATTGAGCAATATCACCTTATTATTTACCCTGAAATTCCTGCCTTTGATCTCAATCTTCCGGAAGCCTGTACGCACTCTGGCTTCATGACCATCCACCCTGACTATGACTGTATAGAGTTCGGGCGTTTCTGCTGTCCAGGTCTGCACATTTTCCACGAAGGCTTTCACATGTGCATGACACTCCTTTGTCTCAAACACGCCTTCTGCGATCCGGACGCCTTCTTTTTCCAGCTGCCATGTACCGGTGCACTCTTCCTTCTTCGTACGAAGCTCCATGGATAAAATACCATTCCGGTAAGAAGCATCCAAATCTCCGTTTACGCAACAATCCATAATGGCATTTTTCGGTTCATTGATCAATTCAACATCCCGATAGATGCCGGACAGCCACCACATATCCTGATCCTCCAGATAGGTTCCGTCTGACCATTTATATACACGTACTGTGATATCATTATCTCCCTCAGATACATAATCTGTAATATCAAATTCACTGGGGAGGCGGCTTACCTTGCTGTAACCAACGTATTCTCCGTTGACCCATACATCAAATGCGCTGTCTACACCATGAAACCTGAGCACAGTATCATTGGCAAGCCATTCCTTTGTCAATACTACGTTTTTCTTATAAATGCCTGTCGGATTCTGGCTCGGTACATATGGCGGATGAATCGGGAAGAGATATAGTACATCTGTATAATGCATCGCATCATATCCACGAAGCTGCCATACAGACGGAACATCAATTTCATCCCATCCGTCAGTGCCGGCATTCATAAACCCTTCCGGAGACAGCTCCGGAGCCTCTAAATATAAAAATTTCCATTGCCCGTTTAATGAGATTTTTTCTGAGGTGTCCTCATAAAATGCTGCCCGGGCTTCCCGTCTGCCTATGCCTGTAATCGTATGGTCTTCCCATCTCTTTTTCACTCGCTGCTTCATATCAGTTCTCCTCATCCTTGCTTTATTTAATGGAACCGCTGGTTCCCTCCACGATATATTTCTGGGCAATAATAAATATAATGATCGGCGGCACGATCATTATGATCGTAATACACAGCATCGGAATGATCTGCATCGTATGAACTCCTTTGAACTGGGCAAGTCCAAGTGCCAGTGTATATTTGCTTCTGTCCTGTAAGAAGATCAAAGGTCCAAGGTAATCATTCCATGCAGTGATCATATTAAGCACACCGACCAGAATCAGAGAAGGTCTTAAAATAGGCATGAAGATTTTCCAATAAATCTGAAAAGAATTAGCACCGTCAATACGTGCTGCTTCCTCAAAATCCTTAGGAATGCCCATGAGGAACTGTCTCATCAGGAATATATAATAGGCGGAACCAAACCACGCCGGAACAACCAAGGGTTTCAATGTATTGATCCATCCAAACATATTGAATTCCATATACTGCGGAATCATCGTAACATCCCACGGGATCATCATTGTCGAAAGTAAAATCATAAACAAGACATTTTTGCCTTTGAAATTAAATCTTGCAAATCCATACGCCACAAGGGAGCATGACAGAACCTGTCCGATCGTCGTTCCTACCGTAACCAGAACAGAATTGAGAAAATATCTGCCAAAAGGCTGTGAATTCCAGGCATCCGCAAAGTTTTGGAATCTCCATTCTGACGGAAATAATTTCGGAGGGAACGCAATTGCTTCTGCTTCTGTCTTAAATGCGGAAAACAGCATATATACAAATGGTGACAGGAAATAAATTGCTACCAGTCCTAAAAGAATATAAATGACAGTCTTTGAAACCTTTGACATTTTCATAATCTATTTCCTCCCTTTCTTTTTCTTGGCTCCGCCCGCCTCTGTTTCATAGAACACCCATGCGGAAGAGGATTTGAATACTAACGCTGTTAAAATCATGATGATCACGAACATCACCCATGCATTTGCACTCGCATATCCGAGCTTATGATGCTTAAATGCATTGTTGTATGTCATAAGTCCATAGAAATAGGTTGACTTTAACGGTCCTCCGCCTGTCAGCAGCATTACCAGTGTAACCTGTTGGAAGGAGCTGATAATAGAAGTGATCAGGTTAAACAGAATCGTCGGTGTGATGATCGGCAGTGTGATACTGAAAAACTGTCTTGCCGGTGATGCACCATCCAGGTTTGCCGCTTCATATAGATCTATGGGTATATTTTTGATATCCGTGTAGAAGATCAGCATCATGCTTCCTACGCCAAACGCACTAGCAATGATAACCGCCATCAGTGCCCACGCCGGATCAACCAGCCATTTGGGTCCTTCAATTCCGATCAGTGACAGCAAATAATTCAATACGCCATAGTCGCCATTTAAGATCCATCCCCAGATAATTGATACCGCCACGCCGGATATAACCGTCGGGATATAATAAATGGTTCTGAAAATTTTGACACCCTTGACCGGCTGCGTGATCAGCATTGCAAGAAATAGTGCAATGATCATATTCAGCGGTACAAAAATTGCCGCGTACTTTAAGGAGATCACAAGTGATTTCCAAAACTGTTTATCCTTCGTAAACATCTCCAGATAGTTCCCAAATCCCACAAACTCAGCCTTTCCTACGAGCGGCCAGTTAAAAAAGCTCATGATCAGCGAAAAAATGAGGGGGCCGATCGTAAATACAAGGAAGCCGATAATCCACGGCATAATAAATAGATATGGTGTCGCCGTTTTCAGATGTTTCTTCATAGCTTATTCCCTTTCTCTCTGTTTTTTACTTTACCTATTTTTACTTCTGTTTTACTATATATTTTACTAGTAAAATTCAATTATTTGTTTCAAAAAAGGACGGGTGAATGACGCCCGTCCCTTATTTAGCTGCATTTCTTATACGATCCTGCTATTATTCCGCAACAGCCTCGTCCAATACTGGTCCAACATCCTGCAGGGAGCTTGGATTAAATACCTGTTCAAAGGAAAGTGCCAAAGACTCGGAAACCTCTGACCAGTTGTCAATGATAAAGCTTGTCGGGGTATATCCCGCACTCTGTTCAAGCATTGTATAGAACGGTGCAAACTCAGGATTCTCCATGATCTTCTCTGATTCTACTACGTTATACAGTGCAGGCATCTCACTGCCGATTCTTTCTTTACTTGCCCACTCGCCGGTCCAGAATTTAACGAATTCCCATGCGGCATCTTTGTTTTTACTATCCTTGGACATTGCAATACCGGATGTACTGAGGATACTTACAGAATCATGATCTGCATCCTTAAATGCCGGAATATCCACCAGACCGAAATTCAAGCCATCTGCTTTGAAGTCATTGATGGACCATGCACCATAGATATACATAGCTGCCTGCTGTGAACGGAACTCATCTGTTCCACTCTTCTCGGTAGCAACCGCATATCCTTCCTTCTCCATATCCTGGAACATCTGGAACACTTCTTTGGATTTCTCTGAATTCAGATTGCCTTCCAGCTTGCCCTCTGCATCACAATATGCAGCGCCGTTGCTCCACAGGAACATTTCAAAATCATAAGGATCCGGTTTCATAGAGAAAGCAAGTCCCTTTGCATCCGTATTATCCGCAATGATTTTGGCAGCTTCTCTTAAGTCATCCCATGTCCAGTCAGCAGTGGGTTCCTCCACGCCTGCCTGTGCAAACAGATCCTTGTTGTAAAACAAAACATGTGTTGTAAATCCTACCGGAATACCATAGGTAGCTCCATCAATGGAGTTATAAGGCCACAGAGCTTCGTATATATTGTCCTTGTACTCCTGTCCTTCCTTCTCAATATAAGAATCCAACGGTTCCAGACCTTCATGATATGCCGGATAATTCCACATATACATAACATCCGGCGCATCTCCGGAGCCCATGCCTGCACTGATCTTCGTGTCGAAGTCCTGTCCGTATGCTTCCATCGTTACTTCAATGTCGTCGTGTTCTGCATTAAATTTATCGACCATTGCCTGCTGCTTATCGACATCTCCTGCAGTATCCCATGTTGCAAAACGTATTTTTGTTTTCCCTGTCTCAGGCTTTTCGCTTGTTGTTGCTTTTTCTCCGCATCCACCAAGCAGGCTGCTCACTGCCAATGCAAGTACAAGTCCACCAACTAATCTCTTTTTCATTTTCATTCGTTCCTTTCAATATGTAATAATCTCCCTGAAAAATTTTAGCTAAAATATTTTCTTGTTTTACTTGGTATAATCACTATAACATTTTACTTGTTTTGTGTAAACATTTTTTACTGAAGATGTTTATTTTCTATATTTATCACAGTATATACTTTCTTATTTTGTGCACATTGTATATTATATAGCATGTTTTTAGTAATTTATCAAAATAGTTTTACCATTCCTCCTGCAGGGATTTCGATTTTTATCAGTCCCTCCTGTAATTTTTTTAATGTTTTTACTACTGCCCCTTTGCAGTCCCGGATTACTGCTTTCTTACCGGAGGTCTGCATCAAATCAAGATAGAGGCTGTTTCCCTTATTAGCATTTAAGATCAGGGCTTCTGTCCAGTTCTCCTTAACACAGATCACTTGATCTTCCTCATATACTCCCACTACAGCCCTGTTCTCCTTTTCCCCATATACCACCGGATATAAATGTTCCGGATGTTCTGCAGCAAGCTCTCCTTCCAGTCTTGCTTCGAACCATTCCTGCGCCAGCTCCATATAATATCTGATCACTTCTAAAACTTCCTGTCTGCATTCCTCCAGCCGGACCGACAATTGCAAGCTGCCGAAAAAGCAATGCTGCAATGCGATCGCCACGCCTTCCGGTTCCTCTGCCTTATTCCACATAACCATATCGGAATGCACTGCCGTGTCACCGCTCAGGATTCTCAGATCCACCAGTCCCACTCTGTTTGACAACTGCGACATCGGGCAGTCATCCACTCTGAGTATATTTCCAAACTTTCGAATATAAGGGCCCACATACTTCTGGCGGAACTCTATTAATATATCCGGTTTAAGCTCACGCAGCTTCTCGTACAATTGTACCATCATATGTTCCAACGCATCCTGCACATCTCTAAAATCCATATTTTCATTGTATTCCGGTGTCGCAGCTCCTTCATGGAATTCATCGATAAAGTCCATTTTCAGGCCATCTAAGTCATAGTTTTTTACGAGATCAACATATTGCTCCATCAGATATTCCCTTACCTCTTTGTAACGGATATCCGCAACTCCTGCATTCATCTCCTCCTGGTACTCTAACAGTTTATCTGAGAACTTCTTCCATATTCCGGAGTTTTTTCCAATAAACGGTATACTCACCCACAACATATATTTCATTCCCAGAAAATGTACATATGCGACATGCTCCCTCATATGAGGGAATTTCGTCTCCGATGGTTTCCAGTCCCCGCAAAAAGCATACCCCCGATGATTATCATCTGTCTGCCATCCATCATCTACGATAATTCCCTTAAAGCCCATCTGCGCAGCCAGCTCACATTCTCGCTCCAGCTGTTTTTCTTCCATATTCTGATGATAGGAATACCATGTAGAGTAAAAGGGCATTTTCGCTGCTTCCGGCACGATCGCAGGTACAATTCCGCACCCGTCCTTCCACCATGTCTGTACTTTCCCTAATACTCTTGAATATACAGTTTTTCCTTCATTGATGTAGAGTTTTACCTCACTTCTCCCTCTTCCCATGTGTATTTTGCATTGAAACAGAAATCTGCCGTCTTCTTCATGAACACCTATTTTCCATTCTGTTTCCCGTACCGCTTCCGAGAGAGCTATCGTAATACAGTTATTGCCTCTCTGATCATAGAGGCAATAACTGTATTACGATAGTCGTAACATCTTCATACCATTCCACCCATAACGTCTCTTCCTTCTCTGATTCCGGAATCTCGTATGTATATTCATATACTCCGTTTTCCGGTTCCTCTTTTTTGCAGAGTACCTCCTTATTGCTGTCTGTCCAGGTTAAAATCTCTCTTTTCATTTTGTCAGTCTCCTTCTTCCAATAATTTTTTCTTTTTTATATTCCAATATACTATGTACATAACTGCCGTAACTCCCCAGGACACCGGGTGGCTTAACGTCACCACCTCAACCGTCGGCTTCAACGGTACGACGATCAGCATCCAGACAATCCGGAAAATGCATATCCCAAAGCATGTCATAATTGTAGGAATGATCACATCTCCCATGCCCCGGAGTGCTCCGGAATAAATTTCGATAAAGACAAACAATGCATATGCCGGTGCCATATAAGTCAAAATACGCACCCCGATTTCCATCACCCTCTGATCCGTTGTGAATATTGCAAACAAGCCTCTGCTGCACACTAAAAACAGAAGGCTCATCCCAATGGAAATGAACAAAGTCAGTCTGACACAGACAGACACCCCCTTCAACACGCGTCCGTACTTTTCAGCCCCGTAATTTTGTCCTGCGAAGGTGGTTATGGCAATTCCAAAGCCTGTCAATACCATCCAATAAAATGCATCTATTTTGGAGACTACCGTCCAGGCAGCAACGGTATCCGTTCCCAGATGATTCAAACCCATTTGTATGATGATATTTGCCGTACTGTACATGAGTGCCTGCATCCCCATGGGAATACCGATCCGTAGCATTTTTGCAAGAGAATCTCCGCAAATAGCGATCCGTCGTACAGACAGTCTGTATATGTCATCTGCCCGAAGCAGTGCAATCAGCACTAACAGTGCACTTATTGCCTGTGAAAATACCGTGGCAGCCGCCACACCAAATACACCGAGATCAAATACAATCACCAACAGCAGATCCAAAACCGTATTCAGCGCACAACAGACGATCAAATAATACAACGGCTTCCTGGTATCGCCAACCGCACGTAAAATAGCAGCCCCGACATTATAAAAGAGTAAAAAAATAATCCCGCAAAAATAAATTTTCAAATAAAGGACAGCTCCCTGCATCGTGTCTTCCGGTGTATTCATCCAGCGCAAAAAAACTGGTGCCAGAAAATATCCCATCAAGGAAAGTGCTATTCCGGACACAATGCAGAACGCAATCGTTGTATGTAATGCGTCCGAAAGCTTCTCCCGATCTCTTCCACCATAGTATTGTGCGATCAGGACAGCAGCTCCTGCAGATACCTCCAGAAAAAATCCCAAAATCAATCCGATGATCTGTTGTGTCGAACCTCCAACTGCTGCCAGTGCAGTTATCCCGACAAAATTGCCAACCACAATGGCATCTATCATATTATAAAGCTGTTGAAAAAGAGTCCCTACCATGATCGGAATCGAAAAAAACACTAATTGTTTCCAGATAACCCCTTCTGTAAGCAGTTGCTCCCGGAGCCTGTCTGTTTTATTATTCGGATGCATCAGCCTTTCCTCCATTCATCCCCATATATCTCGTTAATTCGATTATATCCTCTGTTTCTTTTTCACAATATATGTTCTTGTTGCAAGAAACAGTCAAAATATTAGGTTTGTCTTGAATTATTGAGCAAAATATGTGAAAATGTAGGCAATCCACAGATACAAGGAGGCTCAACATGGAAAACAGTAACGTTCTGCATATTCCTGACCCTTCGTATTACCCCTTACGATTATTCTTCTTTGGCAGATCATCCTGTCAACCAAAGCACAGCGTTGCAAGCCACATACGCCATAATTATATTATTCATTTTATCACCGGTGGAAGCGGTTTATTTTCCGCAGGACAACATATTTATCATCTGCATGAACATCAGGGATTTTTTATTTCACCGGACACTCCTGTGTTTTATGAGGCCAGTGCCGATCATCCATGGGAATACTTCTGGATCGGAATAGACGGAAGCGGTGCCGAAGATTTTTTTTCCCATCTGGGATTAACTGCGCAGTCTCCTGTATTTGAATGTCAGAATATTGCTGCCTTATCAGAGCTGATCGATGAAATGCTGAGTATTTCTCCGAATTCCTTTGAAAATAAATTAAAGCTGCAGGGCCTTGCGTTTCTTTTCCTGGCATCAGCCTCTTCCTCATGCAGTTCCATCTCAAACCCTGTGCCTCCGGAAGCCAACGCACACATAGAGCGGACCATCCGTTTCATCCAAAAGTATTACCATCAGCCCATCACAGTCGATGATATTGCCAATAACGTATCCTTAAACCGCTCCTACCTGGCAACATTATTCCGCCGTTCCATGGGCACCACCATTCAAAATTATCTCATGGACTATAGAATATCTAAAGCCTGCGAATTACTGACCCTTACAGAGGATTCCGTACATGCCATCGCATA